>Ga0114920_10001741_pt1 | contig 10152 bp, 12 predicted proteins | sample ChitaG_FD_88683 | JGI IMG/M metagenome (GOLD analysis project Ga0114920, IMG submission 88683) | Deep subsurface microbial communities from South Pacific Ocean to uncover new lineages of life (NeLLi) - Chile_00310 metaG | ecosystem: Environmental > Aquatic > Marine > Oceanic > Sediment ...
AACAGATGATTCAATAGTTGAAAAATATGTTGAGAAATATGGAGGAAGGATTCACCATCTTGCTTATCTTGTTAGAGATATAGAAAACGTCGTAAAAATTCAGAAATCACAAGGCGTAAAATTCACAACTAATCAAATTATAGGTAGCGAGAAAGAAGGCATTAAGCAGATTTTCACCATACCAACTGAAACAGCAAATCATATAGTCGAATACATTCAAAGGTATGGAAATTTTGATGGATTCTTTACACCTTCAAATATTGGTGAATTGATGAAATCAACAGAGAAACTTGGTGAAGCTTAATTTATCTGTTGGCTAAGAACATCAACTTCTTTTTCTTTGATCTTTCTATCAATAATATCGGGTTTTTTAACCAAAAATTGAGCATTTTGAGGTATTCCTCTTATTGCTAACTTAGAAATATGGGAACCTAACGTCTTTTGTATTCCAGGAAACAGATTGGATATAACGATAAGGATTCTGTAAAACCAAGGTTGAATTATAGTGTGTTTTGGATTGGCAATTAGCCTTACAATCCTTTGTGAAAGTTTGTTCACATCAAACCCTGGCATATACTTGGGATCTATACCTGCCACTTGATTGAATTCAGTATTGTATGGACCAGGTAGAACAGTTGAAATTTCTATCCCATAGTTTTTTACTTCCTCTCTAATACAATCACTAAATACCTTTACAGCTGCTTTTGTAGCACTATATACCGCAAATGGATACGAAGGAAATAAAAACATCGATGAGGATATGTTAACAATGTGACCTCCTCCGTTTTCTTTCATTATCGGGAGGGTTTTTCTAGTAAGCTTGATTAAAGCTTTAATATTTGTATCTAGGAGCTGATCTATATCTTCTTCTGGTTGATTTACAAAAAGATTTACTTTTCCAAGCCCAGCATTGTTGACTAGAATGTCAATAGTCCCGAATTTCTGTAATGCTGCTTCAATGATATTCTCTAAATCTTCATTATTCCTCACATCTCCAACAATAGGGGCGAATTCAATACCTTTTTCTTTTAACAATCTTGAAGTTTCTAGAAGTTTCTTTGCTCGTCTTGCTATTATAACTAGCTTGGGATTGTAATTCGCTAGTTCAATAGCAACAACTCTCCCGATACCAGACGAAGCTCCTGTAATTATGATTACTTTTCCTTTTATTTTCTTCTTTAAACGCCTCTTGGATAATTGAAATATCATTTACCTCAGAATAGTACGAAATAAATATATAAAAACCCAATAATTTGTTTTCAAATTAAAGACCTTTTAGGAACAAAGTATTTATTTTGACGATTTATAGTGAAATAAAAGCTGTGAATATATGAAAATTGAAGACATTATTAATTCAGCGCTTTATCCAAATCCTGTTCTGCTAGTTTCAGCAGAATATGATAGTAAAGAAACTATAGTAACTCTCTCTTGGGGAGGAACATGTTGCTCAGATCCTCCAATAGTTAGTATTGCAATACGAAACTCCAGATATTCTCATAATTTAATAAAACAATCAAATGAGTTTGTTATAAATATTCCAACAGCAAAAATGCTAGAGCAAGTGGAAATATGTGGAACTAAGTCAGGTGCTGATATTGATAAATGGGCAATTTGTGAATTCACAAAGAAAAAAAGCAAGGAGGTAAAAGTTCCTGGAATTGATGAGTGCCCAGTGAACATCGAGTGCAAAGTAGAAAAGATAATAGAACTTGGTACTCACGATATGTTCCTTGGTAAAGTTGTTGCTCTTCACATTGATGAAGAATGGAAAGGAAAATCCTATCCTGGCTTACTTACGTACACAAGAGGTAAATACAAAAAGTGTGTTCCAATTGACCAATAATGAAAAATGTGGTGGCCGGAGCGAGATTTGAACTCGCGATCACCAGATCCCGAACCTGGCACCTTACCAAGCTTGGCCATCCGACCATCAGAAGTATTCTTTGAGTTATCCTAAATATTTCTACAACTAGTCAAATTAAAAAATTTGTGACCAATGTTTTCGGTTGACACTTTTTCTACAAAACTGATAAAAATAAGTAATATACGTTTTGAGTAATGCATGTTAGAATCATTACGCCAGAAATGATAAAAGAGAAACAAATAGATTATAATTCGGTATGTGTTGTTGTTGACACTTTTCGTGCAACTACATCAATAACAACGTTAATGGGTGTTGGTGTCAAGAGAATCTATGTTGTTGCAAATGGAGAAAATGCAAAAATAATACGCAAAAAATACGCACATGAAAGCCTTTTAATTGGTGAAAAAGGAGGATTGAAAATTGAGGGATTTGATTATGGAAATAATCCTTCTTTTTTCAGTGAAATGCATTTTAATAACGATGAAGTAATATTTACCTCCACAAGCGGAGCTAAAACGTTTTTACTTCTTGAAAATGTAAAACATGTTTTGGTAGGTTCTTTAGTTAATTTGACTTCTGTAGCAAAAATGGCTGCATCCTTGGCAAAAAAAGAACAATTAAATGTCTATGTTATACCTTCAGGCTATTTTTATGATTCTAATATCTATGTTGTTGAAGATTGGGTGACTAGTAAATTAATCTTGGATAAAGTACTCCAATACTTCCCATTAATTGATAGCAGTAAGGGAGAGTTTTATCTTAAGACGAAACGCTTGCTTCAAATCAATTCAGATATATTTTCACTACTTGAAAATTCACCAAATGCTATTAAATTGGCCGAAATGGGATTCACTAGAGATGTCAATTATGCACTCCAGATTGATCAACAAGTATTTGTTCCAAAAGTGAATGAATTTGTGAAAACAGGTAAAATAAAGGTCGTAGTAATAAAATAAAAAAGAGAGTTAGACATCAGCACTGTGGAAATCTATTTTCTGATCTCTTTTTTCTGGGTGAAATTTATCAATTATTTCTGCAGGAATACGTTTGAGAACTTTATATGGATCTTCGAATATAGAGAACAATTCCCACCCTAGATCAAGTGATTGGAAAATAGTTCTGTTTTCATGATAATCTTGATTAATGAATTTATCCTCGAAGAGTTCTGCGAATTTTAGAATTTGCTTATCTGTTTCCGTAAGAGATTCATCTCCAACTACCGCTACAAGATCACGAAGATCTCTCCCTGTTGCATATAGGGCGTACAATTGATCTTGCACATATTTGTGATCATCACGAGTGGAACCTTTCCCTATGGTGTCTTTCATGAGTCTAGATAAACTAGGTAATGGATTGATTGGAGGGTACAGTCCTTTCCTGTTTAAGCCTACGTCTACATATATCTGACCTTCTGTGATATAACCAGTCAAATCAGGTACTGGATGTGTAATATCATAATTCGGGAGAGTCAAAATTGGAATTTGAGTAATACTGCCTTTTTTCCCATGTATGCGCCCCGCTCTTTCATAAATTGTTGAAAAGTCTGAATACATGTAACCTGGATAACCTCGCCTAGAGGGTACTTCACTTCGAGCTGCTGCAATCTCTCGCAGAGATTCAGCATAAGATGTAATATCTGTTAATATTACAAGCACTTGGTAACCATGATCAAATGCTAGATGTTCCGCTGTTGTTAGGGCGAGTCTTGGGGTAAGTATTCGTTCTATTGCTGGGTCATCAGCAAGATTCAAAAACAAGACTGCTCGTTCAAGAGCTCCAGTTGCTTCAAAATCTTCTTTGAAGAAACGTGCTTCATCTGCTGTGATTCCCATTGCTACAAACACAACAGCAAATTCTTCTTCCGCTTTTAGTACTTTTGCTTGTCGGGCTATCTGAGCCGCTAACATATTATGAGGTAATCCTGAACCTGAGAAAAGTGGAAGTTTTTGTCCTCTAACTAATGTGAGAAGTGTATCTATTGTAGAAATACCTGTTTGGATGAATTCTTTTGGATATTCGCGTGCCGATGGATTTATAGGTGAACCTGTAATATCAAGAATCTTCTCTGGAATTATTGCACCACCACCGTCAGTAAGCTCACCTCGACCATTAAAAATACGACCGAGCATATCTTTACTAACACCAATTTCCATTGTCTTTCCGAGGAATCTAACAGAAGTATTCTTTGTCTCTAATCCTGTAGTACCTTCAAAAACTTGTAAAATCGCCAATTTATTTGATACATCTAAAACTTGACCTTTCCTTCTTTCTCCAGTGACAGTTTCAATTTCAGCAATCTCACCATATGAAACACCACCTTTTTCATGCAAATCAACAAATAACAGAGGTCCGGAAACTTCAGTTACTGTTCTGAACTCTCTTGCCATATAAGATTTTTCTGTTGTCATCTAAAACACCTCAATATTCCTCTTCCACCCCAAAATCACGAGGAGTAAGACCATCTATTTCTGTTATCAATTCTGTGATTTTCGTTTCAATTTCACTTTGTTCAACGTATTTCATACGTGCAATGGAGATAGTACTGGAGTGTTCAAAAATATCTTTTACGTCAGCACCTTTTTGGTAGAGATCTCTAGCTTTTTCATAATAACGTAAAATAGTCTTTAGCATAAGATATTGCTTTTGCATATTACAGAAAGAATCTACATCATGGAACGCATTTTGCTGAAGGAAGTCTTCTTTCAGCATTCTGGCAATTTCAAGAATAATTTTTTCGCTTGATGGAAGTGCATCTGGGCCAACTAATGAGACTATATCTTGTAATTCTTTATCTTTTTGGAGCAAAGCTAAAGCTTCTGCTCTTAATTGTGGGAATTCTGTGTTTACTGTATTGGAGTAGTAATCCTCAAGACTTGACCAATATAATGTGTAACTTAACAAATAATCTATAGCTGGAAAATGTCGTCGTGCAGCCAAATCTTTGCTTAGTGCCCAAAATACTTTAACAATACGGAGTGTATTCTGAGTAACTGGCTCACTAAAATCCCCACCTGGAGGACTCACCGCACCTACAATCGTAATACTTGCTTCACGGGGATTTCTTCCAACTGTTAAAATTCTTCCTGCTCGTTCATAATATTGAGCAATTTTTGAAGAAAGATAAGCTGGATAAGATTCTTCTCCTGGCATTTCCTCAAGACGACCCGAAATCTCTCTCAAGGCTTCTGCCCAACGACTTGTGCTATCAGCCATCATTGCTACATCGTACCCCATATCCCGGTAGAATTCAGCTAAAGTAACCCCAGTATAAACACTGGCTTCACGCGCAGCAACTGGCATATTTGATGTGTTTGCTATTAGAATAGTACGATCCATAAGTGGTCCTCCAGTATAAGGATCTACAAGTCGTGGAAATTCCCTAAGTACATCTGTCATTTCGTTACCTCTTTCACCACAACCGACATAGACTACTATTTTCGCATCAGACCATTTTGCTAGTTGGTGCTGAGCCACAGTTTTTCCTGTTCCGAATCCTCCAGGGATAGCTCCTGTTCCTCCTTTAGCAATTGGTGCAAAAGTATCAAAAATTCTTTGCCCCGTAATTAAAGGAATACTTGGCGGTAATCTTGAACTAAATGGACGTGGTTGTCTTACTGGCCATTCGTGATAAAATCTAAGATTTATTTTTTGGTCGTTGACTGTTTTAATTGTTGCTGCTGTTTCATCGATTGTGTAATCTCCTCTAGGTGCTATAAATCCAAGTGTTCCTCGAATATTTGGTGGCACTAGAAGTTTGAAATCTACTGTTGGAGTTTCCGGTATTTCACCTAGTATGTCTCCACCAACTACTTTTTCGCCAACTTTGACAGTGGGATTAAAATCCCATATTTTCTTATGATCTAATCCTGAAATTTCTATTCCTCTAGTTATAAAGTCCCCTGTCGTCTGTCTGATGATTGGCAATGGTCTTTGAATTCCATCAAAAATTTGTCTTAATAAGCCTGGACCTAATTCGACACTTAAAGGTGAATGTGCAGGATAAACCGGTTCGCCTGGTTTTAACCCTTCTGTACTTTCATAAACCTGTATAGTTGCAACATCATCAATTAATCTGATAATTTCGCCTACAAGTTTTTCTTCTCCTACTCTAGCTACATCATAAAGTTTTGTTCCTTTCATGTCTGAAGCTTGGACAACTGGTCCTGAGATTCTTTCAATAATACCTAACTGCTCGGCTACAGAAGTCATTGTATCTTCTCTCTAGTTTCTACAAACCTTTCAGCATATTTTTTTTAAGGTTATCTAAATGGAGGGTTTTTCTCAATATATCCTAATATGTGTTTTAACGCTCCATTTCCTTTTTTTATTTGATTTTTAGCGAATTTGTTAAACATTCAGGAAAAAATTTATCTGTTACTTTTTTAACGCTTTTTCTACTAATTTTTTACCCTTATTCACTCTTTCTATAGCCTTTTCTTGTGTTAATGCCTCAGTAAAAATTCTAAAAATAGGTTCAGTTCCAGATGGGCGGATGAGTATCCAACCGTCCTCGTAGATTAGCTTTACTCCATCAATAGTTATAGTTTCCACTGCTTTTTCTACATTTTCTACAATGTAATGCATTATTCTCTCTTTTTGGTCATTAGGACAATATATTTTGTCTTTTTGCTGATAATAAGTTGGTAATTCTTGTATAAGTGAGCTTAGAGATTTACCTGTTTTAGCTAAAATTTCAGCCATTAGAGCTGTTGCCATTGCACCATCCCTTACTGGAATATGAGGTGTGTAAAAGAGACCACCATTTTCTTCTCCACCTAGTAGTGCTGATTCTTGAATCATTTTACGGCTTACATATATACAACCAACCGGTGTCCACACTACTTCTCCTCCAATTTCTTCGGCTATGTCTTCAACAACTCTTGATGAACTAATTGGTGTTACAAATTTTTTATTTTTTTGGTAACTTAATATCCATTTTTCAAATAGCGCTATAGATTTGTCTCCATAATAAACTTCTCCTAATTCGTCTCCAAAAATTGCTCTATCAGCATCACCATCGTGAGCAACAGCAAAATTTGCTTGTACTGCTTTTGCTGTTTCACTCATATGTATGAGAATTTTAGGTTCGGGTTCTGATCCTCTACCCGGAAAAGTTCCATCAAGATGACCGTTGATAGTAAAAACTTTAATCCCAATCTTTTTTAGTAGATTAGGAGTAATTATTCCACCTACTGAGTTACCAGCATCAACAACAGCTTTAAGTTTCTTGCTTTTTATTAATTCGACGTCAACTAAACCAAGAATTTGGTTAATATATTCTTCTCTTAGATTAATAAATGTAAGAGTTTTGTTTTCTTCCCAACTTGTATAACTTGTATGTTCTTTTTCATAAATTTCCTCAATTTTCTTCTGTTTAGTTATGTCAATTTCAATTCCATCGTTGTCAATAACTTTGATGCCATTAAACTGTGGTGGATTGTGACTTGCTGTAACCATGATTCCAATATCTGCTTTCAAATACTTAACCGCAAACTGCACAAGAGGTGTAGGAACTGTACCTACATCTATTAGTTCTATTCCACTAGCCAGAAAACTAGATGAGATTGCTTGTTTAATGAATGGACTGCTAAGTCTGGCATCTGATCCAATAACAACAGTGCCTCCTTTTTTCATTGTAGCTGCAATAGCTGAACCCATTCTAATAATAAAACCAGGTGTAATGAGTTCTCCTATTATACCTCTAATACCATTGGTTCCAAAATACTTTCTTTTCATCCAATTGTTCTAAGCTTATTGTTTGATATAATTCTTTCTGAATAATAGGTTGATGTATTAAAAATAAACTTGCTACATGAGAAAAATCTTTTAATAAGTTGTATATGGGCATTAATTTAGTTTGTATATAATGGAATGGCGATTTCATGAGTGTTGAGTTTCTAAAAAAAATAAGAAATACAGAAAAAGAATGTGAAAAGAAATTAAAAGTAGCTGAAAGCACTAAACAGAACGCAATTATGGAAGCTGAAAAGGTATCAATTTTGAAAGTACGAGATACAGATATACAAGCTAGGTTAGAAGCTGAAAAGATAATTGCAAGTATAAAGGACCGTGTTGAACAAGAGTATGTTAAAATGCTTAATGAATCCGAATTGGAAAATAACAATCTAAAAGAAAAAACTAGGAAGATAAAAAAGCAAGCATTAGAGTACATCTTTTCCATAATTATGTAGTATATAATGTGATTACAAATGAGCTCTCAACAACGTACGAAAATAATTAGTGTAGGTGACGAAGAGACGTCTCTAGGGTTTAGTTTAGCTGGAATAACCGATTCTTATACAGTGGAACCCGATAAATCTTCTTCTATTCTGCGCAAATTAGCAGAAGATTCTGAATTAGCAATTCTTATAATTACAGAAGAGGTTGCTAATGCAAATAAAGACCTTCTAACAAGAATTAAATTAAATCCGTATCCTGTTATTGTAGAAGTTCCTGGAAAGAAAGCCTATTTTGAAGCTGCGGAAGACAAGATTCGAGCTTTAATTAAAATGGCTCTAGGAATAGATTTGGAAATGTGAAACATTGCATTTCATCTCTACACTTTCCAATTATAAGGGTAAAATCTATATGCTACTAATTTTTTATATATCTGAGGTTAAAATAATGAAGGAAAAAACAATAGGTTTTATGATGATTTTAGCATCTTTTGGCGTCATAGTTTTTATGCTTGTATGGACAATTATACTCCCTATAATAAATCCAGAGTTTATCTTTCAAGCCTATTTAGCTATCGCGATAGTTGTTTTCATTGCAGTTTTCATAGTAATGATACTTGTTGCGTGGATTGGTTTGACATTACTAAAAACTAGAGCTCCAGATGTATTCTTAGAAGAAACTACAGAGACACACAAGGAAGATTAATCAATTTAATATGGTGAAAAAAATGATGGGTTCAAAGAGACCAATGAGTCCGAGACAAATAAAGCAAATGAAAGGAAAAATGAAAACTTTTGAGTTAGAGGGTGTTGAAGAGGTTATTATCCGCTTCGCGGATAAAGAAATATCAATTCCTTCTCCTGAAGTTAGTAAGATTGTAATGGCTGGTAATGAAGTATATCAAGTGATGGGTTCTGGAATGGAAAGACCTCGAGGCAGTGATGAATCTGCTACTAGTCTAGGTGTAGCCTATACAGACACAGATGTTCAGCTAGTTATGAGTCAAACAGGAGCAAGTGAGGAAGTGGTAAGGAAAGCCCTTGAAGACGAAAATGGGGATTTAGCAGGCGCTATCGTTCGATTAAAAACAAGAAAATAAGTTACTATTTTTGATCAATCCCTTTTCTAACATCAACTGCAACTCCACGTTTCATCTCTTTCATCAACTGTGTTGATAGTTTAGCAGTTCCTATACCAAGAAAATATCCTGTCTTGGTAACTAAAATAACTTCTTCTTTTATCGCAATATCCTCGTCAGCTTCTAAAACATGTTTTGCAAAAAGCGACTTACCATTGCGTACAAAGGGCTCAGCATCAGGATGTACTGTCACCCTTAATCCACAACCTTTCTCATTGAGCTTTTCAGCTCCAAATAATGAAGGAACTAAATATCCATCTCTGACTCTAAAAGAGCAAATACGTTGATTATCAAGATAAATAAAACGAATACGTTTAGTTACTCTTGAACGTTCTATTTTAATATTGTCTGAAAAAAGTGCTGTTCCAGAACCACTTCCAAACTGAAAATCTGCAATAGCGCGAAGCTGTCTGATTTCAAAATTGGTGGGAACCTCATATTTTGGCATCTTATTTACACTAACAATGAAGCTAAAAAAAACTTGCCTTTCTTTACTATAATTAATCAATCACATATAAGTAATAGATGAGAATCAATTTACATCATAAACTAGATAGGTTGTGAGAACTTGTCAATATTCTTTCTGGATATGATTTTGATTCTATATTTTCTCAATGTAAATATCTGTACATAAATGATAAAGCCTTGGTGAAAACTTCTTGACTCTTCGTGTGCTAAGTAATTTGATTTTAAAGCTAAAAATCTCTTGCATTTTTTTAATAAATTTTTCAAGTGGTTCGTTTTCGTTTCTAGGTGCAGTAGAATGGTAATGAATCCACCCCTCTTTGTGAATGGCATTCACTGCTTTATCGAATTGTGTTAGGTCTACATTGAAAAACCCCATTAGGACTCTAGATGCTCTATCTTCTGGAGTTTTTAATCTATTATCTCCAAAGATTGGTATATACCTTTTTTCAACTTTGTTGGTCTGGATATTTTTGATTAAATAGCCATACGCTTTTTTATTTATTTC
>Ga0114920_10001742_pt1 | contig 10151 bp, 6 predicted proteins | sample ChitaG_FD_88683 | JGI IMG/M metagenome (GOLD analysis project Ga0114920, IMG submission 88683) | Deep subsurface microbial communities from South Pacific Ocean to uncover new lineages of life (NeLLi) - Chile_00310 metaG | ecosystem: Environmental > Aquatic > Marine > Oceanic > Sediment ...
CGGAACAATGAGGATCTTTGAGGGGCTCCAGCCTCTGAACCAATGACAATAATATCGTATTCTTTCATTACGGCTCTAATCCAGAATTTTTACGCCAAAGTTTCCCCTGACCACTTCTCCAATGATCCAGGCTTTTTGGCCGAGTTTATCCAGAATCCGGATGGATTTTGCCGCTGCTTTTGGACTCACGATGAGTGTCATGCCTATACCCATATTGAATGTGCGGTACATTTCCGAATCTTCGACTGGACCTTTTTTTTGAATTTTGCGGAATAGGGAAAGAATGGGCCAAGAGCCGACTTTAATTTCTGCTGAAAGCCCTTCGGGAAGGGAACGAGGAATGTTGTCGTAAAAACCTCCACCTGTGATATGGGCCATGGCTTTGACAGGCACTTTTTTGATGAGCTGGAGGATGTTTCGCGCATAAATCCGGGTTGGCTTCAGCAGTTCCAGGCCTAATTTTCCCTTAAGCTCATCTTGGCTGAATATCTTGCGGACAAGAGAATAGCCGTTGCTGTGACAGCCGCTGGACGCAAGTCCGACAACTTGATCTCCTGGACGGCAGTTTGAACCATCGATCATTTTTTCCTGGCTGACCGTTCCCACACAAAACCCGGCTAAATCCAGCTTATCTTTTGAGTACATACCCGGAAGTTCAGCCGTCTCTCCTCCAATCAGAGCACATCCGGCCTCCATGCACCCCTTTGTGATGCCCTTCATTAATGTGTAGAGTTTTTCGCTGTCGAGTTTTCCGCAGGCAATATAATCAAGAAAAAAAAGCGGCTCTGCACCGACGACGACGACATCATCCACACACATGGCTACCAGATCCATACCGACGGTGTCATATTTTTCGAGGAGGTCCGCCAGCAGCAGTTTGGTCCCCACGCCATCCGTGGCCGAAACCAGTACGGGCTTTTGGAGATTTTTGAGATGGGGTTTAAAAAGGCCGCCAAATCCACCTATCCGGCCGAGGACTTCAGGACGTTCTGTTTTTTTGAGAAGGGGTTTGATTTTTTTGATAAAACGCTCGGCCTCATCGATATCGACTCCGGCTTTTTTATAGGTTAAAGGGGTCATAAAATCTCCATCCTCAATTACGCCTTTTATATCACCGCCCCCTCCCCAAGTCAATCTTGGGGCCAGGCCCCAAAGATTTCGTGCTGGAGGGTGGCGCGTTTGATTCTGTCTTCCTGGGGAAAAACACCGATTCCCGCACCATCGGGCACGTGGATTGTACCCTCTTTTGTGATATCTATCTGAGGCTCGATCAAGTCCTGAGAGTAGTACCTTTTGCTCGCCGAGAGGTCGTTAGGAAATTTAAAGTTGGAAAGGGTGGCCAGGTGGAGGTTGTGTGCCCGGCCTATCCCTGATTCCAGCATCCCCCCACACCAGACAGGGATAGTCCTCTCTTCACAAAAGTCATGTATCTTCCGCGCCTCAATGATTCCGCCGACGCGTCCGACCTTGATATTTATAATCCGGCAGCTCCCCATCTCCAGGGCTTTACGAACGGTTTCTGCAGAGACAGCGCTTTCATCCAGACAAATCGCCGTCTTCATTTCCGCCTGCAGCCGGCTGTGATCCCAAAGATCATACGCAGGGAAGGGCTGTTCAAGCATGAGAAGATCAAACTCATCGAGCTCCTTCAACAAAGCCCTGTCCTTAAGCGAATACGCCCCATTGGCATCAACCTGCAGGAGAATATCTGGAAAACTCTTCCTTATGGCCCGGCAGATCTCCATATCCCAGCCTGGTTTGATCTTGATTTTTATTCTCAAATACCCTTCCTGTAAAAAAGCCCCAATCCTGTCCAGCAGCTCGTCGACCGTGTCTTGTATCCCAACACTGACCCCAGAAGGGATGTCTTTCCTCTCTCCATTATATATCTTCCAAAGAGGCAGATTTTTCTGCTTCGCCAATAGATCCCACAGCGCAAGTTCCATCCCGGCTTTGGCCATGGGATGCCCCCTGAATTTCTGCACTCGATTGTAATAATCCTGAGGATCGGTCACAGACAAATCAAGGACAAGAGGAACAAGGTACTCCTTGAGAATCATCCAGGCTGTAGATGTGGTCTCATAGCTGTAATAAGGATTTCTATCGGCCACGACCTCTCCATACCCACACAGGCCTTCGGCATACACCCTGACAAGGATAAACGTCCGGCTTTCCTCCCTTCCAAAACTTGTTTCAAAATAGTGGACATAGGGGAGTTCAAGGAGCGAGAGTTCAATCCTGTCGATCTTCATACTCATATGGTCAACTCCGGGAAATTGACACCTTTGTCTTTCGCCAATCTTTCGTAAATCCCCAGGATTTTATTGGCCATGGATTCGGCGGAAAATTTTTGGTGTACGACCTCACACCCCATCTGTCCAAACTTTAAAGAGAGGGAAGGATTCCGGTAAAGCTCAAGGATGGCTTCTGCCAATGCTGCTGGACGCCGTGGAGGAACAAGAAGGCCAGTCTTTCCATCGATAACGACTTCTGGAATTCCCCCAACATTTGTTGCGACGACCGGGAGCTTGTGCGCCATCGCGTCCATGATACTGCTCCCCATACCCTCAAGGTACGAAGAAAGCACGAAGAGGTCCAATGAGGCTAAAATCTTGGGGACATCCTCTCGAAATCCCAGGAAAAAGACCATATCTTCAACATGGATTTCCTTTGCCTGCTTGGTTAACTCCATCATAAGAGGTCCCTCTCCCACGATGATGATTTTAATCTTAGGCGTTTTGTCCTTGAGTATTTTTATCGCATCGATTAAATATTTATGGCCCTTGTGATCGGCCAGATGAGCCACAATCCCGACAAGGTAATCATCAGGGGCAAAAGAAAATTCCTTTCGAAGATAATCCGATTTCTTCATGTCTTCCGGGGGCAAAAAATCGATCCCAGACGGAACGACATCGATCACTCGAGAGTCGATACCACTTGCGATGAGCACTTTTTTTACTCCCTGTGAGATGGCAATGATAGAATCCACGCCCTTTTTGTATTTTCTCTGCGAAAAGGGATTTTTGTTCAGTGCAAAATCCACCCGCCTTGAGATGACTCTTATAGGGACTTTGGCTAAGGAAGCCGCGTAAGATCCGGCTGCCAGGGAGTGTGCATCATGAAAATGGACCAACACACAATTTTTCCTCTTCATCACCTTGGCCAAACGGAGTGCGGCCGTCAGGTCAAATTCATTTCGTATTTTAATAGGGGTGACAGGCAGGTTGGCCTCAAGGGCCTTTTCATGTAAAGGGCTGTTCGGTTGCACCACAAATTCTAAAGGACAGCCCTTTTTTTGGATTTCCTTGGCCAATAAAAGCGATTGTCTTTGGCCTCCCCTCCACTCCTTACCGGCATCAACTTGGAAAAGCCTCAATCCTTTCTCCTTTTTTCCAAATTTCTCTCAACTTGGCATAACGGAGAAATATGGAATACCCATGAAGGACAGACACGACAAATCCGGCAAATCCATCCAGAATACCGGCCTTAAAATAATATGATTTGATGAATCCAATAACGGGGAGCAAAACAAGTCTGGCCCATCCGCACTTTTTTTGTTTTGCATAGAGTTTTTGTGCGGCAAGATCGGAAAACGCATTGATCTGGTCCAGATGATCATGGATGTTGCGGTAAGTAAAATGCAGGAGAGCACCCTTTAATTTCTTGACTTCTCCCTCGATAACCAACCTCTCGTGAACAAATTCTCCCTCCCAATAGGCTTTGTCTTTGCGGAAGAGGCGGAGTTTTCTATCCGGGTACCAGACGGTATGTTTGATCCATCTTCCGAGGTAGAATACCTGCCTGGGCATGGAGAATCCGGTTGACTCAGGCTCTTTGTCCTTTAATTGAAGGAGTTCTTCATGGAGCTCCAGCGAAAGTCTCTCGTCAGCATCCAGGGAGAGGATCCAGGGAAAAGACGCTTTGCTGTTGGCGAAATTTTTCTGGTCGGAATAATTTGTCCATTTTCTCTGAAAAACATTTTTTGTATATTTTTTTGCAATTTTAATTGTGTCATCGGTGCTGTAGGAATCGACAACGATTATCTCAGAGGCAATATCCGCCACACTTTTCAGTGTCGGTTCAAGCCTGTCCTGCTCGTTATAGGTGATGATGACAACAGCGATGTCCATTAACGTCATTTTATTATAAGAAATATTAAGGGGTCAAGTTAGTGAAATTGCTCGATTTTGATATTTCGCATGTCCAGGCTTGTCCCAAGGACATTTTCCAACCTCGCCAGCGCAAGATTGTAATCCACAAGCGTTTTGATCTCTTGAGACCTAGTATTGGCCAGTTCTTCCTGGTACTGAAGGACAAAGTAGTTGGTCGAAAGGCCCACGCTTAATTTTTTCTCTTCGGCCTCCAATCTCTTCAAGGCGTGGCGGCTCGCGATTTTGAGGGCCGTGTATCTTTTAGCCAGGGATTCAATATCCCGAACGGCATTCCGGACATCCAGCAAGACCTGTTTTTCTCTGTTTTGGAGTTCGAGAAGGCTTTGCTCAAGTTCCATCTGTGCCGCAATAAAATTGGCTTTGGTTAAGAAATTACTGATGGGGACAGAGAGAGTCAGGTATATTGACCAGTTGCTGTGCTTGAGTTTGAAGGCATCCCAAAGAGAATTCCAGGCATTTTTCTCTTCTGTTCCGATCACGACACCAAGGAATGGATTGTTTTCCAAATAGAGGAGCCTATCGCCCGATATCCCGGGGCTCCAGTATGAAAATTGAAGATCGAGACCGGGAAGCAGCTGGTTTTTGGCCCCACTCAAATTGAGTTCCCTGGTTTTAATTGTCCTTCTGCTCATTGTGAGATCAGGCCGGTTAGACAGGGCTGTCTGGATGGCCCCTGTCAAAGAGATGCTCTGTTTTTCGAAACTCGGCCGGTCCAAAGGGATAATTTTTTTCGGCTCGATCTCCTCGATTTCCAGCAAGTTGAGGATATTTTTGAGACCGTCTTCATTCTTTCTGATCAAGGCTTCAGCCTGAAGAACATCCGCTTCTCGAAAGGCGACAACGGCTTCTGCGTTGAGGATTTCTATTTCCGCCAGCTTCCCGACTTCCACTTCTTTTTTGTTCTTGGCGAGCAGATCCTGGGCCAGTCGGAGTGAATGTTCCGTAACATTACAATTTTCTATTGCGTAAACCAGATTCCAGTACGCATCCTGCACGTTATAAATGGTCTCCATCAAGACAGATTCAAACTGCCGCTGGGAGATATCAAGATTGTTTTGGGCGATAAGGATTTCTCTGCGGTTCACTTTATAGCCGAAATCCCTCAGAAGCGGCTGGGAAAAATCGAGCTGCAAGGTATTCCCATACCGCGGATTGATCAGTTGAAACATCTGGTTTGTGTCGGATTTGTATCCGGCTAAAGAGAGGGACAGGTTCCCTCCGGTCGAGATCCGTTTAACCACAGCAACAGAATAATCTGAGGATTTTGTAATGGACGTGCCGCTGGCTTCCAGAAACCAGTAAGAAGGGCTTTCCGTGCTCCGGGCTCCTAAATTGAGATCAAAACGGGGCATAAATATTTCTTTGGCCCGCGCGAGAGACATTTCAGCCAGACCAGGATTGATCACCTCAACAGCCACACGGAGGTTATTCTCGAGAGCCTTTAGGATACAGTCCTCTAACGAGAGGGAGAGATCGCCCTCCTCTGCTGCCCATGCGGAACCGGCAGACAGAACAATAAGGATAACAAGACACAAACTCGTTTTAAATGTCATTTTACACCTCCAGACACAAATTTTTTGATCAGCGGGCAAAATAAGACAAGCTGGGAAGCCATCTTATCACATAAGTTGCCTGTACTTCTCGCCTCGAATATAATATACGTAATTTATACTGGCTTTGTTTTTACAGAGCACTCGAGGCATATATTGGCAACTCCAGAGTATTGCAATATGAGTCCGATTAAATGAAAAGAATCCCTCAACCCATTATACTTTCTATCCTTTTTTTCTGTTCTTTACTCCTCGCCTATCTGTTTTCTTTTCTTGCACAAGTCCACAGCTACACCATCGCAAATCATTCTTTTCGCTTTAATATTTTCCTTTTTGTGACGGCCGCTGTTTTCGCTTTTTTTATTCTTTTGATAGCCTGGTTGTCATACTCAAAATTTTTGTCCCGGCATTTTGAAACCAGTTTGGCTCGAACACAAAATTTAGATATTTTAAGCTATATCCCTCTTGTTCTGCTCCTTCTGCTGCCTCTTGCCAATTCCCGTTATGTCGACCACAACGATTTTTCCGCCAGGGTGGCACTTTTTGGATTCGCCGTACTAGCCGGTATTCTCTCCATTAAATTCATGGTCCTCCATAAACTCAAAACAGAAAAATCGGATATCACACAAAATTTCTGGAAAAAATTATCTTCCCTCTCTCTAAAAAAAACACTTGTTATCCTTTTCATTTTGGCTCTTATTGTATTCAACTTCGGGTCTGTACTGATGAAGAAGGGAGGGATTAGTTTCTCTGGCGATGAACCACACTACCTTCTCATCACACACAGCCTACTGCAGGATGGTGATTTTAATCTGTCAAACAATTATACGAATCAAGATTATTCCGCCTATATGCCGGAAGGCGTCAAACTCGATGTCCATCTAGCCCCGGGAACGGACGGCTACTCCATGCATTCCCCGGGAGTTTCAATCCTTCTCCTACCTTTTTATGCGCTGGGAACTCTCTTTTCCAAGAGTGTCCTGTTTTACTTTGTGCGATTTGGCATGAGCGTTTTTGGAGCGCTCTTGAGCCTTCAGATTTTTCTCTATGCCCGGCAGGAATGGAAAAACGAAAAAATCGCTTGGGTTCTTTGGTTTGTTTTTCTCAGCACATCTCCGATCTTTTTTTATTCTCTCCACATCTATCCGGAAATCATTCTGGCCCTCTTTTCTCTGACAATTTTCCGGATGCTCCGATTTACTAGTTCATTTACAAAGCCAAAACTCCTTTTCATCGGGCTTCTCCTCGGCTCTTTTCTCTGGCTTCACGCAGTCAAGTACATGTTTATCCTCGTTCCATTTTTTCTGTATGCCCTGTGGACTTTGCTCAAAAGGCAAAAAATCGGATGGAATATCTTATATTTCCTGGCTGGGCCGGTCCTTCTTGTCCTTCTACACTCTCTTTTTTCTTACACCGCTTACGGGTCGCTCTCTCCTTTTTCTGTGTCTTTAAAAGGGACCACGACGTCAACCGAATCCCTCTCCCTGCTAAAAGAAATCTTTTCAGAAGGCTCCATGAAAATCAGGCTGGAAACTCTTCTAGGCTATTTTTTCGATCAAAGAGACGGCCTGCTCTTGTATGCACCGGTCTATTTTTTCGGATTTCTCGGAATGATTGAGTTGGGGAGGAGAAACATTCAGAAGCTTTTGTCCCTTCTCTTCTTAACCGCCCCTTATGTTCTCGGATTGGCTTTTCTCACGCAAAGGGGAGCGTATGCACCCCAAGCCCGGACGCAGGTCGCTGTTTTTTGGGCCCTGGGTGTTTTCCTGGGGTATTTTCTTGTCCATAACGCCAAAAAAATATTTGCCTATATGTTCTCTGCCGCTCTTGTTTTTAGCTATATTGTTATTTATGTCCTCCTCAAAAATCCCTGGGCACTTTATCAGCCGACAACATTTGGAGAAACACAGCGGGCGGGACAACTCTTTATCCATTTGAGCAATCTCCATTTCTATCTTCCGCAGTTTCTGCCATCCTTTCTAAAGATAGAAAACCGTGGCTGGCTTCCAAACTACATCTGGATTTTGATCTTTGTTCTGTTTATCTCTGGCTATTTGATCGTCAAAAAGCAACCATTCAAAATAAGGCCTTCCGTTCATATAGGGATAGTCTGTCTGACGTTAGTACTGGTCTTTCTCTGGGCAGTCCTTTTCCCTCAATTCATCCTTCAATCTCCTACAAATATGACGCTTCCGACAGGAGAAAAGCTGACTTTTTATTCATTGGGAAGAGTAATCAGGATGCCCTCACCCGGACAATTCCAGCTGCCCAGAGATAAGCGCTCCTATGTTTTTTATTTTACTTCCTGGCGCCCTCTCGATGAATTTTTGCTCAACTTCGGCTCCTTAGATGGCGAGTTCGACGTGGACATAATGTACTTTGATTTGAGTCTATTCAAAGGTCAAATCTCTAAAGAGATGAAATCCATTCAAGTGTTTCCCTCCGCCTTTTACCGCTTCAAGAAACGATATCTCTATCGCTTGAGCATCGAACTTCATAGGACTTCGGGAGTGATCGCCTACACCAACCCCTTCCTCTTCTCTTTGGGGTCAGACATTTAAAACTTTTAAAACTCTTAAACCCAACTTATTTATTATCAATGAGATATAAGTTTTTACATCTAATGTCATAAAATTCAGCATAGTGCGGCTAAAGTTAGTTTTAAAAGTTTTAAATGTCTGACCCCAACTCCCCGACTTGACATATGAAGGGAATTCTATTATCTCTCAGGGGGTGAGAATTCATCCAATTAAAGCGGCTCCCCTTGTGCTTTTCCTTATCGGGCTTGGGCTAACTTTTTTTCTCACACTCTATTTCCAGATTCCACACCTTTCTCTGGAAAATCATCGTTATTCCCTCTCTTTTCTTCCCTTTCTTCTCACATTGATTGGAAGTTGTGTTGTTCTTTTTTTGCTGTGGAAGCTTCTGGCTTTGTGCGACCGCCGGTTTTTTTCTGTAGAAAGTCAAGTGGCTCTCCGGGAAAACATCTTTCCTCTCCTCCCAATGAGTTTTTTCCTGCTCACTCCCTTGTGTCTTAAGTATTTTATGCTCCAGGAGGATTTGAAAATGCGGTTGAATCACCTGCTGGTATTCGTTTTAGCCGCTGTTTTCCTCACAAAAATCTTCCAGCTGAGTACAAAGGTGAATTTCTTATCCTTTTGGGAAAAGAGCACAGCCCGATTCACCCGCATCTCCCGCAAGAAAAAACTGATCCTCCTTTTTGTCCTGGCATTTCTGGTCTATCAGCTGAGCACACTCGTCATTGTCTCTAAAGGCTTTGCTTTTTCTGGAGATGAACCTTGGTATCTTATGACGACACACAGCCTCTATCAAGACCAGGACATCAATGTAGCCAATAATTACGACCAAGAGGACTATTTTCACTTCTACCCTAAAACACTCTATCCAAAAATCACTCTGGGCAAATACGGACGGTTCGGTAAGAAAGGAACGGACTGGATTTTCCCCATAAACCAACCGGGTGTTTCTGTCCTGGTACTGCCATTTTATGCCCTGAGCCAACTTTTCAAGGAAAGAGTGCTTATCTTCATCATAAAGGGAAGCCTGTCCATCTGGGCTGCCCTATTTGGAGTTCAACTTTTCCTCCTTGCGAATGACCTGTGGAAGAAGGAGAGATTATCACTCGTCCTGTGGTTTTTGTTTTCTTTCTCGGCCCCCGTCCTATTTTATGCCTTTCATCTCTATCCTGAAGTTCCCATCGCTCTCTTCTCAGTCTATCTGTTCAGAAAAATCCGGGCAAGAGAACCCTATTCCACACGGCAGTACCTGTTTTTCGGTTTTGTCCTGTCACTGTTTATCTGGTTCGGTTTGAAGTACAGCATGATCTTTTGGCCGTTCCTTCTCGTTTCAGGATATCTTCTTCTTAGGGAGCAAAAAGCTAGAATAAAAATAATAGGATTCCTGGTTTTTCCGGCTTTGTCTCTAGTTCTTTTTTATCTGTATGTCCATGCCCTCTACGGTACATACAACCCAATTTCACTCTATGAGGGTGTGCTCACTCCGGAAAAAATCGTAGCATTCAAACAAACCCTCCTAAAGATTCCCCTAATGCTCCGTATTGACACCTTCTTCGACTATTTTCTCGATCAAAGAGATGGCCTTCTTCTGTATTCGCCTTTGTATTTTTTTTCTTTTCTTGGAATCGTGGAGGCGTTCCGGAAAGCCAAAAAAGAATTGGTTATCCTCTTCTTCCTTTCAGCCCCTTTTGTCCTCAATTATGCTCTGCTCTCTCACAGGCAGGGCTACAGTCCCCAAGGCAGGGTACTGACACCTATCATTTGGATTTTGGCTGTCTTTATCGGCTATTTCCTTGTTTATAATAAAAAGAAGTTTTTCTCTGTTCTCTTCTGGATCGCAAGTATTTTAGGCCTGATCACGGCAGCCATCCTTCTTACCCATCCCTCCTTCC
>Ga0114920_10001743_pt1 | contig 10150 bp, 9 predicted proteins | sample ChitaG_FD_88683 | JGI IMG/M metagenome (GOLD analysis project Ga0114920, IMG submission 88683) | Deep subsurface microbial communities from South Pacific Ocean to uncover new lineages of life (NeLLi) - Chile_00310 metaG | ecosystem: Environmental > Aquatic > Marine > Oceanic > Sediment ...
CTCCAGAAGCGCTTTCGCCGCTTCTGGATCGTAGACCGGCTTGGGTACATCGCAAACGTTATAAGGCGGTCGGAAGAACTGGGTCCAGATGTTGGGATAACTACCGCCCGGCCAGATCCCGAGCGTGTGGCTATCTACGTCTATTGCTATGCGCATGGCTTGACGCACACGGACATCGCTAAACACAGGATGTGGAGACCCCACAGGATCGGCCGCACCCCTCGCCGTGAGGTTAATCCAGAGCTGCATTATCCAGCGCTTTACAGGCGATACGTGGAAATCGAGGAATTCCAGTTCGTCCAGCTCGAGAGCAATATTTTCAGAAGCCCAGTAAATGACGTCAGCCACCCCCTCGGCCATCATCGTTTTTTGCACTGATGCCTCGGGGACAACCTGCATATACACTTTATCGATGTAAGGTTTACCCTCCTGGAAGTAGTTGGGGTTGCGCACAAAGGTCAGGTGGTCGCCATGCACCCACTCTTCAAGCAGGTAGGGGCCGTTGGACAACGGATCCATCATGCAATCCCAATACGAATATCCTTGTTCCGCGTCACAGTAGTGTTCAGGCCATATCGTATAGCCAGTGGCGTTGCTCATTTGATAAAGGTAAGCCGGGTAAATGTAGTTGTAATGAATCACAAAGGTGTAGTCGTTGATCTTCTCGAGGCTATCCGTGTAATCAGACCCTGCCGTCCAAAGGCCCGTTTCGGGATCATTAACCGCATCCCAGGTGAAGATCACGTCATCCACGGTGACTGGCTCACCATCCTCCCAATAGACATCGTCACGCAGCTTCCAGGTGACATCCATGGTCCATGCCTCTTCGTCTATCACAACTCCGCCGTTCTCCACAGTTGGCAGTTCCGCCGCGAGTTCGGGATATGGAACATTGTTGGGGTCTAGTTCTGCCAAACTGAGCATGACCATCTCTTGTGCCATTCTGTCGGCGCCGGTGAATCCTATATTGCTATTAAAGTTCGGCGGATCTTCGTCCAAGAGAATGATGATGCTGGTCTCTTCCTCGGGCTCCGGCTCCTCCGGCTCGGGTGGCGCTTCGGTTGGGGCCGGCTCAACTGGTTCTGGTTCAACCGGCGGTGCTTCTGTCGTTGCTTGTCTACAGCCTGCAAGGCTAAAGGCAAGGAGAACAACAATTGCCATCAGCGCAAGCCATCCGAACTTCTTGTTCTTAAACATGTTTGCTCCTCCTGTTGTTAACGAAAATCCTGTTGGCAACTTTTTGCCACGGTCTAAGATTGTTTTTCATTATCTATGTTTCGAGTTAAACATCCTCCTTTCAAATTATTGCTGTGACTTGTCCAGCATTAGCCTTTCGGATACACATACATAGCAACCAGCTCTCCTGTAAAGACGTGATTCAAGTAGGGCCAGGTGAGCATCCAACCGTCCACTGGGTTGATGATCTCTTCCAATGTGTCCCCAAAGAAATCGACAACCCGTCCAACAGTTTGGCCTTTTGTAATGGATGCTCCTAATGAAGTCTCTGGGACCACTAACCCGCCCCTGCTCGAGGTTCCAAAGACTATCCCTAACCTGCCTTCAATGACGTGCACATCGACTTGAGGTTCGATCTCGCCTTCGATCATCATCAACGATTTCATCACATTGAGCACGCCGCGAACACCAACGGAAACTGCCAAAGGGCTGATGGTGTAATAGGGTGTGAGTTCGACGAGGAAACTGGGGATCCCCAGGTGATAAGCAACATCCTGAATATCGGCTGATACCCCTTCTGGCTTTGGTTTCCCATCGACCGTGGTAAGACCGAAGGCCTTGGCCAATTTGTATCCTTTACGTCCGACACCCTGGTCGTCAGGATCAAAGGCGTAGGTGAACATCATGGCATTTTCAGGGTTGCAGTGCAGATCGATGACGACATCAGCCTTCTTTATCCCCTCTTCGTAGACCAAATTCGCCAGGCGTTCTGTGAGGCTTCCCTCTGGATCGCCTGGAAAGGTGCTGTGAAGGTTGAGACCATCTTGGGGAGTGAAGTATGTTCCGCCAGTGAAGGAGAAGGGATTCATGAAGGGAACTGCAATCACTGCTCCTTTCAGTGAAGCGGGTTTAACCTTGTCCCGCACCAACTCCCAAATCACCCCCACGCCAGATAATTCCTGCCCGTGCATGCCGGCGCTTAGCCATAGTGTGGGCCCATCACCAGCCCCATTGATCACGATCAAAGGGATGTCAACTGCGGCACCATCTTCCCTGTAGAAGGTTCCTAAGCTGCCTTTTTCAACCTTGCCTGGAGGGACATCAAGATTACCGACCTTCAGTGATTTCATCTATAGTCTCCATCAGGGATTAAATCCCAGTCTTTATTTTGGCTTGGCCTCAAGGATCAATGGCCAGTTCCAATGTCCCAGTGTCATATCACAACTCTCCCCAGGGATGGGGAAATCGAAACGATCCGTGCGAAAAGCCTCGATCAAGAAGTCGCCGACGATCGTGAGCATGGGTCGATCATTATTGAAGATCGCCTGTGCTTCGTACATATATCCCATTGCTTCACCTTTCGAGCAACAGTGGGCTAAACCAGATCCGTAATTAACCAGCCCCAACGAGTTTCTTTGCCACACCAACCGCGGCGATGGCGTCCTCTGCATAGCCATCGGCTCCGATTTCATCCGCCCAAGCTTGGGTCACCGGCGCACCACCCACCATCACCTTTACCTTATCACCAAAGCCAGCAGACATAAGCTCTTCGACAACCTTCTTCTGTTGGAGCATGGTGGTTGTCAGGAGTGCCGACACCCCTACGAGCGTTGCCCTTGTCTCTTCAACAGCGGCGACGAACTCGCTGGCTGGTTGGTCGATCCCGATATCCGTTACTTCGAATCCATTTGCGGTCAGCATGGTGCCTACGAGTGTTTTGCCAATTTCATGAAGATCACCCTCAACCGTCCCCAAGACGACGCGCCCTAAAACCTCCCGCTGTTGGTCCTCCATCAAAGCTGGCTCAAGTATGGCTAAGGCAGCTTTCATGGCATCTCCACCGATGATCAAGTCTGGTAAAAAGTACTCACCTGTGGCGAACAACTCCCCCACACGCTCCATGCCCACCGTCAAGCCTTTGTTGATGCATTCCAGGGCATCAAGACCCTGAGAGATGGCACCTTTCGCTAGTTCCTCCGCCTCTTCCGGCTCCCCAGCAATGACTGCTTGTGCTAGTTTGTTGAAGTATTCCACATTGCTCATCAAATCCTCCTTTATTTTATTCCGGCTTTGATAAAATTTCACTAGCCATTGTTTTTTTAGGTTATTGGTCAGGGGATACATATAGAGAAATTAACAAACTGGCTGATGCTTAAAATCCTCTTAGGTTTGAATCTCTCAGGCAGCAGATTCTTCCGCAACATAACCAGCATACATCATAATGACCTGTTTGACCAAATCGAGATTCTGGGCTTGGATAGTGACCAATCCCAGCTTGCATAATGTGCGAAGACACCCCAGTAGATCTCGATACCACGCACGATGCGGTCAGCAGCCTGCCAGCCAAGTTGCATATCTCGATCAGGGGCGATATCAAGAACTCGGCCGTAGGGAATTGGGTCATATGCGTATTTCCTCTCGAAATAGTGTTTTTACCCCTGATATTCGTTCGATGTGTTCAGCTCAGATGCTTTTTTACCTGCTCAGCGATTTCAGCGCATGTAGCAAACCATACCCCAGCATATGATTTCATGGAGGTCATAAACTCGTCCAACATCTTGAGCCGGGACGGGCGACCAATAATCTGGGGGTGCATGGTAAGGATAAATGAGCCACCGAGCTCATAGATACCCTCGAACTCCGCACCCCATATTTCACGTACCTCAGAGGTCGTGGATATTTTCTTGTTCCAGGTGTCCTTAGCAAACCAAAAATGGGGGGCGTCATCCAGGATCCAGTGGATGGGTAACTCGACAATCGATGTTCCTGGATGTAGGTAGGGTCGGATGTCGTCCATCATGTTACTGGAATAGGCGAAATGATGTTTATCCAATAGCTCGAGCGTATGCTGACTAAACTCCCATGAAGGTGAGCGATAGCCGATCACCTTCGAACCATATCCTTTAAGGACGCTCAGCGTTTGAACGATGGAATCCTCCTCCTCTTCAAGGGTCTGTTCTGTCGGCGAAGTGTGGTTATAACCGTGTACCGCCAGCTCGTGCCCACTATCCGCGATAGCCCTCACAGTATCAGGATGTTCTTCAGCGACCTTGCCGATGATGAAAAACGTGGAAGGTATCCTATTTCTTTCAAGTAGTTCCAGAATAAGTGGAACTGCTACCCGGGTAGCGTAGCGACCCTGTGATAGGACACCCGGTTTGTCGGCATTGGCTGGATTCCCTGAGACCCATACGCTTTCCGCGTCAAGATCAAAGGTAAAAGCAACTGTGCATTTTATACCGGTAGGCCACATTGGCTATATCTTTCCTCGTGTCTAGGGCTCGAAGTGAAATTCTTCGCCAACGTGTCGTCGTACGACACGCTCCATCTCCGCCTCTACTCTGGCAGGTAAACGAGGGGGATGATGTTGGATCAGGATCTCCTGGACTTTGCGGCGACAAACATCTTCAATGGTTTCTCCTTTGGCCATCCAGGTCTCATATGGATCGCGATTGAGAATGGCTGGTTGCCAGTGCTCGCGGAAGGTTCTGCGCGTGTGCTTGGTTCCCAGAAAGGTCCCACGCGGTGTTCGAGATTTGATCAACTCCATCTCCTCATCAAGATCATGCTCCCTAATGCCCTGCATCATGCGTCTCAGTCCGGCAATAAGGTCGTCGTCCAATACCATCTGGAGGTATGAAATGGAAGAGCCTGCGTCAATTGCACCGACCCCATAAATGATCTCCGCCCTCTCCAACATCAGGGGGACTGCGGTGACCGCCTTCTCAAAGCCGGCCTGTGCGTCCAATTCCTTGGCATCCGATGAAAACCCGCCGCACATCGACGGTAGGCCATAATGGTGGGCCATTACCGCCGCACCGCTGTTCACCATCCCTCGCTCCGGCGCGCCAAGGGGCAACAACCCGGTTCGCATATCAAGCACAGAGGAAACGCTGCCGTAGAGAAGAGGGATTCCCGGATAAAGGACCTGTAATACGACGATCCAGGCCAGGATGTCGGTGTTGATCACCACCAGCTCGCCTAAAAGCGTAGCGGGGGAGGTGGCGCCGCCCATAGTCATCGGCAACAAGGTTATCGGGATTCCATGCTCCGCCCAACGCAACATACAGAGCACATTCTCGGGTGTGAAATATCCCGGGCTGATGGGGCAGTAGAGGGTAACAAAAAATGGTCGCTGTTTGAAAGCCTCCTCACCTCCAGCGACGGAGAACAACATCTCGGCTGCAGCATCCACCCTTTCAGGAGCGAGCGTGCGATGCACCATCGGTTTGGATGTTCTCCTCAGCATCTCGGCAATTTCAACTAAATCCGAGCTCTCCCCTTGATCGGTGGCGGTCACGGTTGGACGGACAATATCCACTTGGTCTAAGGCGTCCTGCAAGGTGACCAAATCACATACATCTTGACGGGTTGCCGCTCGCCGAACACCGATCTCCATATCGATGACGTTTACCGGAGTTCCCGCGCCCATGAAACTTGAGCGTTCGCCGAAAGGTAATGGTGTTTCATCTGCACGATCATACAGTTTGACATCTTTCGGCAAGCTCTCGAGCGCTGATCCCACCATTTCTGGTGTTAGGCGCACCATCTGATGATCACGATCCACTATAAAACCCGAGTGTTCTAAGCGGGACAGGACATTACCCTCGGGTACGCAGAAGCCAACTTCGGTCAGGATTTCAACCGACTTCTCATGGATTAGCTGAGGGGAAAAGTTATTCAACACCATCTATGGTGTTCTTCCTTGCTAGCTATTTGGGCGGCTACCAGCTGCTCCGGGGATAGCATCCTCTGCGCGCTGTGATTCAGCTATCTCCGCCTCGCCCCAGCGGTAAGAAAGCCTGTGCATCTTTAGAATCAGGAAGGTTTGTGTGCGCTTAACGCCAGGAACCTGGCGTAGTTTGTCGTTCAGGAATGAAAGAAAATCGTCTCGGTCCTTGCAGTAGACTTCGACAAAGATATCAAACCCTCCCGAAGATGGGATGATTTCATTCTGAGGAGCACTTCGCCTAGGCTCAGCATAAACTCCACGATGAAGAATCTCGATCTTCACTTGAGATAGCTCTGGTCGGGTAGCAACGAGATTCTTCACCTCCGCAACGCTTCGGCTCAGAATGATAATCCATCACAACCATCATGACTTAGCAGTAGATATTGGTTAAACAATTTCAGGATAACTTATTGTTACCGAAATGTCAATGCTTTGCCGATGTTTTTTCTGAAACAGACGAATTTACCGTAAAATATGGTATAAAACGTAACTTCAGTGTCATAATTTGCCTGGATAATGACTAGCAGAGTGATTATTAACCCTTCCTGTTTTCATTGAGGGGGACAATCGAAGAAATTATTAGTGCGATTGGGGAAATTGCACGGAAAAAATCATCGATGCATCAGGAGTGTTTGACTTGAGCGTCGGCGATAAGAAATATCTATTGGAAAAGTTGATCGAAGCACATTCGGCTACCCGCGCGATACTGAAGGGCACAATCCTATCCTAAGATTCGTCCACACACATTATGATTCACCGGGTTGTACCAAATGGCAAGCCGCCCAATGATCGGTTGAAACCTCCAGGTACTGTGGCTCTTCATTAAAACAGACATCAATCGCCAATGAACAACGAGTGTTGAAGTTGCAACCCAACGGAGGATTAGCCGGGCTTGGAATATCTCCTTCAAGGATGATCCTCTGGCGAGTCTTTTTCAGCGCCGGGTCGGGGATCGGGACAGCCGAGATTAAAGCTTGAGTGTAGGGATGAAGTGGATTGAGGTAGATCTCGTCACGGTCAGCCATCTCGACCAACTTGCCTAGGTACATCACCGCCATTCGATCGCTGATATGTCGTACCATGCTGAGATCGTGGGCGATGAACAAATATGTGATCCCTAATCGCTCTTGCAGCTCCTCCAACAGATTAACAACCTGGGCTTGAATCGAAACATCCAATGAAGAGATCGGTTCATCACAAATTATGAGATCGGGGTTGAGCGCCAGCGCCCTGGCGATGCCAATGCGCTGTCTCTGGCCACCGGAGAACTCATGGGGATAGCGGTTGACAAATTGCGGGTTGAGACCGACGAGTTCCAGTAATTCCCGAACTCGATCTTGCCGCTCCAGACGTCCCCCTGTATTATGAATCACCAAGGGGGCCGAGATGATCGAGCCCACAGTCAAGCGCGGATTAAGCGAGGCGTATGGGTCCTGGAACACCATTTGCATTCGGCGTCGTGTTTGGCGCAGTTCTGAATGTTTCACCGCATTCAGATCCACTCCATCGAAAAGGATCCTCCCTGATGTTGGCTTGTAGAGCCACAGAATGGTGCGACCCAGTGTGGTTTTCCCGCAGCCCGTTTCTCCCACCAATCCGAACGTCTCGCCCTTATAGATGTCTATGCTCACACCATCGACGGCTTTAATGTCCCCAACATTCCGCTGAATAATCGTGCCACGAGTAATGGGGAAATACTTCTTTATCTCCTGTACCTGAACCAAAGTATTTCTTTCACCACTCACGACATCGTCCTTTCTGCAACCTGTTCCCAGCGCCAACAAGCTATGCTGTGGTTCTTCTGATCTGTATTTTTTAATGTGGGATTCTCGGTTAAACACTGGTCGATTGTATATGTACATCGTGGTGCAAAGGGACATCCGGGCGGAAGCGCAACTAAATCCGGTGGTTGGCCTGGTATCGAATCGAGTTTCGTGTCCGGCGCCTCATCCAGCCTGGGCACCGACCCAAACAAACCAATTGTGTATGGGTGAAGGGGGCGATGATATATATCCAATATATCACCTTGCTCTACAATATAACCGGCATACATCACATTAATATTCTCGGCGATTTCGGCGACAAGGCCCAGGTCATGCGTGATCCACATCACCGCCATACCTAATTGCTCTTGAAGGCTTCTCACCAAATCCACGATTTGGGCTTGGATGGTCACATCGAGGGCAGTTGTGGGCTCGTCGGCGATCAGCAACTGTGGATTACAAGACAAGGCCATGGCGATCATCGCCCGCTGCCGCATTCCTCCGGAAAACTGGTGGGGATAATCTTCCAATCGGCTGCGTGCATCTGGGATCCCAACCATATCCAACAATTCCGTTGCCCTGTCTGCTGCTGCGGGTTCACTGACACCGGAATGCAACATGATCGCCTCAGTGATTTGAAAGCCAATGGTGAACACCGGGTTGAGCGAGGTCATGGGATCCTGAAAGACCATTGCAATATCACATCCGCGTACATCGCGCATCTCGCTTTCGCTTAAGGTTAGCAGATCGCGCCCACCGAACCACACCTCCCCATTTTCGATCTTCCCCGGAGGGCTGGGGATCAAACGCATGATAGACAGCGCGTGGACGGTTTTACCGCAACCACTCTCCCCGACAACTCCAAGGCATTCGCCAACTTGCATCTCGTATGAGACCCCATTAACCGCGCGAACAATCCCATCTTCAGTATGAAACAGGGTCGTCAAATCCTTGATTCTCATTAAATAGGTCATACGCATCCCCTATAAATGCCTTGTTGCTAACTCAGGTAATACTTACAACATTTTGAATATACCAGCAAGCAGTAACTGTATGCAATAAGATACATCAAAAAAACGCCGAACGGAAATTGTATTTTGTGCTGTTATAGTGGCCATAAGGAAATTAAATATAGCATATTTGCGGCCATCAAGATCTAAATTGGAATATATACATGCGTTGAAATCCACCAAGCATAAGTACGCACTATTGAGTAATCGACGAAATTAGATTGTGAAAGTGAAGTTTGGGCTATTATTACCTCAACCTCATCAGGTTGTCGAACACTCAGTGGGTTGACGAAGCACAACCTAAGTTGAAGCCCCTAACCCTTGGGAGTTGAATGTTCCTCTACCGATATCTGGTGGCAATGAGCCTTCTCTAGCCTATCTTCAACGAGATTCTGCCGCATTTTTACTGCATTACTCAGACCGCTTATATATAAAAAAACCTTGAGTGATCCTCAGTAGACTCCAATCTTGAACGAAAGGAAATTAGCTGTATTCACATCATCGTAATCTATGGTTAGAAGACTATGATTAATAAAATGTTTGGGAAAGTGAATTCATATGCGATAATAAGATTGACTATAACTTTCGTGGGGATACAAACAACTCTTGGATGATCAAGATTGAAGCATCTAATTCTCTGCCTGATTTGGAGGATTGAAGACTTGGGAGTTGAATAAGTGTCTAAATCTGACCTCGAATTCCTTCAGGAGTTGACCGAAGCGGAATTAACTGAGTTAGTTATCATCCCTCTTTTATACAAAATGGGTTATAAGAACATTCGTTATACCCATAGTCCTCTCGAACTCGGCAAAGATATCGTTTTTTCACAAGAATCTCCTTTAGAAGGGTTGATCCATTATTCTGCTGTGATCAAACGTCGTAAACTATCCGGCTCCGTTTCAAGCTCGAGATCTATCAGAGAGATTTACTATCAAGTTCTACAGTCACTCAAACAACCTGTTCTCGATCCATCTGATGGAAGAGATATCCAAATTTCTCTTAGCTTTATCATAACTCCGTATACAATCTCACAACACGCTGCTCAGAGTATCCAAGGTGAACTGCAAGCTTTGGCTCGGAACAGCTCAGGGTTATTACCTGACCCGCAGCGGGCATGGCGGCTGGGATGGTCGATAACCGCCACCCGACGTGGTCGCCAGACGGAACGCAGATTGCTTTTTCATCCAACCGCGGCGGAAATTGGGATATCGATGTCATTACCATGGATAAAAGCCGGCAGCAGCATTTGACGACCGACACTGCGGATGAGATCGAACCCAGTTGGGAGCCGTAGGTGTTACCTTCCCTCGCTGCTGAAGAATTTAAGGGAGTTCGATGAGAAGGAAGTTCATCAACGGAATTTCTCTTTGGCTCTGGTGGATTTTGACAAGCGTTTTGGGATTTGGACTGGGATACGCATTGGCGTACCTCATTTTTTCTCTTTACAAGCTCCTTGTCACCGGTCCACC
>Ga0114920_10001744_pt1 | contig 10150 bp, 9 predicted proteins | sample ChitaG_FD_88683 | JGI IMG/M metagenome (GOLD analysis project Ga0114920, IMG submission 88683) | Deep subsurface microbial communities from South Pacific Ocean to uncover new lineages of life (NeLLi) - Chile_00310 metaG | ecosystem: Environmental > Aquatic > Marine > Oceanic > Sediment ...
ATAGCAACATTAAGCGAAGAGTTCTGGAATCGTGCGGAGCGTCTAACCACACTACGGCATGAAGAACAGAAACAGATGCAGGAGTACGTGGACCTGAGTTCAGGTCATATGATATTTCTAATTCGAGCATTGGATGGTGATCCCGGTACCGTACAACCTCCCAACTTACCAACTCTGTCTACTGCTCTAGACCCGGCACTTGTTCAGGAAGCGACAGCGTTCTTGCGTCGCACGAGCCTACCGATTGAACCACGTAAAAGATGGCCGACTGGTGGTTTACCGCAGTTAGGGCTGAAGGGGCTAATCCAACCAGAGCACTTAGCCCAGCAGGGGAAAACACTCTGTATCTGGGGCGATTCAGGATGGGGTAAACTAGTGCGTCAAGGTAAGTACGACGACAATCACTTTTCCGACGAGCTAGTTGCGGCATGCGTCGCACTCGTTCGCGCTTGGAATCCTACACCTGCACCCGTTTGGGTAACCTGTATCCCTTCGTTACGTCATCCCAATTTGGTACCAGACTTCGCCCGACGTTTATCGATGTCCTTAAAACTTCCTTTTCATGACGTGCTAGAAAAAACAGATGACCGTCCACAGCAGAAGACCATGGCCAATAGCAGCCAGCAAGCGCGAAACGTTGATGGCTCCCTTGGCTTGAGGGTGGATGAGGTGCCAGATGGCTCGGTATTACTGGTGGACGATATGGTGGACTCACGCTGGACTCTAACGGTCGCCACGTGTTTGTTACGATCTCATGGTAGTGGGGAGGTGTTTCCTTTAGCTCTTGCCTATACAGGACATGATGAATGAATAGTTTAGTTTCTCAAAACACTCAAGCGATTCTATTACTAACCGCGCCGCTAATAACGAGACGTGGTGATTATTCATCGGAGTTATTGACTCTTGGAGAGTACAATCTACTGGCAAGGATTCTTCATGATATCCAACGTGAACCAGCAGATTTATTGGGTCCTGAGGCTAGCGAACTCTTAAAGAGGTTTCAAGGCGTGATTGATAGCGGACGATTGACTCGATTGTTGGAACGTGGATTTCTACTAACTCAAGTTATTGAAAGGTGGGAGACACGATCGATTTGGGTAATTAGTCGGGCGGATCCCGGTTATCCGAGACGACTAAAGGCACGACTCAGAGAAGCTGCACCAGCAGTATTATACGGATGTGGCGATACAACAATCTTTGAGACAGGAGGAATAGCAATCGTCGGATCTAGGAAAGCAGACGAAGTACTAATTGAATATACAGAGAGCATCGGTCATCTTGCTGCCCGAGCTAATAAAACAGTGATTTCGGGAGGTGCTCGGGGTATTGACCAAGCCGCAATGCGAGGCGTGCTTCAGGGAGGTGGACGTACTGTTGGTGTACTAGCCGACAGTCTCGATCGCCTAGCCTTATCTCGTGATAGCCGCGAATACCTCATGGACAATCAATTGGTACTGATTTCTCCCTACGATCCAGCAGCGGGTTTTAACGTCGGTAATGCTATGAAAAGGAACAAGATAATCTATGCGCTGGCAGATGCCGCACTTGTTGTAAGTTCAGATTATAAGAAAGGTGGTACATGGGCAGGGGTAATCGAACAGCTTGACAAGTTTCGTTTTATACCGGTATATGTGCGCTCTAACGGTAACATCGGAAAAGGATTAAAAGCACTCCAGGAAAAAGGAGCCCTACCTTGGCCTAATCCACAAAGCCCAGACTTGTTCATCGAAGCACTAAATGTTCAAATTGACCTAATTAAGGGTGTTAACGGATATAAAGAAGTTGCCCCCCCTAAGGGTGATAAAGACGTTGGAACATATGAGACTAAGCCTGATTATTCAGTGCGTGTGTCAATCTCAATGCCGAATCCAATAACCCCATCCCCAAAACCTGCTGATGAACTGTTCGCCAAAGTGAAAGAGCTACTGTTACATATGAACGATCCCAAGACTGAGACTGAAGTAGCAGCCGATCTCCAAGTCTCAAAGAAACAAGCTAGAGAGTGGCTACAACGTCTGGTAAAAGAAGGTGTGCTAAAGAGAAAGCAAAAGCCACTTCGTTATTTCGTACCCTCAGAAAGGCAAGAGAATCTTTTTGAGATACCGGATCGAGGAGAAGATGGCCAAACTCCGAATCCTTAGTCAAATAATGGGTCACAAGTTGAGTGTTTGTTACTGGATGGACGATTGTCACCTAGTTCAACATTCTGTGTTTAGGTTAATCAACGACATAAAAGGATCATAACATTCGAGCGAACATGGGAGCGAATGCATTAGCTAAAACAATTCTAGACGAAGCTAAATATCTTGGAAAAAGTTCTACCTTTTATCCTGTACGGCCTGCCAAAGCTAAAAAGGACCTCTAAGCATTGATAACTTAGGGGTCTTTTATGTTTTTGCTTACTATAACACGATGTTTTTACTATAACACGAAGAATTAACACTATCCACTTGACAGGCAAATAAAGATATGTTACGATATATCTAAATATAACTTGATATATCTATTGTTTCAAGCGTTCATAATATGGTGGTGGAGGCTAATATGTTCAACGGCGGCAGGCGAGGTGGCAGGTTTGGCGGACCAAGATATAGATTTCGTTGGTTTTCAGCAATCCCCGAAGCCTATATTGGAGTCCTAGAAGCTACTTCAAACCTTGAAGATTTCGTTAAAAACCTGACTTATACAGACGCTACGGAGATTAATGAATATACTGCTGAAATTATGTCGAACAGCGAATTTCATGAGCATTTGGGAGAGAACCGAAGCAATTTTGGTGGAAGATATTACGGTGTCGGTATCGACGCAATGTTAGGCACAATGGTATATGCTCTGTGCCGAAAGCTCAATCCTGTCACCGTTGTGGAAACCGGGGTATCAAGTGGTGTATCATCAGCATTCATCCTTTGCGCCCTAGAGGAAAATAAGCATGGCGAGCTTTACTCTATAGACCTACCGTGGGGAGAGCAGAGTGGCTGGATAATCCCCGGTTATTTAAGACACAGGTGGCATCTAGAACTGGGAAGTAGCTCTGAGAAATTACCTTCTTTACTTGAGAATCTAGGGGTAATAGACATTTTCTTACACGATAGCGAGCATTCCTATGAAAACATGCTCTGGGAATATCAGACTGCCTGGGTATATTTGAAAGATAGAGGGATATTATTGTCGCATAATGTTGAACAAAACTATGCCTTCCCGGACTTTTGTCAGAGTGCTGGGGTAAAAGGTTTTCTGCTTAACAACATGGGAGGAACAGTCAAAGCTTAAATAATAAACCCCACAAAATCGAAGATTTTGCGGGGGCCCCACTCCGCAGCAAGCTACGGGGTATAAAATTATAATGAAAATAGTTTTATTTACATTTACTTTTGTACCCTTACAGAATGATTAATATACACCAGTACAAAATGCCTATTAAATTACAAAATAATAGCCTTGACAAGCACATTAAGATATGTTACGATATATCTAAATATAACTTGATATATCCATTTTATCGGGCATTCATAATATGGTGGAGGTGGTGAATATGTACAACTGGCCCCACAGATATGATAGACCACAATTCTTTACCAGGCCAAGGCGTGAAAGATTATTCCAGAGGGGAGACCTTAAGTATATCATCCTGCAGTATCTAAAAGAGAAGCCAAGCTATGGATATGAAATTATCCGGGCGCTGGAAGAACGCTTCCATGGCTTCTATGTACCGAGCCCGGGCACCGTTTACCCCACGCTCCAGATGCTTGAGGAGATGGGGTATGTTACCCTTGTTGAACAGGATGGGAAGAAAATATATACTATAACCAAGGAAGGCCGCAAGTTCCTTGATGAGCAGAAGGAATCCGAGGAAAGAATAAAAAACAAAATGAGGAGCTGGTGGAATCCCGAGAACAGAGATGCTATAATTGAGACGATGCGGGAGTTTGAAAGACTTGCCCAGTTGCTCAGAGACAAGTCCCGTACCGCGGACACCAAAGAGCTCAGCCGTATGCGCAAAGTCTTTTCTCATGCCTACGAGGAAATCTTAAAAGACTAGGCTCAACCACTGCAGGAAATAGCCAAATCGGATAGTCGTTTTCGATAAGCGAATCTGACAAGGCTAAGTGAATGTGAAATGAAAATTATACTAAGATTACTTGTCTTTGTCCGAAACCGCTGGGGTTGGCTGGCCCTCGCCTTTGGGTGCCTGGTAGCCAGCACTGGCTTTGCTATGATTATACCCCGGATGCTTGGTGATGGTGTTGATACCGCACTTCGTGTCGGGGAAAGCGGATTCATGTGGTGGCCGGTGGCGCGGGAGACGGCTATCTGGCTGGTAGCAGGAACCATCATTGTTTCCAGCACCCTGAGAGGGGTGTCCGAATACGGGCAGCAGTACCTCTCTGAAGTCGTCTCTCAAAAAGTTTCCTATGACATCAGGAATGCCATCTACGACCGGTTACAACGATTGAGTTTTGCCTATTACGACCAGGCACAGACAGGCCAGCTTATGTCACGAGCTACCGTTGATGTTGAAGCAATACGCATGTTCTTCGGGATGGGCCTGCTTGGCATAGTCCAGGCGCTTATCATGGTGGTCGGCATTTCCATTATTTTGCTTTTAATGGACTGGAGGCTGGCGTTGATGACTATGGCATTTTTACCTTTTATTGGTTGGATAGCCTATAAATTCAGCAGTCATATCCGTCCGATGTGGCTCAGAATTCAAGAACAATTAGCCGTTCTGGGTACTCGACTGCAGGAAAGCCTTACCGGGATAAGAATCGTGAAGTCTTTTTCCCGCGAGAAGGAAGAAGGACAGAAATTCGCTACCCAGGCAACAGTACTTTACAACGAGCAAATGGGTATTGCCCGGCAGATGGCTCACAATATGCCCTTTATGATGCTCATAATGGGCTTACCCACGATCCTTATCTTCTGGTATGGCGGACGCGAGGTGATAGCCGGCACAATGACCATTGGTAACCTTCTCCAGTTCATACTCTATGTGGGCATGATGGTGATGCCCGTCCGCCGCATGGGAATGATGGTAAACCTTCTTTCACGTACCGTATCAGCCGGGCAGCGTATTCTTGAGATACTTGATACAGAATCAGCCGTCAGAGAGAAACCTGATGCTATTGAGTTAGGCAGGTTGAAGGGAGAGGTTATTTTTGAAGAGGTCAATTTCAGCTATAACTGAATGTCTCCGACGCTTAATAATATTAGTTTCGATGTCAAGCCGGGGCAGCTGGTAGCTCTGCTGGGGGGCTCAGGCAGCGGCAAGAGCACCATAGCCAACCTCATCTCAAGATTCTATGATGTAACCAGCGGACGAATCACTGTTGACGGTACTGATATACGCGATGTAACTCTGAACTCACTACGCAAGAATGTAGGAATATCACAACAGGATATCTTCCTGTTTTCTGGCACCATCCGCAATAATATTGCCTACGGCGCAGTGGATGCCGATATGCAGCAGATAGAGGCCGTAGCTAAAGCGGCCCAGCTGCACGATTTCGTACAAAGCCTACCTGATGGCTATGACACATGGGTAGGCGAACGGGGGCTTACTCTCTCCGGCGGTGAGAAACAACGCCTGGCTATAGCGCGTACCCTGCTAATAAATCCCAGTATTCTTATCCTAGATGACTCCACCTCCAGCGTTGACGCCGAAACCGAACATCTTATCCGTCAGGCACTGGATAAGCTTATTGAAGGACGGACTACCTTTGTCATTACTCACCGAATACCCATCATCAAGAGCGCCGACCTTATCCTGATGCTTGATCAAGGACGGATAGTGGAGACAGGTAAACACAACGACCTTATGGCAAAGGAAGGCCTTTACTACCAGATATACCAGTCACAACTCATGACAGATAATAATACCGAAGAAGACTCAGAGAGGAGTAAATAAACATGTTTCACGGTGGTGGCGGATTTGGGGGCGGTGGTGGCGGATATCACATACACGGTGCCCTCGATTCCGATGAAGATGATGTGCTAGGTAAGGTATACGACAGGAAGGTTTTTTCGCGTATACCCAAATATCTGGTACCGGTCAAAAAGTGGCTGGCTCTGGGAGCAATCGGAATGATAACACGTTCCCTTGCTCAACTTGCCCAACCCGCTTTGATAGCTATAGCCATCGACCGCTTCATCCAGAGCGGCAACCTTGGTGGACTCAACATCATAGCCCTTGCCTTATTAGGCGTGGCAGTGCTGGTATGGGGCGGTGAACGTATTTCGACCCTTTACCTTGCCTACGCCGGCCAATCGATACTTTACAGAATGCGTACCGAGCTGTTTAACCATCTACACAAGCTCTCGCTTGGCTTCTTCGACCACAATAAAGTGGGTAAACTTATGTCCCGGGTGCAAAATGATGTAAACCAGCTGCAGGAAGTGCTCACCCAGGGTGTCCTTAACATGCTGACCAGCGTCCTGACACTGGTGGGTATTATCATTGTCATGATGACCATGAATGCCAAGCTTGCCCTTCTCACCTTCACCGTACTGCCGGTCTTGGGTATAATCGTAATCATATGGCAGAAATATGCACGCCGAGCTTTCATCAGGGTGCGACGGGCTATTGCCGTAGTTAACGACCAGCTTCAGGAAGGCATCTCCGGCGTAAGAGTAATCCAGAGCCTGTCCCGGGAAGATGTAAACATCGGGCAATTCGACGATGTAAATAAGGCACATCTGGATGCCAACATAAACGCCGTAAGGCTGCAAGCACTTATGATGCCCACAGTCCAGATACTGACCGCCGTTGCCTATAGCTTGATTATTATCTACGGTGGATATCAGGTCCTGGCCGGGACGATGGGAATTGGCATTCTACTGGGCTTTATACTCTATATCCAGCGCTTCTTTGAGCCTGTAATACAACTTACCATGCTGTATACTCAGATGCAACGGGCTATGGCCTCCGGAGCACGTATCTTCGAACTCCTCGATGTCGAACCTGAAATCGAGGACAGACCCGATGCTATCGAGCTTCCACCGATAAAAGGAGAAGTCAAGTTCAATCATCTCAGCTTTTCTTATGAACCGGGTGTGGAGGTACTTCACGACATAGACTTAACAATCAATCCCGGAGAGACAGTGGCTATAGTGGGACGGACCGGAGCCGGTAAAAGCAGCCTGATGAACCTGCTCGGTCGCCTTTATGAGGTTAATAAGGGTGAGATAATTCTGGATAGCTATAATATAAATTCAGTCACCCAGGAATCACTGAGACAGCAAATTGGTATTGTACCCCAGGATGCCTTCCTCTTTTCAGGCACCATTGAGGATAACATCCGATACGGGTACCTCGAGGCAAGTCGTGAAAAGGTCATCGAGGCGGCGAAAACGGCAGGTGTTCATGAGGCTATCAGTCGCATGGAGAAAAACTATGACACGCCGGTGGGAGAAAGGGGCGGAAACCTCAGCGCCGGACAACGCCAGCTTGTCTGCCTTGCCCGCGCAATCCTGGCCGACCCGCCCATTATGATACTGGATGAAGCCACCTCCAATGTTGATACTAACACAGAACGCATTATGCAGGAAGCACTACGCCGCGTGGCTAAAGGACGCACCTGTATCATTATTGCTCACAGGCTGTCCACCGTAACCAGTGCCGACCGCATTGTAACCCTCGATCAGGGAAAAATCGTCGAAATGGGCACTCACCAGGAGCTTCTGGCTAAAAGGGGTCTCTACTACCAGATGTTCGAGACTCTAAGCGCACTAGAACCAGAACAATAGAGTACCTGGCGGTATAGCAGTACGGCCTGCCCCCTCTTTGAGCTTTCGCAGCTATATAGTATAATTAATACTATATAGCAACTTAAGTATTGCAATGTGGTTAGAGGACTTATGGATGATATAAAGAGTGCTCTTGAGATAGCTATGGAAAAGGTGGAAAAGCTGGGCGAGGCTACTGAGGAGGAGCGCCTGCAATGGAAGTACGTCCCGCGAGGAGAAGAACTGGCAGCCAGATATCTAAAGGAAAAACTTAACCTGGTAGTTGAGCTGAGCCAGTATGAGGAAAATGTAAAAAAGCATGTTATCGAGGGCGCTGTAGAGGTACTAACCAGAAATATTAGCCTGCCAAAGAATGATATAACCAAGAAAAACAACAAGAAAGTAATGGATGGTTTAAAGCTCCTGAAGAGTGATAAGGTAAGCGTAGAGAATGTCTACAGCAAGATAAGATACCTCTTCAACCACTATGCGGAGCAGGGTAAACAGCAGAGACAGCAGGCTTATGATTCATTGAAGGCTGAACTGCAAGACAAGATACAACAAGCAATGCAACAGCAGCTAGGCCCATTGATAGGAATGAAAATAGACGTGGAAAAGCAGCCACAGTTCCAACAGGAATGGCGAAAGATACAGATGCAGCTAGACTCCCAATACCTTACCCATTTGAGCGAATACAAGCGAGAGCTATCCGAGATAGCCTAAACTATGATGAATGAATTATCATCCTTTATTGATGGAATATATAGAGAACCTTATTCTCTATTCAGTAATAACTGCATCAGGAAATCTCTGAGGATAAAAGCCAGGGCAGAGGCACTGGGGAAAAGGGCTGATTTAATTTGCTGTATATCAATAGTGCCGATAAAGAAGTTGCATAACTTCCCTGCCGTTAACCCTCATGTTTACACTGAGATTGAGGGTAAAAAAATAGATGTATCACTTGACCCTGGACATGAAGAAATATACTGTAAAAATAGTGAGAAAAAGATAATTCTACCAGTTAACTTTTCCAAGGTAAGGAGAATCCTTAGCAAGCGAGCCAACCCTAAGTCATTTATTTAAGTGGAGGTTTGGAGAGGAAGGGCATGGATATTGATAAGAGAATTGAATATGCAATTAGGCGCACAGAGATATTAAGAGCTCCGAAGCAGAGCCTGTATACCTTCGGCACTACCAACATATACTATTACCTGGTCACTGAACCTGCTTATTCAGAGCTGATAGAAAATATCACTGAGACCGTGGTTAGAGAAGGCAGGGTGATTGCCGAAAAACCAAAAATTGTCACACCCTATTACCTTTCCCAGCTTGATGGATTTGGTCTGGAAGCTAGAAGATACTTCGAAGCATTGGTAGAGGAATACGGGGAAAGAAGTATCCATGGCTTGTTTTATAGCTACAAGAATGAGCCCAAAGAGCTTAATATTGTCTCGGATAATCTGCTCTCGGTGGTTGATAAGCTAAATGCTGAGATTGATAAGCGCGGTGACCCGCTATCGGCAATAATTAAGGGTGAAGATACGCTTTGGGATGTATCACTAATGAAGTTTATTTTCGAAATTACCAGAAGCTCGGTACCGGATAATCTCAGGCAATTGGGGAGACGGGGTCTTTTGAATATAGATGCCAGTGGTACTCCAATGGACGCCAGAGTAAGGATTGATGAGCTTTTCGATGAAGTTGCCAGGGGAGAATGTAAGCCTGATGAATTAAAAGACGAGCTTGAGAGGTGGGGGCTATTTAAGGAGTATGAGGATAGATTTCTTAACATTTTCCGGAAAAAACGATAACTTGGACATTATACAGTGAAAATTTCCCTAATTGAAGCCAGAGACCTTTCTGAGGCATGGTTTCTTTGCCTGCGTAAAACCCTGACTGAAGGGCATGAGTATAAAGTTGACCGAGGAAGCTATTCCGGTCAGTACCGCAAAGAGCTCGACTATGTGGTTGTCCAGGTCAGGCATCCAGGGACAAGACCCCTAGTACCCGATGTGCCACAGGGTGTGCCACCACCCACTTCTATGGAGTATATAGAAAACTACCTCCCTTACCTTATGACAGCACATAAAGCCGAGGAGGAACAGTATACCTACGGCCAGTATTTAGAGAAGCAGATTACCGAAGTAATCAGGATGTATAAGGAGGACGGCTTTAATACCAACCAGGCCTTTATGTCGGTAGGTGATGAGCGGTCCATTGATTCATCAGACCCTCCTTGCCTCAGAATGATAGATACCAGAATCCGTGACAGCAGACTCCACTTTTTTGCCTATTTCAGGTCCTGGGACCTGTGGGCTGGTTTCCCCTCGAACCTGGCAGCCATTCAATTACTAAAGGAATATATGTCCAGCGAAATCGGTATTGATGATGGTGAGCTAATTGCCTCTAGCAAAGGACTGCACCTCTA
>Ga0114920_10001745_pt1 | contig 10149 bp, 5 predicted proteins | sample ChitaG_FD_88683 | JGI IMG/M metagenome (GOLD analysis project Ga0114920, IMG submission 88683) | Deep subsurface microbial communities from South Pacific Ocean to uncover new lineages of life (NeLLi) - Chile_00310 metaG | ecosystem: Environmental > Aquatic > Marine > Oceanic > Sediment ...
TCGGTGCCGATTTCAGGTTTTAATACCATCACAGCATTCTTGGCTACAGCCTTTGCTATATCGCTTTCAGGATCATTCAGGTCACCGAACATGATGGCTCCAGTGGGACAGGCCAGTACACATGCGGGTTTGAGACCGGCGTCCACTCTATGATGGCACCAATAGCACTTCTCCGCGATTTTTCTTCTGGGGTGGATATACCTCACCCCATATGGGCATGCAGCCATACAGTACCGACATCCGATGCATCTATGTGGATCAATGTAAACAATCCCGTCCGGACGCTTTACAGAAGCCCCGACCGGACAGACTGTCACACAGATGGGCTTTTCGCAGTTATTGCATACGATTGGCAGAAAGAATTCCTTTGAATCGGGATAATGTCCCTTCTCCACCTTTTTTACCCAGCTCCTCCAGACACCAATGGGTACATCGTTTTCACTCTTACAAGCCACGGCACAGGTATTGCAACCAATACAATTCCTTAAGTCAATCAGCATGGCGTATCGCTTTGTTTTATCTTTCATGGTATTACTACTTTATTTCTTTATCATACTGGTCTGGCTCTGTTTTTTCTTTCTTTAGTCCCTCTTCCTCATTGATTTTCATGCTATCACACCAAGTTTTCATTCCATTCACGATCCCCTTCCGCGATTTATATCCTACGAAGATGCATGTTCCGATGATAAGAAAAATGACCAGCCCACCGCCCATATAATTGAGCCATCCCCATCTTTCCGAATCAAGGTGGGTTGGCCCCATCACAAAACCAGCTTTTGAACGAACTTCATGGCAGCGAGGGCAGAAATCCTTGTAGACTCGTTTAGCGCCGTGAGCAGCATCGTCATAATGACAGTTAATACAAACCCTCATGTCAAATCTCTCTGAGAGGTCCCCTTTTCGATGTCCAGATATCTTACCAAAAGAGGCCCCCTTCAAGACCCCTTTTACCATAACCTCGGCGTGGCATTTGCCGCAGGTTTCTCCTATATTCTCTTCATTTATTGACGAAGATGGGCTGTCGTGGCGAAGGATGTGGTGTTTAGTGTGACAGTCATAACATAAGGGAAGTTCTTTATTTATGGAAACAGGTTTATAGTCAAAATGGATATTTTTTTGATATTCTTCTGCCTCTTCAGGATGACACCGCGAACAATCCACATCGATAAAACCCTCTCTGAAATGTAGATATGGATTAGCATTGGTATGGCAATCCACACATACCATCTTGCTCTTATGGTGGATATCCTGAGACCATTCTTCTGGATTCACGAAAATGGAACGCACCCTCCCGTTGCTCGTGATCTGGGAAATATCAGACTTCCCGTGACATTCAAGACATTCTTGATCTGAATAGATATAATTTTGAGAAGGAACACGATTAGATGAGAGGATTAAAACGATGAAAAAGATGAATATCCATTTTTTTAAATACATGCCAGACAAATGTCTCACTTAAGTATTGTCCTGATTATTCTTATGGTTCTTGTATATGAAATTATCCTAACCATAATAATTATTCAAGGGAGGGTATTTTCTTATTCCAAATTTGAAATTCAAACGGCAATTCAAATTTAGAGTAACACATTTGGTAGCACAATTCGCCAGTGATGTCAAGAAAATACAGGTAAAAAGACGATTCATAGAATGAAAGCATTATCTTTACTTTACTTAATAGGGAATGGCTAACCCCCAAATAAGTTTATAAAATTTTTGTTTGTTACCCAAACGAGTAGTTTCAATATCTCCCCAAATTCCAGCTCCCAATGATAATTCAATCCAGTCTGAAAGCCTAATCCGAATGACCAGATCTCCGAGAAAAGCCTGGTCGAGAGAAAAGAGTTTCTCTGTTTGAGAAAATATTTGAAGGTTAAGGCCAAACCCCTCTGGAATCCAAAATTCAATCTGTCTTCGGCTCCGCTGTGATCGTTGTAGCTTGGAAAATTACAAGGAAACTGGAGGTGAACAAAGAATTCTTCATGGAGGAAAATTTTTTTCCTCAATAAATGGCCTCTTTTCTAGATAGGGACGATAGATGAAAATTTCGTAAGCAAAAATGGGTTGGGAAAAAGAAAAGAAACCATAAAAAAATAACACCGTTGTTTTTGTATTTCTTAAAATTCATAAGATAGACCTAATCGAAAAACTCTCGGAGATTGAATTTCTGTGGCAAAGCGGAGCGGAAATTCAGGGCCTGTCCACTCATTTTCTTCGGTTGCCAGCGCTCTGTTCAGAATATTAAAACCATCTAAGATAATTCTCATTTTTGTATTTTTAAAATTTAATATTTTTTCTATTCTGATGTCTACTGTCCGGTTATATTCATATCTTGACACTCCACGGGGATGAGCCTGAATATAGAAAGGGCCTTGGTTCATCCCGCGGACAATGATCTTGCGAGCAAAAGGTTGTCCATCATAATATTTTATGATACATCCAATTCTTATACCAAAAGGAGCCCGGAAGTTGAAGCCTATTCTTACTGTGTAAGCTCTATCAAAACACATCCTCCCTCTGGCATTGATAAGAGTATTAGGATTATCATAAAGACTCCCTACAACGCCATCATCGTTTTCCCATTCTGTATTGCCTGGGCTTGTCGTTCCTGTAGCTGATGTAGCTGTAAAAGTGAGAAAAAACGTGAATTTTCGACTGTATCTTTTGACAAGAGTTAGATCGAAGCCTAAGTATCTGGATTTTCTGTTCTCAGAATCATAGTTGGTGAGAAGAAAAAAATCCTGGCCTAAAGTCTCTGATTTCTGATTATAGACAATAAAGGTAAGGTCATCATGCGTATCAGGGATTCTGTCATCGCCGATATCGAAAAATTCCGTAGCCTCATAAGAGGAAAAAGGGACTCCGATATTTACTGTTTCAATAAGATTTCTATTCTCTCTGAAGAATGCTCCCAAAGTCAGATACCAGCTCGAGCTAAAAGTAAAATGGAAGGATATAGCCAACTCATCCGTATGAGGTCTTTTCAATTTATGGTCTATTTCAGAAAACAAGGGACCTTCTCGTCGGAGAAGAATTTGGGCTTCGCCTTCTTGGTATTTTCTGTCATTATTCTTATCTTCCCATGAATAAACCCATCCTCCAAGTGCGTTTAGGTTTCCATAAGTCAAATAATAAAGTGGAAGGGTGAAGTAGTAACGAGCCGCCCAAATTTTAAGTGCTGATGTCTTTGCTTTGGATAAAGGGAGAACAAGCCCAAGACGAGGAGAAACGTGGAGCCAATTAATCTCGTTTTTTCCTCTATTTAAGGAAGAAGAAGGATGATGAGCCCAACCTTTGCTAAAAGCAAGATGGAAACCAAAAATTGTAGATAAAAAATTAGAGAAAGTGATTGTATCCTGGGCAAAAAAATTCAAGTGAATGGCTGATTCCCGATGCTCAACAGGAGTATTGAATTTTATTATTTCTAAAGGTTTTTCTTCGAAAAAATGAAGATGGGCGTTTTCTGCAATTTCTTTTTGTGAAAAAGAAGAACAGTATCTAAGCTGAAAGCCGTATTGAAATCTGTGACGAGCTCTGAAGAGATTTGTGATGAAAGAATCTCCCCTCATAAGAAGACTGAAAGAATCCCGCTTGTCCTTATGTGCAAATGCAGCAAATCCAGAAGGGATATTCTTAAAGATTTCAAGGCTATGCTGGTCATGATGACCTTCTTGAAAATCTGAACGAATCGAGCCGTAATTAAAACAAAGACCGAATTTGAAGAAATGGTTTTCTCTGAATTGAGAATTCCAGATGACCTGAAAAACATTAAAAAAGTCTTTGCGGTTTAAGGTGGAAGCAGATGGAATATCTCTTTCTGCCCCAAAAGAGGGATGGGTGATGATTTGGCCTGTCCAGACTAAATGAAGGCTGCTTTTGGAAAAGACACGTTTTAGGCTCAGGAAGCCAGAATAGAGAGAAGCTTTGTCCTCTTCTTCATAATCTGCTAAATCCCGGGAAAGATGAAAAGTTGAAAACGATGAGAAAAAGAATAGCTTTTCGGGGATGATGGGGCCAGAAAGATGGAAATTTCCGTCCAAAGAATAATTAAATGAATGGCTATCCTTTATTCCTTCTTTCTCCAAGGCTGGTGAGATGTTAGTGCTTTGCAATTTTTTATTAATAAAAAAAACAGATGCTCCACCATGGTATTGAGATGTCTCCTGTTTAGTTAGGAGGTCAAAATAACCTCCTGGAGAAAAAGCTTCTGGAGGAAGCCCCGCATTGATCAACTGAGTAAAGCGAAGAGTGTAAAAATCAGGAAAGATAAGAGGCATGCCTGTCCAATACGGATCGGTCACATCCAGACCATTGAGGAGGTATCTATTTTGAGTCCAGGAGCTACTTCCCCTTGCACTATATAGAGCAGGTATGCTACTCCAAAGTCCTCCAACATCAATACGATTGGTAGTAGCGGACAAATCCTGATTCTCCACAAGAGACCAAACATTGTGAGCTGAAGGAGAGCCTTGTATTTGCTTTTTATCGAGAATGGTTTGATGAAGACAGATTGTATAGTCAATAGGCAATTCTTTAGAAAATGATTTTTCTTTTCTCCTTACAGGAAAAAGAATGACTTTTATGTACAAAGTTTGTGAGGGTTCTAAAAAGATGTTTTCTCGAATATGGGTTTTGTATCCTTCTCCTTTGAAGATAATTGTGTAATTTCCAAGAGGAAGTCCCCAAATCCGAAATAATCCAGATGAATCACTAGTGAATATTTTTTTAAAATGATTAGCTTCTGACTCCAAATGGATTTGGATTTCTTGAAGTGGCCTTTGGTCTTCATTTACGATTTGACCCCAGAGATTTGCGTGATCTTCTCCTTGGATGTATGGGCTTAGAAAAAAAGCATAAATAGAGAAGAACAGAATAAATGAATAGGTCTTGGCTCCAATACTTCTCAAATAACCTCTCCTTTTTTTGTCTATGGAATCCTATTTTTTATATTTTTCTTTTTACTGTCAAGGTTTCTATTGTTATAGTAAGCATTTCTTTTTCCGTGATAGAAAAAATGAAATGCTTACATTATCAAACTTAAAATAGATGAGGAGAAAGAGTATAATATTGATGGCTTGAATTTTTTTATTGAATTGATGTCCAAATCCATAGTAAATAACAGAAATAAAAATTCAGGAGTCACAAAAAATCGAAAAATAAATGATTCTTCAAAACCAATCAGAAGAAATTGAGTGCAAATTTCATTTGAAAGAGAGGAAAAATGAGAAAAAAATGGGATATTGCTGTTATTGGAGGAGGGCCAGGTGGATATGTGGCTGCTATTCGGGCAGCTCAGCTTAAAAAAAGAGTTGTATTGGTAGAAAAACATAAGATTGGTGGAACATGCATGAATTTCGGATGTATCCCCGCCAAATATCTTCTACATCAAGCAAAAATTTATGAAGAATTCAAAGGGAATAAGAACCTAGAAGGGCCTTTAGAGAAAATTCGATACAACTGGAAGAAAGTACAAGAAGAAAAAAATAAAGTCATAGAGAAGCTTGTGAGAGGAATAGAATTCATTTTAAAGAGAAATCGAGTAACCATCATCAGAGGATCGGCTTTTTTAAGGGAAAATAGGCAAATTGTTGTTCAGACTGAAGGAGAAGAGATGGTTTTTGAATCAGATAAAATTATCCTTGCTACAGGTAGCAGCCCTTCGAAACTTCCTTTCCTTGCCCCGGACGGGAAAGGAGTCATCACCAGTCGTGAAGCACTGGAGCTTGCGGACATTCCGAAGAAAATGTTGATTATCGGGGCCGGAGCAATCGGACTTGAAATAGGGACAATCTATCAGAAGTTAGGCTCTGAAGTTTCTATATTGGAAATGATGCCCACAATCCTTCCTGGAGCAGAAAAAGAGATAACAACCCGTCTGGAGAGGATACTCAAAATACAAGGTTTGAATATTTACACTCAGATGAGGATAGAGGAGGCACTTGTAAAAAAAGGAAAAGTTTATCTCAAAGGAGTATGTATTAAAGATCAGATTCCATTCGAATTCGAAGCAGAAAAAGTCCTTTTAGCGGCAGGAAGAACCCCCAATTCTGCAGAGCTAAAAGGAAAAAATATAAATATTTCTCAAGATAAATTCGGCTTTGTTAAAGTCAATCCTCATCTTGAAACAGATGTGCCCGGAATCTATGCAATCGGCGATCTTATAGGAGGAAGACTCCTCGCTCATAAAGCATCACATGAAGGCATCTTAGCTTCAGAGAATGCTTCTGGAGAAAAAAAGGTGATGAATTATGATGCTCTCCCGATGGCTGTTTATACTGAACCAGAATTTTCATCCGTTGGTTTTACGGAACAAGAAGCCAAGGAGAAAAAAACTGGAATTCAGGTGGGTCTGTTCTCTCTTCAGGCGAACGGTCGAGCTTTGACCATTGGAAAACAAGAAGGAATGGTAAAGATTATAGCTGACGATAAGGATAGAATAATTGGTGCTCACATTCTGGCTCCAAATGCCAGTGAACTCATCGCTGAGATGACCTTGGCTATAGACAAGGAGATGAGGCTTCAAGATGTCTCCTCATCTGTCCATGTCCATCCGACATTATCAGAGGCTGTGATGGAAGCAGCCATGAAAGCTAAAAATACAGCCATTCATGTATTGAATATATAAGAAACGGGAAAAATCCAAAAAAATATTTTCCCTTATTTTCTTTTCTAAATCTTTTGCTATTCTTGCTTTTTATATATTTTCAATTCGGCTACTGACCACCAAAAAGTTTTATCATTGCCTATCTGAATAATTTTCAAAAATTTGATTTTTTTCCCATTCATATGGATATTCTGGACAAGGTCAAGAGGATTATGAATCAAGTTTCTTGCAAATTCCCCTGGAGAATATAAGCGGTGAAAAGTTCTCCATTCTTTTCCATCCAAAGAAGCTTTGACTCGAATTCTTAAAGCATAATCAAAATTAAATTTTCCCTGAAAGAGAGAAACTTTGGCCACTCTCACCGGCTTTTTGAATTTCACAAGAAGAAAATCTCCTGTGGTTTTTTGTCGTCCCGTTGTCCATTTCGTATCCAAATTGTTATCTATGAGAAAATGAAGAAGATGTTCGGATCGAGCGGATTTAATTTCACAATTTTCGCATGAAACCTCTTGATAATATATAGGCCTCCTTGGTTCCTCACCTCCATTTTTATAATCAACTTCATATATGACATCTTCTCCGAATTTATCGGCAAAATAATTGGAACTTTCAAACGAATATTTAAACTCTTTTTTTAGTCTTAATTCAGATTTAAAGTTATTCTGGATATTTTGACCAATTTTTTCTGCCTGTTCTTCCTTCCACATCTTTTTATGAAGGACAACATATTTCACTTTTAAAGCTTTCAAGATGTCAATGCTTGCCCAAGAAGGAAATGCTCTGAACATTTTCCGAATATAATAAATAGCAGGAGGAAAGAAGCCGCTGTATCCATTTACTATTTTCTTTTTATGAAAAATGGAAAAATACATATAGATTGCATCCCTACTTATAGGATTTCGGAAAGGAAGCTCCAAAAGAGTCGCTTCTTCGGCTCTCTCCCTCAACCATCGATAAGTAGGGGGAATATCATTTTTGATTGGAATAAATCTTATTCTATGGGGAATGGATATGTATTCAAGATTTAAAAAAAGTAGCAAGGACAGAGTTGCCCATATCATAATCTTTCTCTTTTTTATTTTATCAAATATATATTTTATCCCATATCCAGCAAGCACAGCCGTACTGAAGATCACAAAAATGGCATACCTTGAAGGAACTCTGATGCCTTTAAATCCAGGGACATGATCGTAAAACCATTTGAAAGGGAGAGAAAAGACTGAAGTTGAATTTCCCAAGAAGTTGAAAGAGCTTCCAAAAGAAAGAAGAAGAGCCCAGGAAAAAAGCAACGTATACAGGAATAAATTTTTATTTTCGTTAGATATGTCTTCTTCTTGTTTGAGAATGAATTTGAAAAAACAAATAAGAAGAAGCAGGAGGCCTACTATAAAAATATATAATGCCTGTTTAGCTAAATTGTGGGATGAAATACTAATAAGGCCTAACTTCAGAGAGAAACCTCCTGTCAGTTTAACAAACACAATCATTAATACACTTATAAAAATGATCATTATGGCGGAAATTTTTAATATCTTAGGATTTATTCTAAAAAGTTTCCTTTTTTGGAATAAAAAGAAAGCAGCAAAAAAGAAGGCCATAATTCCCGGGAACAAAAAATATTCATGTCTTCCAAGAGAGTTTAGAAATTTTGCTAAAAACACATTATGCGGATTTACAGCCAGATAATTAACAAGATCTGCTCCCTTGGTTAATCCTCTCTGGAAACCGTACTTCTTGAAAATAGAAAGATAAGGAAGGGAAACAATAAAAAGAACTACCCCTGATAAAATTAAGGGGACTCCGAGCTTTAAAAGAAAAGAAAAATTTATTTTTTTATGGTGAATGAGGAAGAGAATAGGAAAGACGATAACTAAAATGGAAAGAAAAAAGAGACCATAGTAAATACAACTCAGTGCTTGCAGAATAAAAAAGAGTGAAAATAAGACAGAGTTCTTGAGGTTTTTATTTTCAAAATATTTGTGCAGATAAAGAAAAGAAAGAGGAATCGGCCATGCATTGAGAATTTGAAGATGGCTAATATGATTAAAGCTAAAGGTGTTGAAGGCAAACATTATTCCACAAGCTATTCCTGCCACATTGTTTTTGGTCAAGTATCGGACAAAAACAAACATGACATAGCCATTGAGAATATAGGCGAGAAAAAAGACAAAGTTATAGGCTAAGATTGGATTTTTAAAAAAATAAGAGATAGGCAAAGATAAAAGGGCTTGAGGGAATAAGTGTTCTGAATAACTGAGGGTGTTCGGATGAGGGTAGAAAATATTTGCATGGAATATATTTAGGGGATTAAAAAACAATTGGTTATGAATGTGAGAGAGAATCCAGGTATTCAATAAACTATCAATAGTCTCCGAAACAGAATTGCTCGGATGGATCGAGAGGGGGATGAGATGGAGAAAGGTGAGGAGTACAAAAAGAATCAGAACGCCTGCCTTTATTTTTTTTTTCATATCATTGAATTTCTTGTGAGATTAAAATTTTATAATATCATGAAGCTTACTTGTAAAAAAGATAGGGCGTGACAAAAATAGCTTAGAGAGCAAATTTAGGCATAAAAAAACTTAACAAATCGAATATTATTCTTCAAACCCATCCGGTGAGCCGTTAATGCAACAAGTAACACTGTGATATGGGCAATTGTACAATGATTTCGTGTAGCCTGTAATCCGATAACAGAAGGTCTCTGCATGGTTATGGACAGGAGCCGGGAAAATACTCTTTCGACTGAAGTTCTTTTGTTGTATCGCTTTTCGAATCTCTCAGATCCATAATCAATCTTTCGTTTAAAGGGTTGAGGATAGTGGATGAGTACTCCCATCTTTGCATCCGGATCTCCTGGAGCTGTGTAAAAAAGATTATGCTTAGAATAATTTTGATTAAAACATATGCTCTGAAATTGACAGTGGGGGAGAGAAGAGAATATAATCAATTCTCATTTACTTAAGAAAATGGAATCTTCTCGACTTACATATGGACCTGGATGGTATCCAGAGGAAAATGATGGGATTTATTCATTCCGCTGGATGAAAGAAAAGGCTGCATTTTATCTAAAAAATTATCAGCTCTCAGGGAAAAAGTATCTGCGTATTCTAGCTGGACATTCTTTCCCAAAAGAAAAATTTCCTGTTCTTGAGGTCTTCGTCAATGGCCAAAAAAAAGGAACAAAAGAAATCGAATCAGCTTTTTGGTCTTATATTTTTGCCTTTGAGGATGTAGGGGATATCAAATTTGAGCTCAGATTAAATCAGTCTTTTGAAATACCCGATGATTCCCGAGAGCTGGGCATAATGGTCAGAAAAATAGAGGTATTAACTCCCCTTGAGGCAGAATTTTTTCTTGAGGGTTGGTATCCAGAAGAATTTTTCTTCTCTTATTCCACTTCAATATGTCACCGCTGGATGAAGAAGGAAGCGAAATGTCTTCTCTATGATATTCCAAAAAAAAGGGAGAAATATTTACTAATAAAAGGAGGACATCCTTTTAAAGGAGTAGAAAACCCAGTGCTAACGGTCTCTACAGAAGGGAAA
>Ga0114920_10001747_pt1 | contig 10143 bp, 5 predicted proteins | sample ChitaG_FD_88683 | JGI IMG/M metagenome (GOLD analysis project Ga0114920, IMG submission 88683) | Deep subsurface microbial communities from South Pacific Ocean to uncover new lineages of life (NeLLi) - Chile_00310 metaG | ecosystem: Environmental > Aquatic > Marine > Oceanic > Sediment ...
ATATTGAAGTACTTCCATTTACAGTTACCACTACAATATCACTTATAGTATTACCTGCTTTATCATAAATGGTACAATTAAAAACATAAGTTCCACCAGAGAGTCCATTAAGGCTTATAAATATCGGATTTCCATCCCAAATACCACTTTCAATAATTGCATCATTTCTAGAAATGGCGAAAAAATTAGGATTAAGATCATATGCATTCCAGGTAATATTTAATCCACCAGTACCTTCATTAAAGGTGATATCTGAAGGATTGTCAATAGATGGCTTAATAGTATCAATATTAAAAATTTTCGAGTCTGAATAGGGTCCATAATTTTCTGCTGCATCATATGCACGTACTCTCCAATACCAAGTTTTATTAGAAAGGGGTGAAGGTAAAGTATAAATTGTGGAACTTATATCAGTAAAAACTATGTATTCCGGAGAAGAAAAAGATATCGAAGTATCTAATTCTAAAAGATAAAAATCAGTATCAGGGACATTACTCCAAGTAAATGTAGGGGTATTATTATTAACAAAAGCATCATTGTGAGGTAAAATCAATAAAGGAATATTAGGTGGCGTTGTGTCAATAATAAAACTATTAGGTCCACCAAATGAACCTTGATTGCCTACTGAATCATAAGCACATACCTGCCAATACCATAAATCCTCAACTAAACTATCAATAGGAGTATAATCAATTGAAATTGTAGATATATTAATAAGGTTAGGAGAATTAAAGGTAATAGTTGTATCTATATATAATGTGTAATTTACAGCGTCTGTAACAACCTCCCACTCAAATTGAGGTACATCATTATTAATGCTTGATCCGTCAACAGGATAAAGTAGAATTGGGATTTCTGGGGGGATCGTATCTACATTGTATGTCCTAACAGTAGAAAAAGTTCCTAGATTTCCTCCAGATCCAAGTGCAGCAACTCTCCAATACCAAGATCCATCAGAAAGAGAGGATATGGGTTTATAATCAGTTGTAGCAACCGTCGTATTAATAAGATTTGGTGAATTAAAGCTTACTTCAGTATCTAACTGGAATTGATAATTTATAACTCCTGAAATGTTTTCCCAACTAAAAGTAGGTGTTGCATTATATGTAATTGTGGCATTTGAAGGCGAGAATAGTAGAGGAGCTCTTATATTTGTTTTGAATCCAATGGTAATTGTAGAGATTTCTGGTGATACTAAATAATTTGACGTTGTTAAAATCGCTTTCCATTTCAATTGATTACCGGCGTGATTAAATAATAATTCTGAACCTAATGTAGTAGATTGCCAATCCAATCCGTTATTCGCCGAGAGAAAATATTCAATTCCCGTACTGGGAGGTGTTAAATGAGAGGATGTTAAAGTGGCACTTTCTAAGATTTCTGATTCTAATCCAGTAAAAATAGCTAACGATTGTGCTGTGCCCAGAGGATTAAACTGATTTTCATGAAGTTCAAGAACAAGTAAATGATTATTCCCTCCAGCTACATAAGCATAATTACCAGAAACATGAAGACCATAACCCGTATCTGCGAATCCAAAGGTGCCTTCAGGGATAGGGTTTGTAGGATCGGCAACATTGACAACATGAAATCCAATAGATACACTTCCAACATAAACATAATTGCCTACAGCAAAAATACTTACAAGCCATTGAAGAGGGCATGAACCTACAATATTGGGAATATAAGGATCACTAATATCAATTACTAAAAGTAAATTGGAACTTACTTGCCCGATATATGCATAATCACCAACCACATATATCCCTCTAGCGTAGCCACCAATATTATAAGATGAAGTAATTATTGGAATTGCAGGATTACTAACATCCATTATGATCAATAAATGTGAGTTCCAGTCTGCAATATAAGCATAATTACCTGAAACATAAATAGCATCAGGCTCTCCAGGTGTATCCAAATATCCCACTCTGAAAGGGTTAGATGGATTACTTACATCTACAATCTGCAATCCCTCCTGTTCATCACCCACATAAGCATAATTCCCAGATACAAATATATCACTAGTATACCTTGGTGTATCCCAGGATCCAACAATAAACGGATTGGAAGGATTAACAATATTTATAATTTGAAGGCCATTTCCATCACACGTCACATAAGCATAATTACCTGAAACGAAGACTCTTTCTCCCCAACGGGGTGTAGTGCAGGTTCCTACATCAATAGGATTAGTAGGATTGCTAATATCAAAAATTTTCATACCTGCATCCATATAAGTAACATAAGCATAATTTCCAGAAACATAAACATCCATAGTTGTACTAGGCGTACTAGATGACCCTGCCAGGGTCGGATTTCCTGGTGGGAGATATATTGATCCTGTTCCCCAACCAGATACAGTAGTTGGAGAAGAATCTTTATAGGCTGTAGTTGTAAAATCCTCAAGATGAAAATCAGGTGCTGCTTTTACTTCTGGTAATTTAACAAAGATAATAAACATCGAAAGTGTTAAAATAATGAGAATTATGTAATTTTGCCTTATTCTATGTTTTGATACATTTATCCTACAATTATGTCTTAAAAATCCTTTTTTATATGATAAGTTCTTAGATTTTCCTTTATTAATCATTATCACCTTATTCGTGTAACTTTTTTCTTCTTCTCATTAAAATATAAACTCCTCCCCCAAGAACTGCAGCAGAGCTCAATGAAACAGTAATTGTTATTATTTCAACAGGGATATCATCTCTTTGCTGATCTTCGGGTGTATCTTTTTGCAATGTATCCGGATCAACTGAAATTGCAATCTCAAAGTATTTGCCATCATAACCAGTCGCAAATGCAATTATTTGAAGGATTATAGGATCTTGGCCTGGAACAACTGTTATTGGATCTAAGCTTATGAAATACAAACCATCACCAAGGTTTTGGACATAAGATGACACTTCTATCCCATCCCACCAAATCTGTGTATCTGCAAAGTCAATTGCATCTCCAGTTTCATTATATATGTAAAAAGTTAGGTTAAATACTTCAGTAGAAAAAAAGAAATCGCTAATTTCAATTGTTAGCGGCATAACTACATCTTTTATGATTGAAATAATTTTATCCCCAATTCGTCCAACGATATCTTTTGCATAGAATTCTACAGTAATTGGACCATCTGAAGCTGCTAACCAAGCATCTTGATCAATATAATCATTTAAATCAGTGACGGAAAAATTAGTAATACCACCATCTATAGTATACCACGCAGATATTAAATTTTCCTCATCAATGAACAAATTATATTTTGGAGCTAATTCTCCATAAACTTTATTCTCAAGGGGAGAAAGAATCATAATTTCAGGTATTTTTGTATCAACAACAAAAGGTCTTTTTTCAGTCTCATAAATCTTTCCGAGTGAATCGTTACCAAAAACTTGAATTATATGAGGACCATCATCAGGAAGTGGAATTATTAAACTATCTATTATTGATACATTACTCTGACTATCAAGAGAATAAGCTTTCCATTCCAACTGATTCTTAGATTTAAAATCTAATAATAAACCTTCATTTAAATTATCTCCTATATTATAATTTGGGTCCCAAGAATATCCAAGAGCATCACAATACGCATAATTTCCACCGTAAGCACCCCATGCGGTATAAATCGGCATAAACATTGCAATCTCTGTCGTTGATGTGGTGAAAGGAAGTGAGCCACTACTCTCGCCGTTAATTACGACTTCATAATGGTCTTCACTTATTCCTAAATATGAAGGACTTGCTTGACACCTAAAATGAATCTTAATATGATACCATATATTCGGTAACGGATTAGATATATTAAGTAGTTGGTTCCAAGTACCATTATTGTGTTGCCATTGCCCAGAACCGCTAAGTCTTAACACAATTGAGGCATCATTTACTCCATAACCCCAATTTAATCTGAATTCAGTATTGACGTTAGTAGACGTGACTCTAAGCCAATATTCTATTGTCCCATGAGTTTGATTTTGGAATCCTCCCTCGTTAAATCTTTGCATAACTATGGCAGCACCACCACCATTATTATCATAAGCTCTAAATGCTCTTTTATGGCCATCAATTTCAGAGATTACTCCTCCACTACAGCTTGTTGAATACTGATTATTGAACCTTTCTGGTTGTGTCTCCCCAATAGCATCATTTTCAAAACCATAAGTATTCAGATAGTATCCACTCATCGGTCCAGTATAAGCTTTATCCTCAGGACTAATTAATACAAATTCAGATAACTTATAATTAAATTTCATTAGGTATACATCCATATATGTTGTTCCAGAAAAATATTCTCCCCCAGTAAGATAAATATCTCCTGATGAGCTTATTTTCATATCATATAAATATTCTGAACTCTCGGATATATCATAGGTCATATTCCATAATTGGTTACCATTTTGATTGAACTTAGCGACAAAGATAGAATATTCAGATGTTTGCAAGTCATATAACTCACCTCCAACATATATACTATCTTGCCAATCAATTGTAATTGGCCATCCCGCCTCACTATTCTCTGTTCCATATGTTATATTCCATATCAAATTACCATTGTTATTATATTTCAACAGAAAAAGATCATCATAACCTTCACTATAACTAGTTGTACTACCGACTATATAAACGTTCCCTGATGAATCTAATGCCATTGAAACTCCAAGTTCATCACCAACACCACCCCAAGAACGAGTCCATTGCTCTATACCATTATTATCTACCTTAATTAAATAAGTATCATAATCCGTAGAATCATTATATTGGAATCCACCTACTAAGTAAATATTATCAAAAGAGTCGATTACAATAGAATTTATCCATTCACTAGCTATTCCTCCATAGGTTTGATTCCACTGAAGGGTGCCAGTATTTGAATATTTCATCAAAAGGGCGTCAGCTTGCACTGCACCATAACTCCTGGTTAATCCTGCTAGATAAATATTTTCTGAAGAATCTAAAGCTATTGCTCGAGCAACGTCATAATTACTCCCACCCCAAATACGGTCCCATTGAAAAACACCTGTACTAGACAGCTTACTTAGATATGTATTATAATCGTCATCCCATACACCTGCATCGACATCTGTATAACCAGCAATATAAACATTATTCGAGGAATCTAAAACTATATCTCGCCCCACATTAGTTTCTGTGTTTCGATCCCATATCAATGAATCCAGAATTGTCCCATCCTTATTGTATTTTAGGTAAAGGAAATCGTTTCCATCATTCAAATCCTGTTCTGAATATCCTGTAATGTGAATATTATCTGAAGAATCAATTGCCATTTTCAGGGCCGAATCCCAATGTGGACCTGCCCAATTTTGTTTCCACCCATAAGTTGGAATATTTTCGCTAGATGAGTTAATTGCTATCTCTTCAGAAATAGACTCAAAAGATTTAAGTTCTGGTTTGTAAAAATACTGAAAACAACTAAAAGTTAATATTAAACCAATTGTTACAAAATATAATTCTTTTTTTTTCATCTGAATTTTTCCTCTAAATTAATTTAGATAGAATAAAACAAATCAAATTTCATTTATTATAATGTTAAATTTCTTTATAAATCTATTTGGACCAAATTTCTACAAATAAAAATAAACCAGATTTGCTTGCACCCAAAATATCAATATTCGTTTGAACACTAAAAATTATAAGACTTATTCTTAAAAATTTGTCTATACAATGACTTTAACAATTTTTTAAAACTTAGCGATATTTTTTAATATTTAAGTTATGAAAAATTAAAAAGGAATAATTGTCTTCAATTAAACAAATTTAAAAAATAGGCATAAAATATAATGACTGATATTTTAGGATCGTTTAGTCTTGTATTGCACACTCATTTACCGTGGGTTATAGGTCATGGCGTTTGGCCTCACGGAATGGATTGGATAAATGAAGCCGCTGCTGAAACCTATATTCCTCTATTGATGGAGTTATACAAGTTAGTTGATGATGGGTATCATCCAAAACTCACTGTTGGTCTTACACCCGTCCTTTGTGAAATGTTACGAAATCCAAGATTTATCGATGGGTTTAATGGATATCTAGATGAAAAATATAACGCAGCAGTTTTTGATTTTGAAGATTTTACTGAAAATAAATATAAAGATGGAAGGATTAAATTAACGAAATGGTGGCAAGAGTTCTATTCGCGTGTGAAGGATAACTTTATCCATAGATACAATAGGGATATTGTAGGTGCGTTTAAGGATTTGCAAGATAAAGGCCTTTTGGATATAATAACTTGTGGTGCTACACACGGATATGCTCCTCTTCTTTCTAAAGAGTCTTCATTAGATGCTCAATTCAAAACAGCTGTTGATAGCTATAAACGGCATTTTGGAAGGGCTCCTACAGGTGTATGGTTACCTGAATGTGCCTACCGTCCAGGATACAAGTGGAAAAACCCTATAACAAACGAAGAATATGAGCGACCTGGTATCGAATATTTTCTTGCTAAAAACGGTTTAAAGTATTTTTTCATTGATACTGCTTTATTATTGGGGGGGAAATCACAAGGAGTGTATGCTGCTCGATTTCCATTACTGGCTGAACTCTGGAAGCAATTTGAATCCCAGTATGAAGAAATTCCAACAACCTTTGAAAAATCTCAGTATGAACCATATCTCATCTCTACAGATCCCTCGACGGGAGCCCCAGTAGGGTTTTTCACGAGAGATGAAAAGACCGGAATCGTAGTGTGGAGTGGGGAACATGGATATCCGGGTTGTGCAGAGTACTTAGACTTCCATAAAAAGCATTATCCTGGAGGAATGAAATATTGGAAGGTTACGAGCCCTAAACTCAACTTGGGCAAGAAGATGCTATATTGGCCGGAAGATATTCCAGGAAAGTTAGATGAAAATGCCAGCCACTATATTAATTTAACTAAGGATATTTTAAGGGAATATAGGGATAAATTTGGTAAAAATGGCATAGTAGTGGCACCATACGACGCTGAACTCTTCGGTCACTGGTGGTTTGAAGGAAATTGGTGGATTGCACGCGTTCTACGATGGATGGAAGATGACCCTGAAATAAATTTAACTAATACTAGGTTATATCTTGAAAAAAATCCTCCTAATAAGGTTGTCTCAGTGATTGAGGGGTCATGGGGTCAAGCAAGTTCTCACTGGGTGTGGTTAAATGAATGGACCACGTACGTGTGGCGCGATATTTATGAATGTGAAGAGAAGAGTGAAGATATTATCGCGAAATATAAGGGTTCCCCCGATTCGAACCTCATAAAGATTTTAAAACAAATGGCGCGAGAACTCCTACTCCTACAAAGCTCCGATTGGCCATTCCTAATAACAACATGGTCAGCACGAGACTATGCTGAGAACAGAATCGCCCTCCACTATGAAAACTTCAATAGATTATACGATATGGCTTCGAGATATGGCACAGGACAGAATATTGATGAAGGGGAGTGGCACTTTTTAGGTTCTATTGAAGCTAATGATGATATATTTGAAGACTTAGACCTTGAACCTTTCGCGAAAAAATAAGCTCGGAAATTATCGTAATTTTATTTTCTTATTCTATTAATGTAATCCATTTTTAATTCAGATAAAACGGTAATTTCCTCCCCTATTATTTTTGAATGTGAAATTATTAGGACACACCTATTGGATATATGCCATATAGAATGCTAGTAATTTTAATAATATTCAAAAATTGGTCTATAAAAATCATAAATAGTTATCTCAATTCATTAAACTTAAGGTAAAAGGAAGTTTATTTGGAAGGTTAAGAGTTGAGGTATTTTTATGAATGTAAGCCTTAATTATCATGAAATTTTAGAAGAAAATTTAGTAGTAGAATTGGAATGGTTGGAAGAAGAATTTGAATTATTATTTCAATCTAAACTAGACAAGTATACAAAAATAGATGTGAAAACTGCGAATAGCATTTTGGACTACATTTTAGAGAATAACTATCGTTATGATAATATCATATTGCTCAATTTACTTAATAGAGTTAAGGAAAATATTGAGAATATGTATCCCGATTTATTTTAGTCAAGATCTAAAATAAATAAAAAAATATAGAAATACAAAAAGTCTAGAAACCAGGCCAAGAGTTATTTTACTATTAAAACGTCGCATAAAACGTTATTCATAACTTGTGTTGGGATAGAACCTAATAATCTACGCTTTATAATTCCATGTTTTCCGCTATAACCGAGAACGACAAGATTAATATTCTCTTTTTCAACAACATCTTTAATGTAATCTTCAGGTTTTTGGTCAACAATTAGCCTCGTTTCAACTGATAAATTGGCTTCTTCAAATAATTTCTCAATCCTAGTAAAAACTTTTTTGCCATGATCCTCATTATCCACGGCATCTGAATCAGATTTACGATGTAACGTTGAATAAAATGCTATTATTTCACCTTCGTATTCCTTTTGAATTTCAATCACGCGCTTAGCAGCCTTTAATGACCCATCCGATTCATCTATTCCAATTAAGATTTTATTAAAAATTGGTTTATCATCTCAAATAATTACAATTATTATTGTATTTAAAACCCAGAATAATACATAAAGGTGATTATAAATAATTATAAATTAAATAAAGTAAATTTAAAAATTAAACGTTGTTAAATTCTTTAAAAAATAACTAAGAGAAAATTCGTATGTATAAAAAAATTTTAATAGCGACAGATGGGAGTGGTCATGTTGATAGAGCTAGTTCAATAATTATAGGATTTTATAAAAAATGGGGTAGTCAGATTTTTATATTCCATTCCATTAAGCATTGGTTAGAAAAAGTTTCTCCTCCTTCTCACGGATGGACTGTTCCTTATGTTGCTGATTCGTATTTTGGAGCAACATCCACAGCTACTCCCGTGTTAATAAAAGGAGAAGAATTTTCTGATATTAAAAGACTTAGTGAATTTGAGATTCAACATATGGGGGAAAGTATATTAGCTGAAAAAAAAGCCATATTTGATGAATTGCAAATTCCTGTTAAAATTCGTTTGATTACAAAAGACTACCCTGAGGATTATATTCAAAGAATTGTTCCTAAGAAGAAATTCGATCTTGTTGTCGTAGGTATTAAGGGAATTCATTCGAAGTTAAGCCAAATATTTTTAGGTTCTGTAGCAGAAAGTGTCGTGAAAAATGCTCCTTGCGATGTTCTTGTAATTAGATAAACATTAAATTTTTCTTTTTTTAAAGTAGTCAACATTTATATCTTGAAAGCAAGAATCAATAGACTCTATCTCTTCTAACTCTTTTAGGCTAATTCTATTTCTGTCATTGAAATTTTTCGCTGCCCATAACAATTTAAGAAACCTTTGATGATGATGATGAAATCTTTGATTAGCGTACTCTTTCGCTTGTTCTGTATAAAGAAGGAAAGGCCAATCACTTCCTTCCATTAATAATAATTCTCGAGCAACTTGTTTTAGGAGTCTTAATTGCCACTCATTAGGATTTGGATTACTCTTTAATATTTCTTCAAATTCTCTTGTTGAACCATTTATATATTGCCATATCCATCCATGTTCGGGATTTTTCCAAACTCTAAAATCACCACCTTCTCCCCAGCTACTTTCTCTCATTTTAATAATTGAGAATTTATCCTTATATTGAGAGATGTATTCAGAAATAGTAATCATTTCGATTTCCTTTTGATTATTAATCAATCCAATAACAGATTTTAACCAATTAATTCCTTCCGCCCACCAATGACCATATAATTCAAAATCAAATGGGGAAATTATAATTCCTTTATCTATAAACAACTCAGATGCCTGTTGTAACTCGTTTGATATTAGTGTGATAAAATGAGAAGCATCAGAATCAACTGTGTTATTTGCGTTTTCTATATCATATAATTCCTTATCATTTTGGGGTAACGATTTGTCAGTAATTCGATGATAATGTAAACCAGACTCGTGATCTTTCTTATGAAATTCTCTATAAAACTCATTTCCGGGGTAACCAATTTTAGCATCCCATACTTGTCTACTAATAGCTTTATTTCTCCCAAAAACCGAAACCCCCGTCTTTAATTTATAACCATAACTCGTTCTTAACCCAATTTCATTTCTCTGCTGAACCATTTCGGCGTCAATAATCCCATGGGAATCAACAAAAAAATATTCAAGCCCAGAATTATTCAACCAATAATC
>Ga0114920_10001748_pt1 | contig 10142 bp, 8 predicted proteins | sample ChitaG_FD_88683 | JGI IMG/M metagenome (GOLD analysis project Ga0114920, IMG submission 88683) | Deep subsurface microbial communities from South Pacific Ocean to uncover new lineages of life (NeLLi) - Chile_00310 metaG | ecosystem: Environmental > Aquatic > Marine > Oceanic > Sediment ...
AAAATATTTTCCCCATATTATTATTAAATTAATCTCTTAGCCAAAGTTTTCCCATAAAATTAAAATTCGATTATAAATATATTGAAGCTTATATATATTTGAGATGAAAAATATGGAAGAAGCTAAGGAAGAATCGTATAAATATAAAGGAAAGACATTTAGAGGATATTTACTACCTTCAAATCCACTTATAATCTCATTAATTGGAATTTTTACTGCTTTAACTTATGTTGTTACTGCTTTCATTCAGATCCCTATTCCGGCTACAGGAGGATATATTAATGTTGGAGATCTCATGGTAATGTTTACAGCGCTACTATTTGGGCCGATTGTAGGGGGTATTTCTGGAGGCGTGGGTCCTATGATAGCTGACATCTTCTCTCCCTATTCTATATACGCTCCCGCAACGCTAGTTATAAAAGGAATCGAAGGATTTCTTATTGGGCTTATCTCAAATCCTAAGGATAAATCTTTACGTATATCTTATCGAGACATAATAGCTGTTGTAATAGGGGGTTTATTGATACCTTTTGGTTATTTTATATTCGAAGCTTACATTCTTAATTTCGGTGTTTCTGTTGCATTAGCTGAGGTGCCTGGAAATTTCTTTCAGTTTGGATTTGCTGCGATATCTTCAATACTTCTGATTACAGCATCTCGTAAAAACATTATTAAAAGTATGCCTCACGTTTTTGATAAGATTTTTCTAGATATCAGCTAGGGGTAGTAGATATTTACACATTTTTTATTTACGATCTAATATTATTATCAGATACAATTTAAATACAATCAACGCAGGTGTGATGATGGATTCTCTGATTTTAATCTGGATTATTTTATTTAGTATTTTAGGGAGTATTGGTGCTATTATTGTCGCGGCAGCTTTTGTTTTTATAGGTGAGAAGTATCAAAAAATACTTGTCCCAATTTTAATATCCTTTGCTACGGGAGTTCTACTGGCAGCAGCATTTTTAGGGTTAATCCCAGAAGCTATGGAGACTCTTGAAGGATTGGGGGGAGATCCTTATTTTATTATGCCATTTGTATTGGGAGGAATTATTGTATTTTTTTTCATGGAAAAGATTATTATTTGGAGAAATTGTCGAAATAAGGAGTGTGAGGTCCATTCGCATGCTTCAGGTCCTATTATTCTATTAGGGGATTCACTTCATAATCTTACAGATGGAATTGTGATTGCCGCTGCTTTTTTAATAGATCCAACTTTAGGGATCGGTGCTGGATTAACAATTTTGGTTCATGAACTTGCTCATGAAACTGGTGATTTCGGAATTTTACTCCATTCGGGATATACAAAGAAAAAAGCGTTTCTTTATAATATAGTTTCGAGTTCTACTACAATACCAGCTGCAATAATAGGATATTTCCTAATAGGTACTTTAACTTCAGTGGTCCCGTTTGTTTTGGCAATATCTGCATCTAGTTTCATCTATATTGCACTCTCAGATTTAACTCCCGATCTTCATCAACATACCGACTTAAAATATAGTATTCGCCAGCTGTTAATGATAATAGCAGGTATACTATTAATGATCCTGTTACTGGCGTTGGGGGGGCATTAGCAGTAATAACCTCTAATTACTTGTGTTGAAGTCTCTCTAGATAGTTATTCCGGTTTAAATTTTTCTTCATGAATTACCTTGTCTATTGCTTTTATGCATGCACCCTCCCAATCATCATTAGGATCTATATTCTTACTGCAATCAGGACACCAATCATCAGAATAAAATTCATCAAATTCTTCAAAATCTCCATTTAAAGTGCTCCCACAATATAAACAGCTACCCTCATCATACCTTTCAATGATTTCAGATATTAACTCAATTTTTTTTTTTGCTTTCATTTTTAAAAAGGTTTTTAATTACAAGTACTTGAGAATAAGATTAATAACTATATAAGTGTTTAATTCCAAGTTTAACATTAGATCTCATGATATTAGTTCTCAACAGAATATTAATAAAAGTTGTTTTTAAATTGTTGATTAAGTTAAATTAAGATTTTCAACCAAGTTTTCTAAATAAATTTAAATATAATTTACATGTTAAGAATTTATGAATTAAGTTGCTTTTTTAAAAGCATTAAATGCTGAAGGCTTTCTTAGAATATTTTATTTAGTTCTACTAGGCGGATATTGAATTGAGTAAGACCATTAATTTAAAACTTGGAGTTTATGGAGAGGGGTCAGTTGGAAAAACATCATTAATAAACGTATTTTTAGGGAAGGAAGTCCCAACAGAATATTCGCCTACGCTTAATAGCGAAGTAAGTAAAAAAGAATATATATTAAAAAAAACAGGTTTAAGCTTTAAACTAAACATTTGGGATGTAGGAGGAAATCGGGCTGTTAATCCCATTATTAATAAAGCATTTTTCTCTGAGGTTGACCTTGCCCTTATAGTTTTTGACTTGACAAGAACCGATTTGACATTAAAATCTCATGAAAAGAATTTTTTAGATAGGATAAATCAGTATTCAGAAGAAGAACCCTTAACTCTTATAGTTGGCAATAAATTGGATAAACTCTTGTTGAATAATGATTTTAAAAAAGCAGTTCAAAATCATTTAGGTGAAAAAAAGAGTTTTTCAATAACTTCAGCTACATCTGAATTAAATGTAAATATCTGTTTTGAGTTATTAATTTATACATTTTTAAAGAAGTCTGAGATATTACTTCCAGATTTAGTTCCTGAAAATTCAAGTTTAGAATTTATTGAGCTAATAGGGAAAACTGAAGAGGAATTGAGGGGACACCTAGTCAATTTAAATTCTATTGACCTAAAACACCGTGATCTAAAACCTAAATTAAAAAAAGCAGATATTCCCTCTCAGGAAGAAGATAAAGAAAAAAAATATAATGAATTTATTCGACAAGAATTAATAAAAATTTCTAATCAAAAGAGCAATCTAAAGGATAAATTCTTGGAAAACATTACAGAAATGGGAGAGAAATTAAATCAATTAAAAAAGCAAAATATCAAATCATCTCCAGAAGTAGTGGAAAAGTTAAAAATTTCACTGGAAAGTTCCAAAAAGAATTGTGAACACCAATTAGAAGCACTAATTAAATTAAATAGAGAAGAAAATGAACTTCTTATAATTAGTTCAAAAGTTAGAGAAAATAAATTAGCGGATTTGCAAAAGAAAGTGCAAATTTCTCAAAAAGTGAAAGAACCAACTCCAAGGTCAAAACTACCTGAGGTTAAAATAAGACCTAAACCACAACCGAAACCTCTAGAAGTTAAAGTTAAACCACAGCCCAAACCGAAACCTCTTGAGGATAAAGTAAAACCACAATCCAAATTGAATCTTTCTGAATTTACAGAGCTATTAAAAAAAGTACCAAAACCTCTTGAAATAGGAGCAAAATCAAAGCCAGAACCGGAACTGAAACCAATTGAAGTTAAAGCGAAACTAAAACCGGCGCCGAAACCACCAGAAGTTAAAGTGAAACTAAAACCAGTACCGAAACTTGTTAAAGATAAAGCGAAACTAAAATCAGTGCCGAAAACTCATGAAATTAAAGCGAAACTAAAACCAGTACCGAAATCCCCAGAAGTTAAAGATAAAGCGAAACCAAAACCAAAACTATCTAGACTTAAAGAAGTCAAGCTAGTATCAAAACCTATAAAAAAAGATCCAAAAATTGAGTCATATAACGAGTATGAGAGTATACATCCTGGAAAAAGAGCTATTTTTCGAGGTAAGGAAACTAAAGGTTTTTTAGAATGGAAAAAAAAACAAAAAGCCTAATCTATGAAATGAAATTTAAATTAAAAAAGGTGAAAATAAGATTTCAAATAAAGAAGAACTTGCTGACAAGAATAGTAAGGAATTAAAAGAACAACTTAATAAAATTGAACAAAAGTTTAATGCCCAAATTAAAAAAATTGGGCAAAAATTAACTGATCAATTACAAAAGCTAGAGGAAAAAACAAATAATCAAAATAAGATGCAAATTGAAAAGTTAAATGAGCAAGAAAATAGATTAAAAACCCAATTAAGTACAGATATTAAAAAAATTGCGGATCAATTAATTACAGAAGCTAAGAAACTAGTAAATAAGATAGATGAACAAAATAAAAACTTTAGTCAAAAATCTGATGATCTTTCGAATATATTTGACCAGAAATTGGAGGAAAGATATAGTAAAATAGATAAAAAGTTAGTAGAAGGCTTCAAGAAATTTGGTGAAGCCGTAGATGGGAGATTTAAATCTTTAGAACTAAAATTTAACGAGAATATTGAAGCAGTTGAAGAAAAAATTAGGTCAATGTTAGAAAGAATCAAAGGGATGAATGAAGATTTTTTGAATAAAATGGGAACCATTAAGGAAGAATTTGAAATAAAAGATACTGTTTTACGTGATATTGAAAAAAAACATAATGAAGAAAACGCAAAATTTCAAAATCAATTAAAACCTGTTATAGAAGAGCTCAAAAGCCAACAAGATGTAACTAAAATAAAAATGGATATGTTAAAGAAACAAATATATGAAAGTGCAAGAGAGTGGATTTCTGACGAAATGAAAACAGCCCTAAGAGAAAAGGAAAGAGAAATTCTCATGAATGTATGGATAGATGAGATGAAAGAAATTATAAATAATATAGATCAGTTAAAAAAGATGAATCCTAAAGAACTAAAATTACAATTAAATGAAATTGCAAGCACGATAGAATCATTTAAACAAAAATTTGCAAAGTGAATCTATTTTTATTATTCATAATTCTAGTTTCTATACTTATTCCCTTAAATAAAAATAGCTAAAATACAAAATGAGAGAAAATTATGTGTCCAGATATAATTTCTTTAGGTGAATTACTGGTTGAAATTATGCGAACAGAATTGAATACCCCACATGGTACAATTGGAGCTATTTATAAAGGACCTTTCCCAAGTGGGGCTCCTGCTAATTTTATCAGTTCTGCTGCTCGTATGTCAAAGCCCTTTAAGTTTACTACAGGATACATAGGAGTAATTGGAAATGATGAGTTTGGGGAATGCATAGTTAGTAAGTTAAAGCAAGATAATGTCGATGTCACTCATATCAGAGTATCTGAGAAAGAATCAACAGGAATTGCATTCAATCAATATAATTCTGATGGATCTCGTAAATTTATTTTCTCCAAAGGGGCTGCTGGTGAAACATCTCCTCAGGATATAAAGGAAGATTACTTTAAAGAGGTAAAATGTCTCCATATTACAGGAAGTGCTCTTTCAATTAGTAATAAATCTCGAGATGCATGCTTAAAAGCTATAAACATGGCAAAAAAAAATAATCCCGATGTCATTATTTCCTTTGATCCTAATCTTAGACCAGAAATGTTAGATTTAAATGAAATTCTAGAGATTAGCAAGCCTATTTTGGAAGCAACAGAGATTCTCCTTCCAAGTGGAGAGGAAGCTGAAATGTTAGCCGGAGTCAAAGGATCAAAAAAAGCTTGTCAAACATTACTCGGAATGGGCCCAAAATTAGTGGTTCTTAAACAAGGTAAAAAGGGAACCACAATTTTTACCAATGATAATCCAATAGGGATAAATATTATGGGTTTTAACATAATTGAAGTTGATCCCACTGGAGCGGGAGATGCATTTGCGGGGGCATTTATAGTAGGTTACCTCAAAGGTTGGGATCTTAAAAAAATCGGAGTATTTTCGAATGCTGTAGGGGCATTGAAAGTAGAATCATTTGGACCTATGCCAGACACTTCATATAAAGAAACTATGAATTTAATAGAAAGAAGTAAAATTTAAATTTATAGAGAAAACCTTAGATAATATTTTTTGTATAATTTTGACGAAAATCCTAATACCCCACTTTAATTTTTTGAAAAAGTTTGAAGATATTGAAAGATTTCTGTTTTCAATTGAACACATACTACATATAAAGTTATACCCGGATCCTTCAATCAAGTTAAAAAAAAGAGTAATTCACTATTTAGTGAGCAAATGATATTTAGAAATCCCAATTGAAATTTATCTATCGGTCGTATTTAAAGTTAACCATTTAGTTTATCCAAATTCCCGGAAAAAAAAGAGAAAAAATCAAAAGTTAAATATCTGAAAAAAGTATTATTCATAATATACAAAATAATGTGCAAAATAATGTTCTATTTATATCAACACCTATTTGAACAAAAAAATTGTTTTTGCAAATATAATAATTAATTTTTATAATTCTATATTCTAATTCTTATTGAAGTAAGGATATTATAAATCCAATATTCATAAGCACGACATAATGACAGACGAGTACAAGGCTGAAGAGAAAGAAGGTAAATCGGAAAAGGAAATAGAGAAGGTAGATAAGGAATTTTTATCTAAAGCAAAAAATTCCAGAGATATAATTGATAAAAAATTGAGGACTTTTGAAACTACAATTGAAAATATTACAGAAACAATTTCAAATGGAGAGACAGAAGAAAAAGAGGAGGATGAAGAAAAAGCTACAGCGGAAGTAAGTGATGAAATAAAAGAATCTCAAATAATCCTTGATGCGCTTAAAAAGAAAATTGATGATAAGGAAGAATATTTAGCGGTGATTGAGGAAACGATATCCACGCTAGAAGAAAAGTATAATCGAAAAAATGAAGAAATGAATAACTTGGATGAAAGATTAAACATTACAAAAGAAAGCAAGGAAACCTTAGAGGAAGAATATAAACTACTTTTGAGGGATAATGAACAACTAATAAAGACTTATGAAAGTAGACAGGTTGATTTGATTGTTTTAACCGATTCAGTAAAAGAAAAAATTTCAAGCCAAGAAGAATTACGGAATAAAATCTCAAAACTGAATCAAGAAATTCAAGATGGTGAGACAAATCTTGAAAAACGGAGAGAAGAATCCGAAGCTTTAGAGAAAAAATTGAAAAGTCAGCGTGCTGAAAACGAAACCTTCAAAATTACATCAAGTAAAAATAAGATTGAACTTGAGCATTCAAATACCGAAATTTATGCTAAAGAAGAAGAAAAAAAATTATTAACAGAACAAATTGAGAAAAAAGAGAGAAGAGTTAAGGAAGTAGAGCAAAAAATTGAAGATTATCATGACGGCTTTCCAGAAATGGAAAAACAAAGAGAAACATATGAAGAACTTCTCGCAAAATATAAAGTCCAGCTTACAGATAAGCAACAACAATTAATAGAGATGGAATCTCGTATTCAAGAGTTAGGTGAAACTGTAAACTCATTAGATGAACAACATAATACCAAACAAACTTTGATAGATGCGAATGAAAAAAGAGTTGAAGATTTGAAACGAGATATAGAAACTTCAAGCACAGAATATATTGAGAGAGAACAACGTCTAGATGCTTTAACAGAAAAATTTGAACATATGGAAACTGAACATGGAAAATTAGTTAAATCAAAAGAAGCGATTGAGAGCAGTACCAATGATTCAAAACTCATACTTCAACAATTAAAAGATGAATTAGAATATCAAGAGAAAGAAATTAGAGATAAAGAGAGTAGAATACATCGATTAGAAGTACTCTCTGCTATTTATAGGGCATCTAAATTTTTTGGTGGGATTTTAATTGGATTTGGAATATTTTTCATCATATGGGCAGTAGGTATATTTACCAATGTAATTGATTTAGGAGAAATAAACATAAATTCCTCTTTATTAGTAATTTTCCTCTTAATTGGAGCAATTCTCTCAATTATTTCAGGAATCTTCCATCTTGAGAAATCATAAAGTCTTAGATTTAATTAGAAGATCAAGATATAGAATTTTAATAATATTTTAATGATATAACTTTGACAGAAAAAGAACACGAGGCAGTTCCCCCCGTAAGGTCAGTTAGTTTATCAACTGGAATCCTCTATGGGATTGGTTGTGGAATTGGGGGATCAATTTTTGTATTATTGGGGACTGCTATCGCTACTGCTCAATCTGGTGTGTTAATCAGTCTAATACTTGGAGGAATACTAATATTTATTACTGCTTTAAATTACAGTGAATTGTCAACTAGCTTGCCTGTTTCTGGCGGTGCTTATAACTTCAGCAAAGAGGCATTAGGTGGCTTTTTAGCATTTATAATAGGTTTTTTTTTATGGATAGCTAATATTGCAACATTCTCATTTTCAGCCCAAGCTTTTTTTACTGTTCTTAAAGCTTTCTTTCCCTCACCCTTTATGACAAACTTCTTTATTATTTTAGTAATAATCTCCATTCTTTTTACTGCAATTGTAGTGTTTCGAACTCAAAAAATAGCTTTAAGAACATTAGTTTCTTTAACCATTGTACTATTGATTATTTTTGGTATTTTCATTCTATCTGGCTTTCTAATAGCACCTATTACTAATGCTTTAAACTATGATGTAGCATTTTTATCACGAAGTACTAATTTCTTTGGCGTAATTCTCATGTTCTCTCTCTTGTTTATTTTTTTTACAGGAATCACATCGAACCTAGCTCACTTAAATGCAGATTTAAAAAATCCTTCTAAAAATATACCCAAAACAAACATATATGCAATTCTGATAACACTTTTTATCTACATATCCATAACCATTGTTGTAATGATAAATATTGGAAATGATCCAACTGGTCTGGGTGAGTCTCCTATACTATTGGCATTAGTTCTAAATAATATATTGGGACCTTTAGGATACTTATTGATGGGTATTGCGGCAATAATTTCGACTTTTATTGCTATGAATTCTGCTTTAGGATCAGCTGTGAACGTTATGCATGCTTTAGCCAGAGATCACTATGTATCGCAAAAATTGCTGAAGGTAAACAAGAAAACACAAGTACCTACGTTAGCATTAATAATTACAACAGGAATTGCTATATTTTTCACGATTTTAGCTATTATTTTTGCAGATATTGGATTTACTGCGAATATTACTACTTTTATTTACCTCTTTGGATTAGCTTTTGTTAATTTTGCAGCTGTAAGCCTTAGATATAAGAGAAAAGAATTAGATAGACCGTTTAAAGCACCCTTTTTTCCTTATTTGCCAATACTTGTCGGTTCTACTTGCTTAATTTTAGCTTTTACTTTAAATCCTAATGCTGTTATTTTAGGAGTAATTATTTTAGTTATCGGGATTACCTATTATTTTTTGACACTTGCTGATCGGCATTCAATAGTTTTTACTATAGCAGGCTTAAAATTTATTGCTGTTATCCTTATTGGAGTTTTTATCTGGATTTTAAATAATTTAAGTACAATAAATTCTCCTATACCAGGATTTAAAAATATATTTTCTTATGGATTAATTCGCGTGCTAATCTTTATCTGTATTTTTACTATTGGTACTACATTTTTAGAAATTATACCCCTAAAAGAACTAGTTTATTTTTTTATAAAAAGGGTATCTAAGAAAGAGGTTGCCATAGATATTGGGGTTGGTAGAATAATAGAACTAAAAAAATCCAAGGCAAAATTAATTTATAATATTAATATAATAATTGGGGTTATACAAATAGTATCATCATTCTTTGTTTTTTCATTGATTTCCTTAATTACATTTGATATAATTTCAATTGAAAGTATCATATTCGGGAGTACAACCACACCTAACAGAACAGATGAATTCCTTTTTGTTGCCTTTCTAATGTTTATCGGAGTTACTTTACTATTTGGCGGCCCATTAAGTTTGTATTTAAACCGAGAAACCAAAACACTAGGGATTTAGCTCCTTTCATGTTTAGAACAATGACACTCCCAAAGATCAACCTTCATATTCATTCAACTTTCTCAGATGGGAAAAATACTATTCGACAAATAGTTGAAAGGGCATTAAATCTAAACTTAGATTACATTGCAATAACTGATCATTTTACAGATTCATGGAAGGAATGGGTCTCCAAGCTAAAAGATATTGATAAAATATCAGAATATTTAGGACAAATAACCGAATGTCAAAATTACCTCAGAGATTTTGGAAAAAATTTGGTTGTTTTTAAAGGCCTTGAAGTAGATTTAAGTAGTTCTGCACAATTCATAAGAAATAATATTCACGTATCTAAATTCGACTTGATTTTGTTTGAATATCTACAAGATGTTGATACTATAGCATTTGTGAAAAATATAATTGATTTTTGGAAAAGAACACTACGTAATATAGGTGAACTACCAATTATAGGATTAGCACATTTTGATCCATCT
>Ga0114920_10001749_pt1 | contig 10141 bp, 8 predicted proteins | sample ChitaG_FD_88683 | JGI IMG/M metagenome (GOLD analysis project Ga0114920, IMG submission 88683) | Deep subsurface microbial communities from South Pacific Ocean to uncover new lineages of life (NeLLi) - Chile_00310 metaG | ecosystem: Environmental > Aquatic > Marine > Oceanic > Sediment ...
AGGGAATAAGCTCTCTTTCAGCGGATCTAACAATGAAACTCCGTCTGGCTGGCAGTACAATGTTGAAGAATTTAAGGTTTTTTGTAATTGGCGAAAAGGGGAGCGTAGATATTTCGAGGACGATGAAAATAAATTTAATACTTTTTGGGAAGGAAGGGCTAGACGCGTGAAGATAACAGATCTTCCTAGGGCCATTAAAGAGGGCCTTATTCAAAGAACTCAAAAAGGAGGAGCACCTCGTTTATTAAAAAAACAGCAGAGTCCCAAAGAAGGAGTTGAAAAATTAATAGAGATTAATCTTACCGAAAAGAAATTAAAAGAAATTAAACCTTACGAGCATCAGAGAAAAGCAGTTAATAAATGGATAGAAAATAACTATAGAGGTATTTTAGAAATGGCAACTGGTACTGGAAAAACCATTACAGCGCTTGCGTGTATTAATTCTATTAATTTAAAACTAGATAAACGATGCTGGGTCATTGCTGCGCCGTTTTCGCATTTAATAGAGCAATGGGAAGAGAGTATAGATGAAGTAAGAAAAAGAGGCAAGAAAAATTTTTTCGATACATATAAAGGTCTTTCCATTAATAAAAACGTTGTTATTGCCGGAGGTAGTATTAATAAGACCTGGAGGAGAGATTTGGCCAATAAAATTTTAGATCTTAAAAATGGATTAATAAAAGACCTGTATATTTGTGTTACACACGTCACGTCAAGTAGTACTGATTTTATTTCTTCTATATCAGATATTAATTTCCCGATTGGAATTATAATTGATGAGGTACATAGGATTGGAAGCGAGCATCATCAAGAAGCACTTATCGATAAATATAAATATAGATTGGGCCTTAGCGCTACTCCGGTCAGGTGGATGGATGAGGAAGGTACAGATTTAATATCAAAATATTTTGGTGGAGTAGTTTTTCAATTTACAATTGGAGACGCCCTTAAGACGATTAATCCGGCAACTAGAAAGCCTTATCTAACGCCATACATATATCGGCCGAGGTTTATTTATCTCACAGATGATGAAACCGCACAATACAATCAATTGACTAGGCAAATTAGCAGACTTGCCGCAATTAAAAATAAAAAATTTGACACTGAAACAATATTACAGCGTCTTCGAGAAAAACGAGCAGATATTATAAAATCAGCAACAAACAAATTACCAGAACTGAAAAATATATTAGGGGATATAAAGAGGGAATTCGGAGAAATCAAAAAAACATTTGTTTATTGCAATTCCGATGGCGTACAGCTAGGTGAAGCACAAGAAGTTTTAACCAATTTAAATATTATTTCACAACAATTTACTGGCAAAGAGGATCCCCGAAAAAGAAAAGGTTTGGACGGTATAAGTGAAAGGCAAAAAATTATAAACGATTTTATCTCCGATAGGTATCAGGTCCTTGTGGCTATGAAATGTCTTGATGAGGGAATTGACGTTCCCGATGCGCGAATTGGCATTATACTTGCCAGCACCCAGAATCCAAGAGAATACATCCAAAGAAGAGGGAGAATATTACGTGCTGCACCAGGTAAAAAAAGGGCTTACATTTATGATTTAATGGTACTTCCATCGATGGATACGGGTTCTGATGATAGCACTTATTGGAAAAAGGAGCTTGAACGTTTTGAAGAATTCGCTAAAGATTCTGATAATAATGCAGAGTGTATAAATAAAATTATTGAAGTTGAAAAGAAATTAGGAATATTATAATCTTAAATATAGTTCAATAAATTTTTTATTTAATATCATCATATGAAAAAAAGTAACATAAACAAAAGAATTTTAAGCGAAATACATGATTACGACACTAGCGCTAAAATGAAGGATTTTTTAGAAGAAATTATTAAGGCTGAATTATATAACGAGGTAGGATACAAGTTTATAGAAGAATATAAAAAGAAAATAGAAGAAACTAATTTCGACTTAAATGATAATAAAAAAAATAGAAATTAAGAATTATAGACAATACGCCGGGCGTCAAGAGATTAATCTTGGTATGAGTGGACGCTTTAACGTCAATGTTTTTATAGGTTCAACTGGCGTTGGAAAAACCAACTTAAGTAACGCTATAAATTGGTGTTTTTATGGTGACGAATTTTCAATTGAAAAAAACACAAAATTTCCCATGCTAAACAAAGATGTCATTACGAATATGGAAGATGGTAAAATCCAAGATGTTTCTGTCGCTATTCACATTGACTACGAAGGAGAAAATTATGTTATAAAAAGAGAAAAAAATTTTATAAAGTTGAAGGGTGGATGCGAGTTGGTGCCATATCAAAGTAGCGACGATGGTTCTAAGTTTACTATAACTTTTTTAGCTACGAAGACAAAAAGAAAGCCATCTCTTTCTCCTGATTTTCCCACAACTTTTATAAATACCATAGCACCTAAAAAAATACGAGAATTCTTCTTTTTTGACGGTGAAAAATTAAAAAGATATTTACATACTGGTTCGGGGTCCGAAATAAGAGACTCCATATTTAATATATCTCAGCTGGATTTACTCGAAAAAACTAGCAATAGACTTAAAAGAGTTATAGTGGACTATAGGCACAATTCAAGGTCTTTTTCTCCAGACAAAGGAGTTTTAGAAGGGGAGATAAAAAAATTAGAGGAAGGGGTTGAGGAATTAAAAAATGATATTAAAACGAAGGAAGAGAATAAGAAAAAACTAGAAAAAGAATACCAAAAATTTTTAGATGAATATGGGAATCTAGGTGGTGATAGAACAAAAGCGCTTATTTCTGAGAAAAAAAGACTAGATGAAGAACTAGAAAAAGATATACTTAAGCTAGACGAAATTACTACCGAAAAAAGAAAACTGTTAATTTCTTACAGCTATATCATTGTGGGAAAAAAAGCAATAGATAAGGCGATAAAAAGACTAGAAGATGCCGAACGCAAAAAAGAAATTCCTCCAAATGTTAGCCCTGAATATATAGAGGGCCTTATTAAAAAAGGTAAGAGTTGTATTTGCGGTAGGTCAATAGGAGCAAAAGAGAAGGTTGCGCTTACAAAACTTATAAAATCAATTATATCTATGGCCGATGCTAATATTGCAACGGGGACACATAACGGACTACGTAACTTAAAATTAAAAGACATCCCAATATTAAAGAGGCAACTTTTAGATAATAATAATAAAATAAAAGAATTGGACGCATCGATTGATAAAAAAAGGCATTATTTGAAAAAAATTGATAGCGACATGAAAAGCAACAATAAAGAAAAGTTGGATTCTCTATACGATATGATAGAAAGGGCAAGGGTATCGATTGAGAGTACTAGCAATAAAATTACTCTTAGAAAAAAAGAAAAAGAGGAAAATGAGATTCTATTGAGTGATAAAAATAAAGAATATAAAAAAAACTTAGAGCGCGATGAAAGGGGAAGAGTAATAGCTAAATATATGACATTTACTGAGAGTGCAATGAAAATTACAGAGGACATCCAGAAAAAAATAATGGATGAAATCCGAATAGAAATTGCTAATCAAGCCCAGGAACACTACAAAGAATTACATTGGAAAAAGAATGAAGATATAAATATCGTAATAGGTGATGATTATTCTATATCTGCAATCCAAGGTGGAGATGAAAAAATGGGAGCTTTTTCCGCCGGAGAAGAAGCGCTATTGGCTATATCCTTATTAATTGCCCTAAACAACGTATCTGGGTTTAAGGTGCCGATTGTTATGGATACTATGCTTGGCAGAATAGATGAAGAGCCGTCTCATAGTTTTGCGATGAATATCGCAGATTATCTTAAGGGAACTCAATTAATTTTTTTATTTACAAAAAAAGAATATTCTATAGATGTAAGAAAGGGATTAGATAAATATCTTTGTTTTAAATATCGGATTAATTTGAAAAATAATAATCCTTTGACAGCATACTTTAAGGCAGAGGTAGAGTCATAATTATGTCAAGAAATGTATTAATAAATTGTAAAAAGGGGGAGAAAGAATTGTATGATCAGATTTTCAGGTCTAGATATTTCAGGGATGGTGGAGCAAGCGAATTTAATTACGCTTTAATTTTTATATTGGCAGTTGCCTACGGTTTTAATGAGAAAAATTTCAAACCGTTAAGAGGGAGCACAGAATGGGTTACGAGGAGGGAATATATTCGGAAAAACGATGACCTTATGACCTTTCTCAGGTCAATGGTAATAGCAAAAACAGGTGATATTTCCATTATCAATAATGATGATAAAATTTTTGAAATAGCAGAGTCGTTCGCAAATGGTGGAATTCATAGATTACATCACGCACTTCTTAATAAACACAGTCCAGACTTCGATAAAATTTTAGAGGGATTACTGAATAAAGGGAAAAATTAAAGGATTAACCATAAAAGCCCCTAGTATTCCAGACGATCACATTAAAATCATAAAATGTTAGAGTTTATCCCGACCGAGAGGCCTTGTAGAACGCCCTCAAAAAGCCCTAATTTTGCTCTTAAACCACAAGTTTGAGACCGACTAGGGGGGTATGTATTTGATCAATTATTATGATAAAAGTAGCAAAAACAAAAATTAATTTATTGATAAATAAGTTACCCTGGATTACAACATATTCCAGTTTCTCGCTTAACTACAAAAAGTCTCCTTTTGAGGAGGCGTATCTAGAAAGGGTTAAGAATAATATTTTCTTAGGATTATGTATTTCTGACCATCCTTCAAAATTAGGTGATTTCGCTTGGCAGAATATTCGTGGGGATTCTTATTTACAGAATTCTATCTTTGGTGAAAATAGCAGATTAAAGAATAAGCATGAAGAGATTTGGAAATTTTATCAAGGTTGGTATGTCACAGATATAATTAAAGGCGATAAGGAAATAGATTATCTCTGGGAGAAATCAAGTGGAAATAAGGGAATGTTTCAAAGAGCCAAGTTTATTAAAAAGAATTTAACACCTGAGATAAAACAGAAGTGTCTAGAATATTTTGAGACCGAGCGAAAAATACTGCAGCCATCAATAGTAGTATTATTTGGGGATGATGCTTGGTACGTATTAAAAGAAGCCCTTAATATAAGAGAACCACAAGTTAAATTCTTAGAATTACCGCATAGAAATTTAGAATACTTTATCTACGAAAACACTACGTTTTATCATGCGAGGCATTATCGACAAGGTTGGATTAGGCAGCTTTACGGTGACCTAATTGGTATTTTTAATAAAAATAATAAGACAGATTAGGGTTGAGCTAAAGCAGGAATCTTAAAAGGCTCTCTTTTATTCATAAAACAGGTTCGAACATCGTCCCGCCAGGGGAGGAAGACAGGACTTGAATTTCAATGTCGTATAAGGCGTATTGTGCGCTACTAATGAACCATTAGGGTAGGGAACTAACGGTTTTTTATTTTCATTGACCTTTTCAAAGAATGAGGCTATTTTGGAAATATAAGGTCAATTTCATAAATGTTCTCATAAGTATAAATATGCCGCTTTTTAAAATAAAAAAAATAAGAAATTATGCAAAAGGAAATTAAATACCTTTTATAGAGGTCAATATAAAATGTCACAGTATTATAATCCAAAACGAACAAAAAACTTATACGACCCAAATTCAAAAGAGCCGTATAAATTATCACGTTCAAAAATCGATCTGTTTTTGCAATGCCCCAAGTGCTTTTATATTGATCGGAGATTAGGAACAGGTCAGCCGCCAGGATACCCTTTTTCCCTAAATAGCGCCGTAGATGCTCTGCTAAAAAAGGAGTTCGATATTCATAGGGCTAATGGTAGTTCGCATCCCTTATTTAAAAAATACGGAATTAATATGGTTCCGTTTCAACACTCAAAAATGGATGAGTGGCGAAATAATTTTAAAGGCATATCTGTTTTGCATAAAAAAACTAATTTCTTAATTTTTGGCGCAATTGATGATATTTGGATCGACAATGAAACTAAAGAATTGACTATTGTCGACTATAAGGCGACAAGCGTTAATAAAGAAATTACTCTCGATGAAGAATGGAAAGATTCCTATAAAAGACAGATGGAGATTTATCAATGGCTGGCAAGGAATAACGAAGATTTAAAAGGTTATAAAATTTCAGATACCGGCTATTTCGTATATTGTAATGGGAAAAGGGATAAAAAAGCATTTGATGGCAAATTGGAGTTTGATGTTACAATACTTCCTTATATCGGCAACGACTTATGGATTGAGAAAGCTATTACCGAAGCATATAAATGCCTTGCGGGTGATAAAGTGCCGAAACCAAGCAAAGATTGTGATTATTGCGCATATACAAATGAGATACAAAATATAAAATAATTAAAATTTAGCCCGAAGATAAAAATATGAATTTTTTAGAACAATTAGCTGCGGAATATTATGAATATAAAGGTAATTTTGTCAGAACTAATATTAAATTCGGTCCAAGGGCTCGTGGAGGATATATTGGCGAGATAGATGTTGCCGCATACAATCCAGAAACATGTGAATTGATACATATAGAGACGTCAACCGATGCTTATTCAAGGGCGAAAAGGGAAAAAAGATTTCGTAAAAAATTTTTAGATGCTAAAAATCATTATCTAAATATTTTCCCCTTTAAGGGTTCTTTTAAACAAATCGCAATTTTAGGCTTTAGTGATAGAGTGCATACGTTAAATTTTGGTAAAAATATTATAATAAAGTCTATACCAGAGTTTATTAACGAAATACATAATGAATTTAGAACAATTAATCCAGCAAGGAAGGCAATACCAGAATCATATCCATTACTAAGAACTATTCAATACTCTATATTTTATTTTAATAGAAATTATAGACACTAGACTAATTAAAATTTAATCCGAATCATATATACGTCTAAGCTTTGGAGTATTCCTATTATATTCGCATACAGTCGAAAACATAAATTTTCATTATGAAGTCTAAAAAAACTTTCTCCGAATATTTTAACTTAAATAAAACACAGTACGATCTGGATTTTTTCGATTGTTATATATATTATGATACTCCATTGTTTATTGATCCTTGGGCGATAAGGTGTGGAGAAGATGATTTTTCTGTGGGTTGCTATCAAAAAATTTGTTCAGTTTTTGATAGATTAATTTACTATATTAATCACAAAGATAAAGTACGAGCAATTGATCTTTTAGATAATCTACACGAACCAAGCGAAACTGGATTGGGTTATGCGAAGAATGGTAAAGAAGGAAGCTCTATAGGCCAAGAAAAATCAGAGAAGATCTATGGTGCTTTATTAAAAAGCAAGGCTGTACAATCTGGGCAACTAACTGACCTAGAAGATACCGCTCTACATATTGAAGGTATAGGCAAAGATAATGTGTCCGATATAGTAACCAATATTATAAGGTATGATCTTATTAAGTATACTCAAGAACAATGCGACCTTTACAACGTAGGAATGATAATGACCCAGACTAAAGTCTTTTGGGATGAAGAAAAAAAAGATTTTATACAAAAAAACGAAGAGCGTTTACTTTTGGTAGATGGAAAAAAGATGTTATTAGTGCCGAAGAGAGTTATAAGAAAAGCCCTTGCTATAAATTATTCTGATTTTTACAACAAAATCATATTGGAATTTGAGCAAGCGAGACATTATGATGCACGGACATCGCTTTGTAGGATGCTTAGAGATAAAAAAGATAAAAAATTAACGATTCTGAAACCTCCTTATAAAAAAACCTTAAAAGAAGATGGGCGATACAATTTATCTAGAGATTTGGTATTTAAGTATATTGAGGAATACCCAAAATTACTTGATGAATACAAAAAAGGAAAAACTAGCAGCAATATTATAACTGTTAGTAATGATGAGATATTGGAAAAACAAAATAGGTCAAAAACTCTGAGAGAGTCAATTAAAAAAAAGATTAAGAGATTCGAAGCACTAAAGCCCGGAAACGGTGATGCTAACAATTATCATGACCATATTTTAGATTGCCTAAACACTATTTTTAACGATTCAATATATGCAAATTATTTATCCGCTCCAAAGAAAGAAGCGCGCATTCATCGGGGGAGAAAAAAGATTGATATAAAATATCACAATTCAAGTGTTAAAGGTTTCTTCTCTAGATTATCTAATTACGGAAACCTATTTTGTGCAAAAATATTGTTTGAGTGTAAAAACTATACCCACGATTTAAAAAATCCTGAATACGATCAATTAGTAGGAAGATTTAATAATCGTGAATCAACCATAGGCTTTATAGTATGTAGAAATATTAGTAATAAAAATTATGCACTAGAAAAATGCAGAGACTTTTTAAAAGATGGCAGGGGATATGTATTCATTTTAACAGACATAGATGTTATCAAGCTATTGCAATCTATAATCGATGAGAATAGAGATAGTCTTATCGATCATTTTTTAGAGTCAAAAATGGAAGAGCTTACCCAAATATAAGCCTTCTAAGACTTCTACCATAAGCATTTAATAAGTTTTTTTTAATAAAAAGATTCTAACATGGTTCCATATGATTAGGGTAATTGGATTTAAACCTAAATGTCGCACAAGGTATATTGTGAGATATTGTCTTAAAATCGCCATTTAAGCGATTTTTTGGTAGAGTGAAAATATGAAATCTATTGTTATTTATTATTCTGAGACTGGTAATACTGAGAAGGTTGCTAAAGCAATCGCTGTAAATTTGGGGGCGGATTTAAAAAGAATTGAAGAGATAAAAATAGATGACGTTTCCAAATATGATTTAATATGTTTAGGAACACCTGTTCATGCTTTTGCTCCGGCAAAAATCGTAAGAAGATTTTTAAAAGAACTACCTAATTTACCTTCTAAAAAAGGAGCAGCTTTTTGTACTATGCATGCTTTCGGAGATAAAAGAACCTTTAAAGTCATAAAAGAAAGTTTTGAAGCTAAGGGAATTTCTTTTATTGATGGCTTTTCTTGTATAGGATTAAGCAGGCTTGTTGGGAACTTTGGACCTAGAATTTTTAACAGAGGCAGACCAAGTAAAAAAGATTTAAAAAATGCAGAATCTTTTGGAAAAAATATTTTAAACAGTATTAAAAATCATTAATATTATTAGGCTAGAAGGATTAATTAAAAAAGAAGACAATAGTCGTTGGTAAAAAGAATTTGATTTGTAAAAAAACATAAAAATCGCTCTACCAACGGTTTTTTTGATTTAATTTAACATAAAGCAGGTTATGATATGGTTCAGTCATGGTGCTTGTAGTATTGGTTAATTATTCACCATTGACAAAATATTAGTTTTGTTATATTATTATGCTACACTATAAAATGTAATTGAATCTCATAGCTTTATTTAAAATCTACGAGACCGACTGGTCTTTTTTTATTTATACAAAGGCCGGATATATAAAAATTATGAATACAAGAAATTTTAACAGAAGAAGACCGAAAAAATATCTATTCCAATCCCATTACAAAAATGCGGGTTCTTCGGGCTTGGGTCGTAGGAGACCCATGAGCCGACTCAAAAGAAAAATAAATCCTGCAAGGTTCATTAATAAAGCGATTATGGCTGAAGATAATGAAAATTTCATACCTGAACACAAATTTCAGGAGTTTAAGATTGATCAACGATTAATAGCGGCTGTTACAAAGAAGGGCTATAAGATACCAACGCCAATTCAAGATCAAATTATTCTACATATTGTTAATAATTTTGATGTTGTAGGTGTTGCTGATACTGGTACAGGAAAGACAGCAGCTTTTCTTTTACCTCTTATTAATAAAATTTTACAAAACTCAAAAGAGCAAGTTTTAATTGTCGTTCCGACCAGAGAGCTTGCCATTCAGATTGATCAAGAGTTTAAGTTTTTTGCCAAGGGAATGAGAATTTTTTCTGTTTGTTGCGTAGGAGGCATGAGTATTGACAGGCAGATTTCAGAACTTCGCTATAAATACAACTTCATTATCGGCACGCCTGGAAGATTAAGAGACTTAATAGCAAGAAGAATGATTAATCTGTCCGAGTTTAACACTGTTGTTTTAGATGAGGCAGATAGAATGCTTGATATGGGTTTTATTAAAGACGCTCGTTTTATAATGAATGGGATGTCAAAGAATCGCCAGACACTCTTTTTCTCGGCAACTATTTCAAACGAGGTAGAAAAGATCATCAAAGAATTTACAAAAAATCCAGTCAGGAT
>Ga0114920_10001750_pt1 | contig 10138 bp, 6 predicted proteins | sample ChitaG_FD_88683 | JGI IMG/M metagenome (GOLD analysis project Ga0114920, IMG submission 88683) | Deep subsurface microbial communities from South Pacific Ocean to uncover new lineages of life (NeLLi) - Chile_00310 metaG | ecosystem: Environmental > Aquatic > Marine > Oceanic > Sediment ...
CCCATCACCAGTACCGCGCTGGCACCGGCCGCGGCGATCGAGTGCCCCGCGCCGCGCAGGAATGTGACCGTTGGGCCGGACGTGAGCAGCCGCGCAGCCGATCTGGTTGCCGAGGAGGCAAAAAGCATGAACAGCCACGCGATGGAGCCGGCGACTGTTGCCCATAGATATCCGCCGAGCCCCCAGCCCACCGCGAAGGTGGCCGCTGCCACCGTGACCCGCAGTGCCGCGTCGGCAACCATCAGGGCGCCGTACTCGGACCACCGGTTGGCACCGGCGAGCGCGCCGAGCAGCGTCGTGTGGAGACAGAACCCTGCCAATCCAGCGCACAACAGTATGACGCTGAGCAGGCGATCTTCGACGAAAATCTGTGCTGACCACAGCGGTGAGGTTGCGGCGATCACGAGTGCGGCGGCAAGGCCGACCCCGGCCGCGACCCGCATCGGGTGGGTGTGTTCCCTGTCCGGATCCGGTCGGCCCGCAGCCCGTGCTGCGGAACGGATCTCGCGTGTTGTCTCCTGCAACAATCCGAAGGCGGCCCCGCTGGCTAGGCCGAACGCGCCCCAGAACACACCGAAAACCGAGAATCCGGCGGGCTCGAGATCGCGTGCGGCCAGGTATAGCACCGCATATCCACATAGTGCGGTGAGTGCCGTCGCCGCCCCGACGCGGACCACGCTGCCCCGGCTGACCGCTCCCGAGGGTCCCGCGATCGGGTCGGTCACGCTCGCGCGTCCAGAGGGGGAACCTTCGTCGAGTACAGCCAGTCGTCCCACAGGGCCTGTAGAGAACCTTTGGAATACTGCGCGGCCAGAGTGGTGAAGTCGTCGGTCACCACATTGCTGTGCCAGTAGCGCGTCGTCCAATCCTGGAGTAGAGCGAAGAATGAGGTATCGCCGATCTGCTTGCGCAGTGCGTGCAGGGTGAGTGCTCCCCGCTTGTACACCTGGTCGTCGAACATGTCACGCGGACCGGGGTCGACGAGCAGCAGGTTCTTCGTCGAGCTGATCAAACGGTGGTGGTAGTGGCGGGCGAGCTCCTCGGCGCTGCGCTCACCGCAGTGCTCCGACCACAGCCACTCCGCGTAGCAGGCGAAGCCCTCATGTAACCAGATGTGGCGCCAGCGTTGCACGGTGACCGAGTTTCCGAACCACTGGTGGGCCAGTTCGTGGGCTATCAACCGCTCCGAAGTGCGCTGGCCGTCGCAATGGTTGGCGCCGAAAATCGAAATTCCCTGCGCCTCAAGGGGAATTTCGAGAACATCGTCGGTCACCACGACGGTGTAACCGCCCGCCAGCGGATAGGGGCCGAACAGCTTCACAAACAATTTCATCATCTGTGGCTGCCGTCGGAAATCGTGTTCGAAATTCGCGCGTAGCCGCTCAGGCAGGACCGAGAAGGTCTCCACGCCGTTCTTCGACATCCGGTGTCTGTCGTACACACCGATCTGCAGCGTGACCAGATATGTCGATGTGGGTTCGGCCTGTTCGTAAGTCCACGTGGTCATTCCGGCGCGGGCCCGGCGGGCAAGGAACGTGCCGTTGGCGATGGCGAAATACATGCTCTCCGTGCTGATTTGGATGCGGAAGCTGGACTTGGCGCTGGGGTGGTCATCGCACGGGAACCATGAGGACGCCCCATTTGGTTGCCCGGCGACAAGCACGCCTTCGGTCAACTCCTCGAAACCGACTTCGCCCCAATGGGAACGGATCGGACGGGGATTGCCACCGTAGCGCACCGTCACGGTTATAGCGGCGCCGGCGGGTAACCTGTCGGCAAGAGTGACGTGCAGTTTCCCCGCGGAGGTGCGGAACTGCGAGGGCCGCTTGCCGTTTACGGTCACCTTGGACACGGCAAGGGCATCCGAGAGGTCGAGGGTGAACGCTTTCAGCTCGGCCAGTGTGACAGCATTGATGGTCGCCGAACCGGCCAGCCGGTTGATGGTGACCTTGTACTCGAGCTCGAGTTCGTAGCGAGACACCCGGTAGCCGTAATTACCGGTGGTGGGTAGGTATGGGTCGATGACCGGTTGTCCGCTCTTCTTAGCTACCCGTGCGCGTCCGGTCACGCGGCTGCTGGATTCTTTGGCTCAGGACCTTGCGAGACTGAGTCTGCGCGCTTCTTGCGGGGCGGATTCCAGGGGGCAATGGGATTGCCCTGCCATCGCGTCGACGGCGGCACTTCGTCGCCGCGCATCACCAGCGAGGCAGGCCCGATGGTTGCGCCCGCGCCGATGCGTGCGGCGGGCAATGCGACGCAGTGTGGCCCGAGTGTGGCGCCCCGCTCGAGTACGACGGTGTCCATTCGCATGATGCGGTCGTGGAACAAGTGGGTCTGTACGACGCACCCGCGACTGACGGTGGAGCCCTCTCCGAGTGTCACCAGGTCGGCTTCGGGAAGCCAGTAGGTTTCACACCACACACCTCGCCCGATCTTTGCGCCCAACGCTCGCAACCATAGATTCATCACCGGTGTGCCCGCTGCGGCTCGGGCGAACCACGGCCCCGCCACTGTTTCAACGAACGTGTCCGACACCTCGTTGCGCCAGACGAATGACGACCACAGTGGATGTTCGATCGCGGTGATCCGCCCCACGACAAGCCATTTGGCCATCACCGCCACGCCGCCGGCCACGGTTCCCGCGGTCAGCAGGATGAGTCCGGTGGCTAAGGCCGCCCACGGCCAACCGAGTGTCACCGCCAAGGACTGAGCGGCCAGCAGCACTGCCACTCCGATAGCGAACGTTGCGACGACGGGGATGAGCCGGAAGGTCTCCACCGTGGCGCGCAACGCCCTTAGTCGCCCCGGGGGATGGAATGTGCGCAGTGCGTCGGCGGCGGTCGGCTCACGACGCAGCCGCACAGGCGGGCTCCCCAGCCAGGATGAGCCCGCCTTGGACTTGTGTGGAGCTGCCGAGAGCACTGCGACCAAGCCGTCGTCGGGTACGCGGCGCCCCGGCTGGGTGATACCGGAGTTGCCCAGGAACGCCCGCTTCCCGATGGTCGCTCGGGCGACGTGGATCCATCCTCCGCCCAGCTCGTAGGAAGCGACCATGGTGTCATCTGCGAGGAACGCGCCGTCCTCGACCACGGTGAACTTGGGGATCAGCAGCGCCGTTGAGATCTCGGTGCCCTTGCCCACCTTGGCTCCCAGCAGACGAAGCCACCAGGGAGTGAGCAGACTGGCATAGATAGGGAAAAGGTAGTTGCGCGCGGCGTCCATGAGTCTTTCGGTGGCCCACAGCTGCCAACCCGAACGGCTGCGGACGGGCTGGTAACCCTCGTGCACGCCGACGGCGAGCAGGCGTACAGACAACACCGTCAGCGCCGCGTAGGCGAGCACCGCGGTCAAGGTGGCAGGCACAACCCAGACAAGAGCCGGCAATACCGCAGTGCCCACTGACGCCGTGTCCCGCACGCCCCAGCCGATCACGGCCAGCCCTGCTGCCAGCGCGGCCAGCGGTAGCGCCCCTAGCAGCAGTGAGGTCAGGCCGTATATCGCTACCCACACCGGTGCCCTGGCGGGCCGGTGCCCGGGCCAGGGATGCTTGGCTTTGCCGGATTTCACCGCCGGGGACCCTTTCCAGTACTGCCGGTTCTTCACTTTTCCGGTGACACCTGAGCCAGGTGCGACATCGGCGTTGCTGCCGACCACCGCACCGGGTAGCAGGGCCGTCCTGGCACCGACTGTGGCGTCGTTGCCGACGGTGATGGGACCGACTTGGAACAGGTCGCCGTCAATCCAATGGCCGGTCAGGTCCACCTCAGGCTCGATGGAACAGCGGTGACCCAGCGTCAGCATCCCGGTCACCGGGGGAGCCGAATGCAGATCGACTCCCTTGCCGACGCTATTGCCCAGTGCGCGGGCGTAGTAGACCAACCAGGGCGCACCCGCCATGTTCTCCGCACCACTGGCCTCGGCCAGTCGCTCGGCCAGCCAGACCCGCAAGTGCGCTGAGCCGCCGCGGCGGTACGTGCCCGGCGCCAGATTGCCGGCCAGTGCACGGGCCCCGACGACGGCGATGCCCATCCGTCCCACGGGGGTGACGAACAACAGGAAACCCGCGAGGATCCACCACCAGCTGACGGGCCTGGTCCAAGCCACCAGTGACAGCGAGGCGGCGATGTTGTTGGCGATCGCCAGCCAGATCACCCACTGCATGCCCGATAGGGTGGCCAGGGGCACCATCAACGCCATTTGCACTGTCTGGGTCAGGCGTGGCACCGGTTCCACAGTCCGGGCCTGGACGGTCGGCGGCGCCTTGAGTTCGTCGAGGTAGCCGGCCAGCGATCCCAGACGCGGATGATCGTAGAGTTCGGCGACCGTCATCTGCGGGTACCGGTGCCGCAGAGCGGCGATCAACTGCGCCGCCGACAGCGATCCGCCGCCCAGGGCGAAGAAGTCCGATTGGGGGCCGTCGACAGGAGCGCCCAACACGTCGCGCCACAGTTCGGCCAGCCAGCCCGCCGTGCCGCCCAACTTGGGCCCGGCTTCGTCGTCCGACTCGACCGGCCAGGGAAGTGCGTGCCGATCCACCTTTCCCGACGTGCGGGTGGGCAGCGCATCGACCATTACCAGTCGGGGCACCAGCGCGGCGGGCAGTGCCTCGGACAGCCGCGCGCGGGCAGCGGCGATATCGAAGGGTTGCTCAGAATCTGGCGCGGCGACGATGTAGCCAACCAGCACAGGTGTCCCGCCCCTGGTCTTCCGTACCGCCGCGGCACCGCCGCGGACGCCGGGCAGGTTCACCAACGCGGCGTCTACCTCGCCGAGCTCGATGCGGCGCCCCCCGACTTTGACCTGATCGTCGGCGCGTCCGACGAAGTACAGACCGTCGGATTCAAGTCGTACCAGGTCACCGGTGCGGTAGGCGCGGCTCCAGAGTCCGGGCGGTCTCAGCGACAGCATCGAGGCGTACCTCTGCGCATCTTTCCGGGGGTCGAGGTAACGCGCCAGACCCACTCCGCCGATCACGAGTTCGCCGACTTCGCCGATGGGCACCGGGGCACCGTTGTTGTCGACGACTGCCAGATCCCATCCCAGAAGCGGCAGGCCGATGCTGACCGGGCTGTTTCCGTTCAGCTTTGCCGCGCTTGCGACCACCGTCGTCTCGGTCGGCCCGTAGGTATTCCATACCTCGCGGCCCACGGCGTCGGGACCGGAGGCCAGCCGTTCGGCCAATTCCGCGGGGCAGGCTTCGCCGCCGAAGATGAGTAGCCGTACCGCCTCGAGCGCTTCAGCGGGCCACAGCGATGCCAGCGTGGGCACGGTGGATACGACGGTGATGTCGCGGGAGACCAGCCAGGGGCCGAGATCCATCCCGCTGCGCACCAGTGACCGCGGCGCCGGCACCAGGCATGCGCCGTGCCGCCATGCCAGCCACATTTCCTCGCACGAAGCATCGAAGGCGACAGACAATCCGGCCAGCACCCGGTCACCGGGGCCAAGGGGGTTGTCCTGCAGGAACATCCGCGCTTCCGCATCGACGAAAGCCGCGGCGCTGCGATGGGTGACCGCGACCCCCTTGGGGGTTCCGGTCGACCCGGAGGTGAAGATGATCCATGCATCATCGGAGACCAGCGGTGATCCGGCGCACCAGCCCCGCGAGGAACCTCTGCCGCGTACCAGGCCCCCCTCGGTGATGACGGCAACTACGCCGGCTTCGGTGAATACCAGTTCGGCGCGCTCCTGCGGGTCGTCCGCGTCGACCGGAACGTATGCCGCGCCGGTCGCCAGTATCGCCAGGATTGCGACGTATAGCGCGTAGCTGCCCGAGGGCATCCGGATTCCGATGCGGTCGCCGCGGCCGATTCCTCGTGCTGCGAGCCAGGAGACGCTGTCCTCTACGTCGGAGACCAACTCGGCGTAGGTGAGTTGGATTGCGCCGTCATCGAGCGCCAGCGCGTTGGGGTGACGGCGCGCGGTTTCGCGCAGGATGTCGATCAGGGTGCGTGGCTCGGGGGCATGCGCCGACCGCATGAACTGACCGGGGATCTCCAACGTTGGATCCGCTGCTGTCACGGGTACAAACTACTCAGCTCCCAGAGTCACTTCACGTTGGTCGGTGCCGTGTTTCGCGTGTCGGGGGGTTGGTTGGCAGAATGATCTTCGACGTTGACAGTCGGCCGGAGGTTTGATGAACGTATCTGCGCTGGAGTGGGGTATCACACTCAGCGTGACGATCGCGATTCTGCTCTTCGACGTGATCGTGATCGGGCGCCGACCACACGAGCCGACCAAGCGCGAGACCGCAACCTACCTGACGATCTACATCAGCCTCGCGATCGTATTCGGGCTGTGGACGTGGTTCTTTCACGGTAGTCAGTTCGGGATCGAGTTCTTCGCGGGCTGGCTCACCGAGTACAGCCTGTCGATAGACAACCTGTTCATCTTCTTGATCATTATGGCCAGCTTCAAGGTGCCGCGGATCTACCAGCAGCAGGCCCTGCTCGTCGGCATCATCCTGGCGCTGATATTCCGCGGCATTTTCATCGCACTCGGTGCTGTGGCGATCGAGCAGTTTTCGTGGGTGTTCTATCTCTTTGGCGGCTTCCTGGTCTACACCGCGATCAAGCTGGTCCGGGATACCGAACACGATGACGACGCCGACAATGCCGTCGTCAGGTTCGCCCAACGCCACTTGAAATTCACCGACAAGTGGGACGGCCTGCGGTTGTGGGTCAAGGATCGCAGCGGGACCGGCGCACGGCTGATGACGCCGATGTTCCTGGTAATCGTCGCCTTGGGTACCACCGACCTACTCTTCGCGCTGGACTCCATTCCCGCCATCTACGGCCTGACCCGCGAGCCCTATCTGGTGTTCACCGCCAATGTGTTCGCGCTGATGGGGCTCCGGCAGCTGTACTTCCTGCTGGGAGACCTGCTGAAGCGGTTGGTGTACCTGTCACAGGGGCTGGCGTTCATCCTCGGCTTCATCGGCATCAAGCTGTTACTGCACGCGCTGCACGAGAACGAGTTGCCGTTCATCAACGGCGGGCAGCGCGTACCGGTGCTGGAGATCCCGACGCTGCTCAGCCTCGGGGTGATCGTTTTCACGCTCGTCCTCACCACCGCGGCCAGCCTCTACAAGACCCGGGTGCACGATGTCCGCAGGAACGGTGGCGCCTCTGCCGCTGACGCGGTGGATCCGCTCAGCGGTCCCGGTCCCGGTCCCGGTCGCTGACGCTACCGACGTTCTATGTCCGGCTGCGGTGGGCGGTGACGATCCAGGACGGCAGCTGCACGTGACCGTCGCTGCCGATGATCACGTCGCGGTACTCGAACCCGGCCGGCAGGGCGGCCGGCACGTTGATCCAGGCTCGTGCGGGCCGAATGTCATCGACTACCAGATGGTCGCCGACCACGGTGCGCAACTCGCTTTCAGTGAAAGAGTTAGGGCCGAAGTCGATGTCTGCAGGAAAGGCCTCGACGGCGAAAACCAGCGCAATGAATGTTCCGCCGGGCTTCAGTGCGTGGGTCATCGACTCGATATAGGCGTGACGCAATTCATGCGGTAGGCAATGGAAAACGAGCCCGTCAACAATTGTATTAAAGAAGTTCTCATATCCTGTGGTCCTGGTGAGGTCGGCAACGGCGAATTGTGCAGCCAGGTTGCGCTCACCTGCGGTGTGCTTGGCAAGCTCGATTGCGGCGGCGGACAGGTCCAGGCCCACCGTTTCGTATCCCTTGGCTGCCAGCGACAATGTGGTCTCGCCCACGCCGCATCCGGAGTCCAGGACGGGACTCCGAAACAGGCCTTGGCGCTCCAGCGCTGCAATTTCAGGCTGCAACTCGCCAATGTTCCATCCCGGGGACCCCGGCGCGTATGGTGCTTCACCTCTATATAGTTCATCCCAATCCACGGAATTTACGTTGAATGTTGGCATGCGAATCATTTTAGTGCGGGTAGGAAGTTACTGCCTAAAGTGTGAGGTGAAATTTGTCACTGACGACGTTCTGGATTAATTATGGGACTTTCACAATTCGTCCCGGGGGATGGCCTGGCGCCAGCGGTCACCAGTTGTCGTAGCCGCCCTCGGGGCCGAGCATCCGCGCCAGGCGGGTGCGGTTGATCCGGGCCAGCTCGTTTCGAACCACCTTGCGCTCGGTCTCGACGTCGTTGAGAAGACGGTCGGTCAGCGTAGCGAGCACGTCGTCGGCGCTGTAACCGTTGATGAACATCACGAACCCGAAACCGAAATGCTCTAGATAGGTCGACGACCCCTTCGCCAACGCATGCATTACCTCAGGGCGCTCGTCGGTGATGGCACACTGTTCGGCCTCCGACCTTTCGCTTCCCGGTCGCCGGCCGACGTCTGGGTAGGCCTGAAGGATGGTGTCGACGGATTCCTCGCTCAGTTCGAACATCAACCCGTCAGCGCAGCGAAACAGCTGATCGTGGCTGTCGAACGGGCGAGCCCGCGCCAGGTCGGCGGCCAACGGCACGCTAAACAAGCATTCGTAGAGGGCGGGGACGGCATGCCGCATCGGCATCGCGTTGAACGCATCCAGCCGTATTCCCTGGTGCAGCAGCATGGGGACATGATCGAAGCCCAAAAAAACGGTGGCGTTACGCTGTGTTATAGCCCGAAAAATTTGTGCAGCGGCCTGAATCTCGGCAGGGCGCCCTGGCGAGAGATTTCAGTGGCCCTCGGTATTGAACCGTTCGATCGAGCGCAGCACCTCGGCCTCAGCGTCGGCTCGGCCCACCCAGTCGGCGGCCTCGACGAACTTCCCTGGTTCGAGATCCTTGTAGTGCACGAAGAAGTGTTTGATGGCGTCCAATTCGAAGGATGAAACATCGCCGATGTCGTTGATGTGATCCCACCGCGGGTCGGCGAGTACGCACAGCACCTTGTCGTCGCCGCCCTTCTCGTCGGTCATCCGGAACATGCCCACGGGGCGGGCCTCCAGGATGCACCCGGGGAACACCGGTTCGGGTAGCAGGACCAGCGCGTCCAGCGGATCTCCGTCCTCGCCGAGCGTGTCCTCGATGTAGCCGTAGTCGGCCGGGTAGCCCATCGATGTGAACAGGTAGCGGTCCAGCTTCACCTTGCCGCTGTCGTGGTCCACCTCATACTTGTTTCGCGACCCCTTCGGGATCTCGATGAGGATTTCGAATTGCACCGTGGGGACTCCTCGGCTCAAGGTCGGCTACGACGCGGGTCAACAGGGCGAAGTCCACCCTATATAGGGAGCGATACCCTGCTTTACAGGGGTGGCTTCAGTATCGATCGAAAGCGGGACAAACATGCGGCCCAGTCGGTGGCGGCGATCCACCCACGTCGTGGTCGCGGTAGCGGTATTGGCGCTGGTCGCTGTCGTGATCGCGGCCGCCGCGCTGTTGACCAGGGGGGAGTCCGATGCCCCACTGGCCGTCGAGCCCGCACCCGCCTTGGCAACCGCGCAACCCGCTGTCGTTCCCGTCGCCGACTCCGCGGAGGCGCCGACGGCTGACGGTCTGGCCGCAGTCCTGGCACCGGTTCTGGCTGATCCGAACCTGGGCACGTTCACCGGGCGCGTCAGTGATGCGCTGACCGGTCGGCAGATCTGGGCACAAGCAGCCAGTGTGCCGATGCAGCCGGCGTCAACGAACAAATTACTCACTACCGCGGCGGCGCTGCTGACGCTGGATCGTGACGCCCGGTTAACGACCCGCGTCCTGGCCGGCGCCCAACCCGGAGTCGTGGTGCTGGTCGGCGGCGGCGATCAGACGCTGTCTGCTGCACCACCTGATGAGGAGACCTGGTATCGCGACGCGGCGCGCATCGGCGATCTTGCCGACCAGGTGCGTGACACGGGAATCACGGTGAATGCCGTACAGGTGGACACCAGTGCTTACAGCGGCCCGACGCTGGCGCCAGGTTGGGATCCGCTGGACATCGATGGCGGCGACATCGCACCGATGGAGTCGGTGATGCTCGATGGCGGACGCACCCAGCCGGTGAGCGTGGAGTCGCGGCGCTCGAAGACTCCAGCGCTGGATGCCGGCCGCGCCTTGGCGATGGCGCTGGACGTCGATCCGACCAAGGTTACGGTGCTGTCGTCGTCGCGCGCGGAAACCGAAGGTAGGGAGCTCGCCTCGGTCCAGTCGCCGACCCTCATGGACCGGTTGCACGCCATGATGAACTTCTCGGAC
>Ga0114920_10001751_pt1 | contig 10137 bp, 14 predicted proteins | sample ChitaG_FD_88683 | JGI IMG/M metagenome (GOLD analysis project Ga0114920, IMG submission 88683) | Deep subsurface microbial communities from South Pacific Ocean to uncover new lineages of life (NeLLi) - Chile_00310 metaG | ecosystem: Environmental > Aquatic > Marine > Oceanic > Sediment ...
GATAGCCGGTCCAGACAATATACCACCACCAGGTCAATGTCTCCGGCCCTCACTAGCTCCCGCAGCTCGTTTAGTTTTGGCCGTTCTAGGGTTAGCCCGGAGTATGCCTCACTGAAGCGGTAAGCCACGTTATAGCCCTTGTCCTGGCAGTAGGATAGGCAAGCCTCAAGCTGTGTCTGTAGGCTAGTCCCTTCTGTTTCCTGATTGTCTGTAGATACTCTGCAGTAGATAGCTGCTTTCATTGTTTGTTGCCCCCTTTGATGCAGTAAGCAATCTCAGTGCCTTTGCCCCACTTATCGATTCTCTTTAATTCCGCCACCCAAAAACTATCCCGTTCGCCCGAGATTATGAAGGGAGTAATATCCTCAACCTTAGTCACTTTTCTAAGGCGGACTGGCACTCCGTCCAGTCCCCAAAAACCCTTACCGGGCTGTCCTGTCTTTGAATTAACTACTAAAGCTGTAATCATCGGCAATCCATCTTCATATGCGTAGGTTGCACACGCGTACAATATCCAAGCTATCTTAAGCTGAAACCAATCGGACAAAGGATACAGTCCTATCCTTTTACCTAGTTCAGAGTAGGTAACGGTAATCTGACCATAGGGAACAGACTGAGCTCTCCTGATAAGCTCAGCATATGCCTTTGTGACTTTTTCTACCCACTCATCCCATGGCATAAAGCAACCTTCACCGGTGTGTTTTGTGTGAATCCTCTGGAGCCTCTTAGCGTCCATTTCAGCGTTTTTTTCAGATGACTTATTTGCCATACCGTCTCCTATTGCTTCTTTACCCCCTTCCACTTAGGCTTATTCCAGTAAGGATTATGACACTTAGGGCATTTCTTAGGTAGTTTCGGCGTTCTCGGGTACCATTCATAGCCACACCTTAGGCATTTCTGTAACTCAATACTCATAGCCAGATTATACCCATTAGTGGTAATAATATCAATACCCTTAGCCTATCTTTTTTTGCTGGATATTCTCTGTCACTGCTTATCCATTTCCCTGCCTTTAGGTTATCTCATGTGAGAGTACCAAGAAAAACTAGGTGTGAAAATTGCCAACTATAAACCAAAAGTTTCCAATTGTGTTATTGACATCCTTTGGTTTACTGCTATAATTACTTTCATCATCAAAGGGGTGTGTAGTATGGCATTTCCTATTAACGTTGTTGAACAAGCGTGGCGCAAAGCAGGGGGAAAGTGTGAATGTAGAAGGAAAACACATAATCACCCCTATGTTCGATGCAATAAGGAATTGGTATGGGCAAATAGAGGTAGAGAAGGTAGAGGTAAATGGGAAGCTCACCACATAAGCAGTTCTGGTGGTGATACGCTTTCTAATTGTGAAATTCTCTGCTGGGATTGTCATGGTTTAACCTTCTAAACCTCTTAGATTGTGGTCAATTCTTACAAGTAATACCTTAGTAATGAAAGCACAAAAAGCCAGCACTCTATTTGAGCAGATGGGGCTTAGTGTTATACATTCGGCTGTTCTAGTCTGAACATTCGGCCTGATACAGATAAGGTCACTATCCCTACCAGTTTCCCAACCGAAGGCCCAACTTAGGGGAACTACCCCGCCACCAAAATAATAGAATCTAGGTAGTCTTGCGGTTATACATGTCTTGGGGGGATAGTTACCTTTTTTAAAATAGCTAATCATAGTTTGATACCTTTTCAAAATAGCCCGACAAAGGTAAAAACATCCGCTATTTTTTACCACAACTTTATTTGCTATACTTTTCACGCATGGCAGCGCCAGCATATCTCAGCAGGTAGCCAGTTCTAGCGCGCTTGTGTTTATCCTTGCTTCCCTTCGGTCTCCCCACTGACTTGCCCTCTTTCCGCAATCGCTCAATACCAGCCTTGATTCTCTCACTCCTGCGCTTGGACTCAAATTCGGCAATCCAAGCTGTTATCGCATACAGAAGGTCAGCCATAGGTCCGCTCTGTTCAATCCAAGTCTCTTGATGGCTCATTATCTGGACGCCATGTCTCTTGAACTTGTTGATAAGCTCAAAGATTTTGGCTGGCCCTTCCCTGGTGATCCGGTCTAATGCCCACACTAGGCATATATCTATCTTACGCTTGTGGAGGTCAGAAAAAAGCCTCGCCAGCTCCCGTTGGTGGCCGCTATGCCAGGCTGATTCATTCTCAGAGTAAACTTCAACTAGCTCATATCCCCGGTCAGTTACCCACTTTTGAAGCACGGGTAGCTGGTTCTCAACCGTCTGCTCTGCGGTGCTAACTCTGAGGTAAATTATGACCTTTGCCATAGCCACATACGCCTTACTTTTGCCCGCAATCCTTATCAGAATGGACGCCTTTTGTTAACTTTCCCTAGCCTCACTAGCACTCTTTTCACGGAGGTGAAGCTGGGAGTTGCCCCATGCTCCTCCCTGAGAATCCTTGCGATCGCGCGGTAGCCGTAGCCAGCCTGATATAATTCCATCACTATAGGCTCCAAGGCTTCTGGGATAGCCCTTGGCCTCCCCGCTCGCCTCAATGAAATGCTCGTCTCCATGGCAAGTACCATTATCTTTACCTAATACCTAGTAACAAAATAGTGTCAAAAAACACTTTAGTTGTCATTTTTACCGCCCGCCTCGAAGATTGCACCAAAGCAATCCAGATTGATTCGTTCTCATTATCATTCATCGCTATTAAATCAATCGCTAGATTTAATCCCATTGGTTCTTAACCATTCCCCAACAGCCTTCAAGTGCTTCTGCTTTGGGTTAACTAATAGCTTCTCCAAATCGACACAATTCTCCCCAGGTCCAAGGTGGATCACCGGAGCACCTACACCGCGCCAAATCTCTACGATCTCACTAACCTTGAGGCCAAGCACATTATTAACTATATCCCCTTCCAAAGAGTTAGGTATTTTACCGTCACTAGCGACACTACCGACACCTTGTATCTGGCTTCTTGTCTCACCAGATACGAAATCTGGTGACGCTATTGGTGACGCTACTTGTGCCTGGAGTTTCGTAGCGTCACCAATATGCTCACTTTTTAGGTCCAAATCCATATTTGGAGGAAGGGCTTTTAACTCCCTAGTGTCGCTGGTGACGCTAATTTCCTTACCTCTGAGGTCGGTTGTTGTTTCAACTTTTGTTATGTTTAGCACCTTCCCCTTGCTGCCTGTTCTAGGCAATTGCTCAAAAATTATCCCCACATCTCGTAGATCGCCTATGAATTCGTTCAGCTTCCGCATAAAACTATGAGATGCTCCCGGCCACGCCTTCGTCTTGGTTCTTATTCTAAGCTGGTTTTCGGCTATATTACTTAAAATTTCGTACAGTTCGGCTGCTGTACCCTGCCAAGCTTCCTTGTCATCCATGAAGACAAGAAGAGCTTGTGCTGTCGGGTTTGAAGTCAGCACCTCCTCACTCTGACCTCGGATGTTCACGTTATATGCTTCCAAGAAATCATCCTTCGAATAATCAAGTGCTTCAGCTAAGGCACATCCCCATCTAGTAAAATCTGCCATCCGGGGGAGGACCCTCAACTTGATTGAAGGGTAGATTCGCAACGCCCTTGACAGGACATCGAGGAAGCCTCCCAGGATGCCGGCTTTGGCTTCCTCAAATATGTCCAGCATCTCGCGCTCCTCTCGTCTCTCCTCTCGGGGTATCAACTCAAGCTCAAATAGGATGATGCGATCCAAGAGATCGGAATTGTGGGCCGCTATGTTGATCCCGTTTAAGCCTACACACCTTCGGAAGCAATAGATTACGTCGCTGTCATCGGAATAAAGCTCACGCTTCGTGAAGCCCTCACCAGTCGATGCCCTGCAAATGGCATCAGACTGCCAATCGCTGATATGCGAGATATTGTCGAAGCAGGCTAACCAATGATGTGACACCTTTTGAACCAAACTAGCGACATCACCAGGGAAGGATAAGGTTTGCACTGCTGATGGGTCTATTAGGTGTTTCAATATGCGGTGGAGAGTCGTCTTGGCTGCACCTTTCTCGCCATACACTTGGGAAACCGGGTGCGGGATGTCCGGTATAAAGCAACTCCCTGTATAGGCCAATAGCAGGAGTTTCTGCTTTTCGTCTTTGAGGTTGAGAAACCCAAGTAAGTCTTCGGCATTCCCACTCTTAGTTGGTTCTACCTGAGCCGATTGGTGTGAATATCGCCGGAAAAGGATCGGCGGATGTTCTATGATTTCCCAGCCACTCGTGTCGATCCTTACAGCACGCCAATTGTCATCGCTGAGGTCATACCACAAATCACCATCATGCCAGGCAACTCGGTTGTGGAGGTCGTATTCCGAACCCTCGAAGCAAGCCTTGGCTTCGATCACATTGAGGGCAGAATTGATCGCATCCGAATTTGGGGCTTTCCCTTCTCTCTGCCAGTATTCCCTAGCTATATAGCGCTTAAATTCAGGACTTCTCACTGGCCATGTCTCCTCATGGCCCTTAATCGGAACACGCGCAAAAGGCTTTTTGCCATTATCATGGAATAACATAACTTTGCGGTCCTCGACTAACCTGACTAAGCGGTCACTCTGGCTATCTCTTGCTGGGGTCTCTACTGGCTCCTCAGAACCTTTGGCGTCCCAGTTGAGTTTGAGTAGTTGGGCTGGGATGTCCTTCCCTTTTAGCTCAGGATATTGCTCCTGTAATTTTTTAGCAAAAAGACGCCTTTTTTGATCCTTGCTGAGGTCAAGCACATCTTCATATAAGTGATTGCCTTCGTCATCGAAAAGTGTGACGCACTGCTCGCTTCGCCCATGACGATAGTCGGTTATCTCCAACCTCATAATTCCACCTTAATTTGCTTTTTTGGTAGCTTTTGAGTATCCACCGCTACCGCCTTACGCCTATTAGCCCTCTCCTTCTGTGTGAATGGTGATGATTTGGTCCATTCCGCTGAAGCGGCGCCCTCAATTAGCTTGAAAAGCGCGCTTTCTGATATGGGATAGGGTAGTTTCTTATTAATATCCCATATTAGCCACACCACCGTACTTTCTCTAAGGATACCGATTAAATCTCTGGCAATATCACCCAAGACCCTGAGAGAATAATCCTCTCGACCAATGTATACCTCGAAACAGTGCTCACACAAACAATCCAGATTATGTCCTTCTGGTGGTGGCAGGGAGATATTCCATAAGTCATTGATGCTTCGGATTCTAGTGTTCACTGGCTTTTTACCTCTGCTATTAACTTCTGCCAAAATTTACGCCAAGCCACTTTCTGCGCAACCGAAGCTAGACCAAGCCTTACATCCGTCGTTATCTTGATTTCCGTTGTGGTGGTCTTAGTCACTCTCAAGGTCATCATCCAATAAGCCCAAAACAGCCAGGATCCGCTTGCGCCGTGTAGGTAACACGTAGCGGTCTTTTTCTAGCCTTGTTATGTCTATGGTATCCACTCGTGCGGCTGCGGCCACGTCTATTTGCCGTAGCCCTTTTGCAATACGTGTTAGCTTGGCTTTCATGCCTTCACTCACATCAATGAGAATAAAAATATCGCTCATGGTTTTATATTGGCACACTGGTTTAGGTTTGTATGTATAACTTTTTTGCACCAAATAAAAAAGCCACCGGCTAAGGTGGCTTTCATTGAATGGGAGCTAAGGTTAGCTACTTACGCCATTTGCGCGGATATCCTGTAGCTTCGTCATAAGGCGCTATGGCAGTCTCAATATTGCTACGTTCTAGGTACTTGTTGTCTTTGGCCAGCTCATCTCGGTATGCCTCTATACTGCCGGGGTTTATCCGGCATTTATACCACTTTTCCGCTCCGTCAACTATCGCTTGGTAGTGGTGCAGTGTAAAATCATTTTTGCGCAACGTGCGCACAATCTGACGCCTCACTTGTCGGCTCATCTTAGTGGTGGGATTACTAGCCAGTATGTTCAAAAACCAACGAAACTCGGTTAGCTCGGTATCCGAGATTACTCTTGGCCCTTTCAGTTCTGGCCTCATTTTCAAATAGTCCGAAAGGGAATAGGAAAAAATCGCTCTAACCACATAGGGCGATTTTCTCGGTATAACTTTTGGTATTTGGTTCTCTAAGTCAACCTTGCGATTAAAACCCACCCGTATCAAGTCAGCTACATACTTATTTAGCTCGTAGAAGTCTGCATTGTCTCTGTGCTTTACTTCTACCCACTCATTAGGATAGTCAGGCGGAGGCTCATTTCTTACCACTGCCTCAGCGCGATTACGTAGCCAAGCCCTGTGATTCTGTTTGCACTGAGCTAAGTCCTCTATGAATTTTTGACAGCCTGGCAGCTCACATGACAGGACGATTTTGGTGTAGATATCGCCTGCCTCCGCGGAAGACTTCAAAGCAGTTTCGAGACAAGCTCCCGCATATGCTTCAAGTTTGGAATCTGGCAACCGTTCAAACGGCCAGTAAATAGCATCTGGTATACTTAAGCATTCAAGCGTTATCTCACTCGGACGGGCCAGGGAAGGCCCCACCTGATTCTGACCTTGATCCCGACCTTGACAACCCTGGTTGGTTTTTGGTATTTTATTGGTGGCTGCCGATGGCACACTCATCGTTGGCCTCCAAGCGCTACGACCTTAGCTGTCGTAGCGCTCTACTATATACGAATGTCAATCTAGTGCTTTTATGTTACCGCCACAATCTATTTGAGGCATTAGGCGCCGGTTGGCTCGTGATGTCGCCCCCGGAATCTGACTCTGCCTGTGATCGTCGCAACCAGGCCAGGGCATAATTAGCTGCAACTGCAGCGCCCACCGCAAGCAAAACAGACGCTGCGCCGGCGATCAGGCGACTTTTCGTCTTAACCACACATACCGCAACAGGCTGCTCAGCCACACTATCCCCGGGCACCGGTTCAGCCATTATACCCCTTCCTTGTTAGCACCAAGCGTCAACGTTGATGTCACCGTCATCATCGACGAAATCGACGAAATCGTCGAATATCGGATCCCAACGCATAAACTTACCTTTGTTCAACGTAGAGCTCTTTTCCCTCGTCCCACTTCGATCCCCGGAAATAGCCAGGCGAGGTTCTCAGCTCAGGTTCCTCATCAACCTTGGTCTCAGTCTCCACCTTAGCCTCCGTCGAAGTCGATTCAGCCTCAGCAGCAGCCTCAGGGTTCTTAACCACAACCTGGTCAGCTTCCTTGAGCTGCTCGGAGCGCTCCGCCCCTGCTTCACTAGCTGCTTCAGCCTGCCGCTTCGCCTCCTGCTCCGCAGCCACGCCCGTCAAATGCACTTCTGGACATTCCCCAAGCGAAGAATAGAGCGTATGGTGCAGCTTGTTACAGAAGTCTTTAAGCTTCGGCCTGCAATTAGAGCACCTAGACCATGCCTCAAGAAGTTTCAGGTCAGGCTCAGGATGACTGCCAGCAAGCTCTTCAGCTCGATTAGCACGCTCTTCGGCTCGCTCATGGCCTGCTTGCTCTACTGCCAAGCGCTCCATCAAGTCAGCCCCGAACCCGTCAAGCTTCTGACCCGCCACCGCTAGTATAGATTCTAGCGCCTTTACCTGCTCCGCCTGAGCAACCGACCGCTCTTCGAGGCGGCTAAAAGCATCCGCTAGCTCGCTTAAAAGCTCAACGATCGCCGCCTCGGGCGTCGCCGCTAGCATATGCTTAGCTTGGCCATGAGCGAACTGCTTATGGCCAGCCAGCCCAGCGGCAGATTGGAGTGTCTTGCTACAAATTTCACAAGTGAATCCCATTTTCTCAGAAACCATCTCAAATCACCTCCATAGAATTATATAATGGTAGCATGCTAAGCATGCTTTGTCAAGCTGACCTGCCCCCCAAAAACTGAGCCAGTTTTAATGTTAGGTTTTGCAGGCTTGCAGGATAGATTGTGGTAAACTATTCTGAAAATCACCGGGTCAGAGTGAATTAGGAGGAATACTTATGAAAGCAATTGTATGCACAAAATACGGACCACCAGAAGTTCTTCAACTCAAAGAGGTAGAAAAACCTATCCCCAAGGACAATGAAGTACTGATAAGAATATATGCAACAACCTGTCACGTAGGGGATGTGAGAATTCGAAGTTTCAACGTCCCTTTCTGGCAAATGCTCCCCTTTAGAATATATTTAGGGCTTAGAAAGCCAAAAAGAAGCATACTAGGGATGGAGTTAGCCGGGGAGATTGAATCAGTAGGCAAAGATGTGAAGCTGTTTAAGAAAGGTGACCAGGTTTTTGGAACTCCCGGTTTTGGGTTTGGTACTTATGCCGAGTACAAATGTCTGCCTGAATACGGGATGCTGGCACTAAAACCGACCAATATGACATTCGAAGAAGCCGCCGCTGTTCCTGGTGGAGGAATTACAGCATTGATTGTTCTTAGAAAGGCAAATATCCAGAGTGGACAAAAAGTTCTGATCTATGGCGCTTCTGGACAAGTAGGTACTTATGCAGTACAGCTTGCCAAATCATTCGGGGCAGAGGTTACCGGGGTTTGCAGTACAACTAATTTAGAAATGGTGAAATCTCTGGGAGCCGATAAGGTAATTGATTACACTCAAGAGGATTTTACCCAAAGCGGTGAGACCTATGATGTTATCTTTGACGCTGTAGACAAGATTTCGTCTTCACGAGGTAAAAAGTCTCTAAAGAAGACAGGAATCTATCTTAACGTTGGAAGAGATTCCGGAGACGGAAGAGACTTAAAGACTGAAGATCTAATCTTCCTCAAAGAGCTTATTGAGGCGGGAAAGATAAAAGCGGTCATAGATAGACGCTATCCGTTGGAACAGATGGTCGAGGCTCACAGATATGTCGAAAAAGGACATAAAAAGGGAAATGTAGTCATAACGGTGGAACATAACAACAAAACCTAACAAAGCGTTGCACCTGCCGCTATTCCGCTACGCTTCATAGCGGCAGGTGAGCTTGGTCGATAATAACGCGCTCCACCTGACCGCTGGAGGGCTACCCGATAATGGGTGGCCCTCCTTTTATACCCCGAATTACCTACCTCAACACCGCCTTAGCTACAAAAAGCATACTAGTCACTTTGTAACCGACATCCACAGACTAGTTATTGCACAAAATGGACTTCTGTTAAGCAGGAAACCGCCTCCTAAGGGCTAGCTCGAAGATGGCACAAGGGAAACCAGGAACGCTGCTGACGAATACACTAACCGAAACGCGTAAATCACCTCATTTAAAGGAGGCTCCTTGCCTCCCCGTTTCTCAATGTGGGCTAGCTCGGATGCTATAGACCATGTGTGGCTCAATTGTCCTATCACATAGTCGGGTGCATACGGGCCAAGTTTTTCCTTCAGTGCCCCAACATCTGGCGACTTGCCAGGGTCTAAGATGGCGGGCTTTTTTGACAAAGTTTCACAGACCTTGACCCACAAGACCACTAAGGCCTTTCGCATGTTATCGCAGGAGTTTGATAATTTCCTATTTTCGAGATCCGCTTCGGACTGCTCAAACAATCGCCATGCCTCAGTCCAGCCAAGACGACGTGTAGCTTCTCGAACGGCTCTCTGGGCGGACTCTTCCGACGATACCCAGTACACGTTGAGAGTGACATCCTTTGGTGTGAGTGTTGAGTGGGTGTTATCTAGGACTATATGATAACGCCCAGGAGATGGAGGTCTGAACGATAGAGTACCCCAGGAAAGTTTGGCAGAGGTGAATGTGTCAAATGAGGGCAGTCCTGTGGCATGTGCTCCCGCTCGAATAGCCCCGAGGCTGAAGTCCCAGACTTTGAAGTTGTCCTCGTCCATGACTTGGACACCAACATCTAACGCTTTACGCTTTTGTTCTACGTTAACTTCGAATATATAAAAACCGTCGACATCGCTCACCGAGAGCTGAAGGTCCCAGTACTGTCTGGCTGGGATAGACCTTGAATATGTTTCCGATAGCTTGTGAGTCATACAAACCTCTTATTCACTCCCAGCGAAGTTTCTAAATTGCATTGAACATTCCGCCCTAATGTGCAATGAGGTAACAAAACAAGCTTTCGTTGGGTTCAAATTAGAATGTCGATATTAGTCTCTGATGGCCCACAGTATCATATCGATCCTTCGTGGAGTCCAAAAGTCGGTAACAAAAAGCGAATTTAGTTCTCTAGCTTTTTCCCTCATAATTTCAATTAGTAAGACGCCATCTGAGATCCTTAGCGTTTTTTTAGGATTCATACTCTGCA
>Ga0114920_10001752_pt1 | contig 10137 bp, 11 predicted proteins | sample ChitaG_FD_88683 | JGI IMG/M metagenome (GOLD analysis project Ga0114920, IMG submission 88683) | Deep subsurface microbial communities from South Pacific Ocean to uncover new lineages of life (NeLLi) - Chile_00310 metaG | ecosystem: Environmental > Aquatic > Marine > Oceanic > Sediment ...
CTGATCGACGGTCTCAAGGGTGGGCGAGCCGCGGCTTTCTTCCTGATCCAGAGGGATGACGCCGAGTGCCTGAAACCCAACGAGGAGACGGACCCCGAGTTCGCCGCCAGCCTGAGGGAGGCTAACCGAGAGGGGGTTGAGGTCTACGCGTATACATCCGAGGTGACGCTCGACGGTGTCTCCGTCAAAGAGAGGGTCCCGGTCGTCTTGTAGAGCCCGTAATGCGGTTTCTTTAGCTCCCATTTGCGCATAGATGTTGTGAAAGGGGGGTATAATCCGGGAATATTGATGATATTCATGTAAAAAACGGTTTTATCAGATAATTTATCTGGAAATGATTTTTAAGATTCGGATCACTCTATATGGAGATAAGAGGCGAACGGATGGGAAAGAAGAAGGTCCTGAGCGAGCGCGACCTGAAACAGATGGTCTATCCCTCGGAGAACGACGTCCTCTGCGTGGTCCAGAAGATGCTGGGCTTCGATAGGGTCCTCGTCAAGTGTCAGGACGGCCACACCCGCACCGCCCGGATCAGGGGCAAGATGAAGAGGAGGATCTGGATCCGGGAGGGGGACGTGGTCCTGGTCTCGCCCTGGGACTTCCAGGGGGATGAGAGGGGCGAGATCTTCCACCGCTACACCGCGAATCAGGTGCAGCGGCTCCGCAAAGAGGAAGTCCTCAAGATCGATTAGGACGTGCTGGTTGACGCTTGTCTGATCGTGAGCGAATGGAAAGGAAGGCGGAGGCAGCCGAGAGGAGGCGCGAGGAGAGGGACCTCATGCTGGAGAAGCGGCAGGAGGACTTCAATGTCATGGAGGAGGTCTTCGACCGCCTCACAGTCGAGGGCGTCTACAAGCTCCTCCGGCAGGGCTTCATCAAGGATATCGAGGGAGTCATCAAGGCGGGAAAGGAGGCCCGGATCTACTGGGGGATAGGACCCGAGGACAAGGAGATCGCCATCAAGATCTACTACACGACGACCGCGGATTTCAGGAGGGGGATGATGAAGTACATCGAGGGGGACCGCAGGTTCAAGAGGGTGAGGAGGTCCACCAGGGGCATCATCTACACCTGGACCCAGAAGGAGTTCAAAAACCTCAAGCTCGCCGAGGAGGCCGGGGTCAACAGCCCCAGGCCCATCGCCTTCAACAGAAACGTGCTGGTGATGACCTTTATAGGCGAAGACGGCGTCCCGGCGCCCCTCCTCAGGGAGGTCGACCCCGAGGACCCGGGAGACTTCTACCTCAAGCTTCTAGAGGGGGCCAGGCTGCTCTATATGAAGGCTGGTTTGGTCCACGGAGACCTGAGTGAGTACAACGTCATGGTTTGGGAGGGGGCACCGGTCATCTTCGACGTCTCCCAAGCAATGTTAAAGGCGCATCCCATAGCGGGACCCCTCCTCCAGAGAGACATATCGAACATAAACGCTTATTTCAGCCGGCTCGGAGTGGATGTCATCGACGCCGAGAAGGTGGAGTCGTGGATTAAGGGTGAGACAGAAGACCTATCTTAAGATCCCCAGGGAGCGGATCGGAGTCCTCATCGGGCCGAACGGCAAGGCCAAGAAGAGGATAGAGGACCACTTCGGGGTGACCCTTGAGATAGACAGCGAGTCCGGCTCCGTCGAGATCGCCCTCAACGAAGGTAACAGGGACATCACCGCCATATTCGTCGTCAGAAACACCGTGAGAGCTATTGGGAGGGGCTTCAGCCCGAAGCGGGTGGAGATTCTGGCCAAGGAGGACTACGACCTCCATGTAATCGACCTCACAGAGTACGTCGGGACCTCCAAGAACGCCGTCGCCAGGGTCAAGGGCCGGATCATCGGGAAGGCGGGGCGCTCCAGGGCCCTCATAGAGGAGCTGACGGAGACCAACATCAGCGTCTACGGGGACACCATCGCCTACATCGGCAGCCCCGAGGGCCTCGAGGCGGCGAGGGAGGCCATCATGATGCTGGTGCAGGGGTCGTTCCACAAGACCGTTTGGAACTATCTCTACGCCTGGCGAAGGAAAATGAAAAAAGACAGGGGTGAACTCTGGTATGAGAGCCCCGAGCAGAAGGCGGAGTTGAGGAAGAAATAACGGAGACAGTCTACCAGTCGATAAGCCCGTCGGACTTTTTCTACAGGAACAGGGAGATCGCCGGGTTCAGCAATCCGAGCAGGGCGATCTACGCATCCGTGAGGGAGCTCCTGGAGAACTCCCTGGACGCATGCGAGGTGCATCGGGTCCCACCTGACATCTACCTCCGCCTCACAGAGGTCGAGGCCGCATCCGAGAACGGCGCCAGCATCTACACGATGAGGGTCGAGGACAACGGCACGGGCCTGCCATCGGATCAGATCCCCCACAGCTTCTGCCAGGTCTTCTATGGCTCCAAGTACACCCTGAAGCAGGCGAGGGGGACCTTCGGCCTCGGCGGGACCATCACCATCCTCTACGGGCAGATCACCACCCACAAGCCCGTGACCATCATCTCGAGCACGGGGGGGGACATCCACGAGTACGAGATGATGATCGACATAGAGCACAACCGCCCCATCATCCTCAGGCACAAGGTCATAGGGAACAAGAAGGGGTGGAGGGGGACAGTCGTAGAGCTCCAGATGGAGGGGGACTACAGCCGCATCAAGAGCCGCCTCCTCGACTACCTGAAGCAGACGGCCATGGTCAACCCCTACGCCGAGATCACCTTCGTCGACCCCTCTGGGAGACTCTACCGGTTCGAGAGGGGCACCGAGAAGCTGCCCCCCCTACCCCAACAGGTGAAACCGCATCCCCACGGCATCGACGTGGAGAACTTCAGGAGGCTGGTGGCCATCACAGACTCCAAGAACATGATGGGCTTCATGACGAGCCACTTCCAAGGGGTCGGCTCGAAGACGGCGAGGAGGTTCCTGGAGGTGGCCGATATCAGCCCAAAGGCGAGGCCGAGGGCCCTGCAACCGGTGGACATCGTAAAGCTCGTCAGGACCGCCAAGGAATACGAAGCCTTCAAGAGACCGGATCCGAGCTGCCTCTCCCCCATAGGAGAGGAGCTCCTGGAGAACGGCATCCGGAAGGAGCTCGGCCTGACAAAGGACGACTTCCTCAAGGTGGTCACCCGAGCACCCTCCACCTACCTAGGGTTCCCCTTCATCGTTGAGGTGGCTATAGCCACGGGGAAGTCCATCCAGAGGCAGTTCAAGGGGGGGACCACCATCATCCGTTTCGCCAACAGGATCCCCCTCCTCTTCGACGAGTCCAGCGGCGTGATCTGGAAGGTGATCAACAGGAACATCCACTGGGACACCTACAAGGTAACATCGGATACCCCCATGGTCGTCGTCGTCCACGTCTGCTCCACCAAGATCCCGTACAAGACGGTGGGAAAGGAGTACATGGCCGATCAGCCCGCGGTGGAGAAGGAGATCACCAACGCCATCAGGACCGCCGCCCGGAGCCTGAGGCTCTTCATATCCCGGAGCGTGAGGATCGCCAGGGAGAAGCGGAGGCTCGACATATTCGGGAAGTACCTCCCCAAGATAGCGGAGTTCGCCACCAAGCTCTCCGACAAGGAGGAGCCCCCCGACATTGCCCCTCTCCTGGCGGCGGTAGGCCAGACCATACCCGAGGTTGAGGAAAAGATAAAGGAGATGCCTGACATTGGCGGACAAAGCTCTTAATGAAGCGGAGAGGCAGAGGGACGCCACGGATGCGAGCCTCTCCCAGCTGGGAAACCTGATCTACGAGCAGATCCAGAACCGGGAGTTCCCCTGGATCATGATGCAGAGCAGATCCGGCGACAACATCCGGTATGACGAGGACCTGCGCCAGTTCATCCTAGGGGACAAGACGGTCCGCCGCCACAGCAGGAACGTCCGGAACATACGGCCCTTCACCCAGTTCCTCTGGACCGCCTGGTTCGCCCGGGAGCTCGTCCGCCTGAGGAAGACCAGCACCCTGAGGGAGGTCTACTACTCTGCAAGGGGACAGAGGGACATCGAGTTCAAAGGCCAGGATGAGTCGAACTACACCATCACCGACTTGGAGGTCGCCCTCAACAGGCCCAGGGAGGCTTTCAACATCTACCCCAAGGACAGGGGAGGCATCTTCGGCGACCTCACCATCGAGTACACCTTTCCCCCGGCCTACGAGGGCAAGACCAAGAACCTTACGGACAACCCGGACGGCGCCCCCATCGGGCGCAGCCTGACGAGCTCCAAGTTCCTGGAGACCCCGGCGGACAAGGTCATCGTTGTTGAGAAGGACGCCATGTTCTCCCGGTTCGTCGAGGAGAAGGTCCACGAGAAGTTCAACGCCCTCCTCGTCCAGACGGAGGGGATCCCCAGCCGGTCCGCCCGCATGGTGATCCGCAGGCTCAACCAGGACCTGGGCCTCCCCGTGTACATCTTCACCGACGGAGACCCCTGGGGCCTCCACATCGCCATGGTCATCATCTCGGGCTCCGCAGTCGCCGCCCACCTCAGGGGCCTGACCACCCCGGACGCCAAGTGGATCGGGGTCTGGGGCTCGGACGTCCAAGAGTACAAGCTGCCCACGGAGAACCTGACCGAGCACGACCTGAAGAGGCTCAAGGAGCTCAAGGACGACCCCAGGTACAAGGACAAGCTCTGGCAGAAGGAGATCGACATCTTCCTCGACATGGGGAAGAAGGCGGAGCTGGAGGCCTTCAGCGCCCTCGGCCTCACCTACATCGTGGATGAGTACCTCCCCGCCAAGCTGGGGAGCCTTTGATCCATCTCAATTTTATATGAGCCCGCGGATGAATAGAGGTGAACGTCAATGTACTGGGGAGAGAACCTCACGCTCTCGAAGTTCACCACGAACCTTTCTGGAGTCATCCTCCTAGCCCTGGGGCTTGTGATCGCATACTTTTCGACCAAAGCTGACATGGGCCACGCCACCCCCCGCATATTCACCCCCGTCGGGCTGATCGTCGCCCTCATCGGCGGAATCCTGATAATCGCATGGGAGGGATAGCCACGGGCGAGCCCATGTTGAAGGGGGTCATCCTCGCCGGGGGTCAGGGGACCCGGTTCCGACCCCTCACCTACTACTTCCAGAAGTGCATGATCCCGGTGGGCGAGGAGCAGAGGCCGGTCCTGGAGTACATTATCAAGCTTTTCTCCCACCACGAGATACAGGATCTGGTGCTCCTCGTCGGCTACAAGTTCCAGCAGGTGAAGAACTACTTCAACGATGGCGTCCGGTTCGGCGTCAGGCTCCGCTATGTCCTCGACCATCCCCAGTTCAAGGGCAGCGCTAACGCCATCGTGAACGCCTACCGGAAAGGGGACATCTCGAAGGGGGACTGCCTCATCGTCTACTATGGGGACATCCTCTCGGACTTTGACCTCAGGGAGATGGTCGACCAGCACTTAGAATCCGGGGCGGCCGCCACGGTGGCCCTGGCCCCCGGCTTCAAGGTCCGGGTCGGCACGGCGGACATCGAGGACGGCTTCATAACCCGGTTCAACGAGAAGCCGGAGCTGGAGACCCCCGTTAGCGTCGGCATCCTCGTCCTCGACGGGTCGGTGGTGGAGGAGATGGACCGGATGTACGACGAGGGCCACAGGGAGTCCTTCGACCTGATGGGGGACGTCATACCACACCTGTTGGATAAGGGCCTCCCGGTCAGGGCGTATGTGAGCGACGCCTTCTGGTACGACCTCGGCTCCCTGGAGAGGTATGAGAGGTTCGAGAACGAGAAGCTGGGTGCAAACTTGGACTACCTGATCAAAAAGTAATGCCCCCCACAAAAGGTTCTTATCATTTAGGCATGCTTGATCAGTGGCGGTAATGGATGAAAGCCCTCGTATTGGCGGGGGGGTTCGGCACCCGGCTGAGGCCGTTGAGCTGCACCCGTCCCAAGATGTTGTTTCCCCTGGCTAACCAGACCCTCCTGGACTGGACCCTGAAGAACCTCTCGGAAGGAGGGGTGGACACGGTCGTCCTCGCCGTGAACTACATGGCAGAGGCGCTAGTGCGATATTTCGGACCCACCAAGTTCGATCTGGGGATAATCTACTCCAGGGAGGGGAGGCCCCTGGGCACCGGCGGGCCCATCAAGAAGGCTGAGGCCCTACTCGTGGACGGTGAGCCGTTCCTGGTTTTAAACGGCGACGTGATCTCGGACATCGACTACCGTCGCATCGTAGAGTACCATAAATCAAAGGGGGCGGCCGCCACCATTGCCCTCATCAGGGTGCCCGATCCCAGCCGCTACGGCGCCGTGGAGATGGACTCAGAGGGGCGGGTCCTCCGCTTCGTGGAGAAGCCCGAGAGGGGTGAGGCCCCAAGCAACCTGATCAACGCGGGGATCTACGTCTTCGAGAAGGAGGTCATCGACTACATCCCCGCGGATAGGAAGGTCTCCACCGAGCAGGAGGTCTTCCCCGTCCTCGCCAAGGAGGGGAAGCTGTACGGCTTCGAGATCCACGGGCTCTGGCTCGACATCGGAGTCCCCGAGGCATACCTTGAGGCGAACGAGAGGATCCTGGAGAGGCTCGACAGCTCAGAGAGGGTCGATGACTGCACAGTCCACAAGACGGCGGAGATCCTGGACCCCGTCTACCTAGGGGAAGGAGTAAGGGTGGGAGCCCACTCGATAGTAGGCCCAAACACGTCTGTATCTGAGCACGTCCACATAGGGGAGGGGTGCAGGGTCGAGAACTCGGTCATCTTCGCAGGGGCGACCATCGGCGACTACTCCTCCGTGAGGAACGCTATCATCGGTGAGAACGCGACGCTGGAGAAGTGGGTGAAGGTCGAGTCCAGGAGCATGATCGGGGACTACGCCACCATCTTAGATGGAGTTACTATCACGGAGGGCGTCACCATCTGTCCCTCGAAGACGGTGTCCGAGAGCATCCTCCAGCCCCGCCAGGTGATGTGATGGGGCGGCTCTTCGGGACCAACGGGGTCCGAGGGGTCGCCAACAAAGAGCTGACGGTGGAGATGATCGCCAGGCTGGCGGCCACTGTCGGGGCCTTTCTCGGGCGGGAGATCGCCATCGGCAGAGACGGGAGGACCACCAGCCCCATGTTCAGGGACGCCGCCATCAGCGGACTCCTCTCCGTGGGGTGCAACGTCCACGACGCGGGGATGCTCCCGACCCCTGTCCTCCAGCACGCCGTGAAGCACAACGGCCTAGACGGGGGAATCATGATCACGGCGTCCCACAACCCGCCTGAGTTCAACGGAATAAAGGTCATCGCCTCGGACGGGGTGGAGATTCCCAGGGAGCACGAGGCAGAGATCGAGGAGACCTACTTCGGCGAGGGTCCGGAGCCCAGCCCCTGGGACACGATAGGCTCCATAGGGACGCTTCAGGCCCTCGAGGCCTACAACGAAGCTGTCAAATCCCACGTCGACGCTGCGGCCATCAGGGAGGCTGGGTTGAAGATCGCCATAGACCCAGGGAACGGCGTTGCGGCTTTGACGGCCCCGGAGATCGCACGGGATCTGGGCTGCAGCGTCTATACGGTGAACGTCAACGTGAACGGGAGGTTCCCGGGCAGGGACTCGGAGCCGCGGCCCGACAATCTAGACGGTTTGAAGAGGCTCGTGAGGGCCTCCGGCGCGGATCTCGGCATAGCCTTCGACGGTGACGGGGACCGGTCCATGTTCGTGGACGAGAAGGGGGAGGTCCAGTGGGGGGACAGGTCCGTCGCCCTGCTTGCGAAGGACTTCATGGCCAAGAACCCCGGTGAGAGGGTGGTCTCCGCCGTGAACTCGTCGAAGGTCCTAGATGACGTCGTCACCGCCGCGGGGGGCAGCGTTGTGAGGACCAAGGTCGGGAGCGTTGTGATCTCCCGGGTCATGGTCGACCAGGGCATCATGTTCGGGGGGGAGGAGAACGGCGGGATCATGTACGGCCCCCACCTCCAGGTCAGGGACGGCTCGATGGCCATGGCCCTGATGCTCGAGATCATGGCGAAAGCCAAGAAGCCCCTCTCGGAGCTGTTCGACGAGCTGCCCAGGTACCATCAGCTGAAGGACAGGGTTCCCTGCCCGGAGGAGCTCAAGGAGAGGGCCCTCGAGGCCCTGAGGGGGTCGGTGGATGCCCCCGAGGTGGGGACCATCGACGGTGTCAGGCTCGGCTACGAGGATGGGAGCTGGATCCTGTTCAGGCCCAGCGGCACCGAGCCGGTTTTCAGGATCTACGCCGAGGCGGAGAGCCCCGAGAGGGTGGCCGAGCTCGTCGACGAGCACAAGGCCCTGATCGCCTCCGTGATAGAATCGTTGGGCTAGGGGCGCATGGCCTCGGCCAGCTCCATGAGCTTCTCAAAGGGGTCCGCAGCCTTCACGACCCCGCTGGCCACCAGCACCCCCTCGGCGCCCAGCCTCGCCGCGGCTGCTACGTCCTCGCCGCTGGTGATCCCTGCTCCGCAGAGGACCTTGACCTCGGTGTTGATGTCCCTGACCGCCTCGACGGCGCCTGAGACGACCCCGGGCCTGGCCTGTGAGACGGGGATCCCCGATCCTATCAGCTCCGGGGGCTCTATGGCGATGACGTCTGGGCCGAAGGGTGCGACGGATCGCCCCCGTTCCACGGTGTCCACGCAGACCACCTGGAGGAGCCCCGCCTCTTTGGCCCGTCTAATGGTGGCCTCGATGGCTTCGAGGGGGAGTCTCCGCTCGGAGTGGCTGATGAGGGTTCCGGCGCAGCCGGCTTCGACGATCGCCTCGGGCATCGAGTGGCCCGTGAACTTCCCGTATCCCACGGGGTCTATGTGCTGGGCGAAGACCGGGATGCCGGTTTTCGCGATTACGGTGCTGAGGTCGACGGTCTGGGGGGAGACCGCCACGCAGACCCCCGTCTCCTTCGAGACCTTCTCAGCCATGGATGCGAGCCTGACCGCATTCTCACCCGTGGACTCCTTGTAGGTCTTGAGGTTCACCAGGAGGAGGGGGAAGCTGACGCTGCTTGATGTCAAATTTTCACCCGTTTACATTGAGGCCAATTATGCTTTATCTCTTCCGAAAATGGCGGCTCAGGGTGAGCGAAGCCGAGTGCTTTAGCGTAAATTCATCTTGTGGAGAGGTCGATGGTGCGCTTGCCCCGGGGGGTGAACTCGATCATCCGGACGGGGAGCCTCCCGACCTTCTTCCTGAGTTTCTGGGCGAAGGCCTTCGGGTAGGCGGGGGAGATCATGTAGACCTTGTTCGTTTCTCCGAAGATGAGGGCGATGCTCTCCTCGGCGTTGGTGAAGTCGACGAACTTGAAGCCCGTCCTCCTCATCGTGTTTATGGCTTCCTTTGCGGCTTTGACCGCCTCCTGGGATGCCTTTCCTCTCTTCTCGTTCCTGGTGTAGAGCTCCACCATCTCGACGGTGGAGTAGGGGACGGTGATCTTCCGCTTTAGAAACCTCGATATCCTGAGGCCGGTCCCCGTGAACCAGTATCTGCTTGTGTAGACAGGGGCGAAGCTGGGTATCAGGAGGGTCAGGCCTATGATCAGGGATAGCATGATGAGGTCGTTCAGGAAGTCTGGGCTGTTCAGCTGCATTCCGGTTTGCAGCCCGAGGTAGATCTCGTAGATCTTTAAGGCGAAGTAGGGGAGGTTTATCGCGGGGACGACGTAGCCGAGGATCCTCCGACGGCGGTCCAGCTCGAGGGCGGGTATGGCTTCGTCTCGGGCGGCGCTCAAACCGGTTCGAAGGAATTGTGTCCTGCAGGCTTAAAATGCTACGCACTGGCTTCTGCAAAAGAATCAATAGACGGGGCGTTTCTCTCATGTACCATGGAGGTCCGCGTTCTCAGGCTGGGCCACCGCCCGTCCAGGGACAAGCGTCTCACGACCCATCTGATACTCGCCGCCCGGGCCTTCGGGGCTTCCGGGGCCACCTACACGGGGAGGAGGGACCCTACTCTGGAGGAGACGATCTCGGACGTCGTCTCTGATTGGGGGGGATCGTTCAGTCTCGGGTATTCGGAGGGCTGGCGCCGGTTGATCTCGGGTTGGGAGGGGAAGGTCGTTCACCTCACCATGTACGGGCTGCCGATGGGGGAGGCGATCTCATCCATAAGGGATGATCCGTCGGATACGCTGGTGGTGGTCGGCGGCGCTAAGGTTCCCGGGGAGGTCTACGGCCTGTCCGACTGGAACGTCTCGGTGACCTCGCAGCCC
>Ga0114920_10001753_pt1 | contig 10135 bp, 8 predicted proteins | sample ChitaG_FD_88683 | JGI IMG/M metagenome (GOLD analysis project Ga0114920, IMG submission 88683) | Deep subsurface microbial communities from South Pacific Ocean to uncover new lineages of life (NeLLi) - Chile_00310 metaG | ecosystem: Environmental > Aquatic > Marine > Oceanic > Sediment ...
ATGGAAAAAGCCATCCGCGTGATATCCATAGAGAGAGGCTTTGATCCCAGGAATTTCACTCTTGTTTCTTTTGGAGGAGCGGGCGGGATGCATGCGTTGGACATCGCCTCCAACCTGAAAATGCCCAGAGTCCTCGTTCCCAAAAATGCGGGGGTCCTCTCTGCCCTGGGTCTTCTCCTGGCAGACTCTATCAAAGACTACTCGAAATCCATCTTGAAAACCGCAGATGAGTTAACCGGAGAGGAACTTGAAGCACACATCACTGAACTGGAAGAAAGAGCCCGCCGCGCTATGAAAGAAGATAGAATCAGCGAACAGGAGATTCGGATCTATGCTTTTCTCGACCTCCGGTATCTCGGCCAATCCTATGAGATTACCGTTCCCTTCCGGACCCGGAACGCTCCTCAATCTTCATTCATATCCGCTTTTCATAAAGCTCACAAAAAACTCTATTCCTACCATCACGTGGAGAGGCCGGTGGAAATCGTGAATATCCGTATCAAAGCTGTGGGAGCGGGCAAAAAAATCAAGCTGAAGAAAATGATGTCGATTGATTCAAAGCCTGAGAGAGCACTGATCAAAAAGCAGACCATCCATTATAAAGGAAAATCCCACACGGCCAGCGTGTTCGACAGGGCCCGTCTTTCAACCGGAAATAAGCTGGACGGCCCGGCGTTGATCGTGGATGCGGAATCGACGACATTCCTTCCTCCTTCTCACGCGCTGGAAGTGGATGGATTCTTGAACCTCATCATTCAAAAAAAAGGTAAAGCTCGTGGATAAATTCGACCCGATCGAGTTCGAACTGTTCAAGAACATGTTCGTGTCGGTCTCTGAAGAGATGGGAGCTGTCCTGGGTCGGACCTCGCTCTCTCCGAACATCAAAGAAAGAAAGGACTTCTCCTGCGCTCTGTTTGACCGGAAAGGAGAAACCTTTTCTCAGGGTTCTCATATTCCGGTTCATCTGGGAGCCATGCCTTTATCAGTCCAGGCATCCATCCATGCCGTCGATTTTAAAGAGGGCGATCTGGTGATTCTTAACGACCCATACAGAGGAGGAACGCACCTGCCGGATATCACCTGCATCTCGCCACTCTTTGTCGATAAAAAGCTCACCTTTTTTGTCGCCAACCGCGCCCATCACTCGGATGTCGGAGGGATGACTCCCGGCTCCATGCCGCTGGCCACAGAAATCTTTCAGGAAGGGATTATCATCCCGCCTTTGAAACTGATTCGCAAAGGCAGGCTGAACACCGAAGTCCTCGAACTGATCCTCGCCAACGTCCGGACTCCTGAAGAGCGAAAGGGAGACCTTCAGGCTCAGATCGCTGCCAACGAGAAAGGCAAGCAGAGGTTGGCAGAGATCCTCAACAAGTATGGATTGAAAAAAATACTCCACTACACCCGGCTCATCCCGCTCTACACAGAGAAAATACTCAGAGAAACCATTAAGGATATTCCTGACGGCACTTACGCGTTCACTGACTACCTGGATGATGACGGAATCACGGATGATCCCGTGGAAATCAGTGTCCAGATCACCATCAAAGACGATAAAGCCCTGATTGATTTCAGCTCTTCATCCCGTCAGGTCCAGGGATGCGTCAACGCTAGCTTCGCTGTCACATATTCCGCGGTTCTTTATGTCTTTCGCTGTCTTGTCGAGGAAGACATCCCTTTCAACACGGGCCTGATGAGGCCGCTCAAGATCATCGCTCCTGCAGGATCGGTCCTCAACGCTCAGCATCCCGCAGCCACTGCCGGAGGCAACGTGGAAACCTCCCAGAGGATCGTGGATGTTCTCCTCGGGGCCTTCTCCAAGGCCATTCCTGAAAAGATCCCGGCAGCAAGCTCCGGCACGATGAACAACGTGGCCTTTGGTGGCTATGACCCCGTGAGGAAGAGAAGCTTCGCCTACTACGAGACGATCGGAGGAGGCATGGGCGCAGGTTCTGATTCTTCCGGCATCAGCGGAGTCCACACCCACATGACCAATTCTCTCAACACGCCTCTGGAAGCCCTGGAGATTTACCTCCCTCTCAAGATCAAGACATACTGCCTGCGGAAAGGCTCAGGAGGCCAAGGACAGCATCCCGGCGGAGAAGGGATCATCCGCGAGTATGAATTTCACGTCCCGGCTCAGGTGACGATCATCTCAGAACGGCGAAAATTCAGCCCCTACGGGATCCAGAAAGGAAAGAGCGGAAAAAGGGGAAAAAACACTCTTTTCACCAAAGGAAAAAAGGTGCCTTTAAAATCGAAATGCAACTTCAAGGTCCAGCCCGGAGATCTCCTGCGTGTGGAGACCCCCGGAGGCGGAGGATATGGCCAAAAAAAATAGAAAATCCTCTTTTGGCCCGGGCTTCCTGGTCACTGCCGCTTTCATCGGACCCGGGACTGTCACGACATGCTCCCTCGCCGGTGCGAATTTCGGTTATACGCTGATTTTCGCCCTTGTTTTTGCCACTGTCACGACCATCATCCTCCAGAATATGACTGGAAGGCTCAGCCTGGGCTCCGGTCACGACCTTGGCCAGGCTCTCAGGGAATTTCCGCGGAGTCAAGTGACCAGGAGCACTTTCCTGATTCTCACACTCTTTTCGATCACTTTCGGCTGTGCGGCTTATGAAGCCGGGAACATCATCGGCGGTTCTCTTGGGTTGGAGGCCGTCACTTCTGTCTCCAGCAAAGTCTGGGTGGCCGTGATCTCACTCATAGCTGTTTTCATCCTGGGCCTGGGAAGATACAAACTTGTCGAAAAATTCCTGATCTTTCTTGTGTTCTTGATGAGCGTGTCCTTTCTCACGACTCTGATCATCATCAAGCCCGATTTTCTCTCCATCCTGAAAGGCATGGTCCCGACTTTCCCCAAAAATTCGCTGTTTCTCATCCTGGCCCTTGTGGGAACAACCGTTGTTCCCTACAACCTCTTTCTCCACTCCTCTGCGGTCAAGGAAAAATGGAGCTCTGTTTCCGACCTCAAGACCGTCAAGAAGGATCTGCTTCTTGCGATCACGCTGGGGGGAATCATCTCCGTCTCGATTGTCGTCACGTCGGCCGTGGCTTTCTATAAGCAAGGCCTGACTCCCGAAAATGGAATCCAGCTGGCACAGCAGCTCAAACCCCTTTTCGGGACATTCACCAATGTCCTCTTCGGACTGGGCTTTTTTACCGCGGGAATGAGTTCAGCGTTGACAGCGCCGTATGCAGCAGCCTTCGCCTCTTCCGGTATCATGGGTTGGAAAAAAGGCCCCGACTCAAAACAGTTTAAAGCCGTGTGGCTGGTAGTCATCCTTATCGGGTTTGTAGTGTCCATCCTGAACCTCAAACCTCTTGTGGTCATCGTGTTCGCTCAGGCTGCCAACGGATTGGTCCTTCCAGTCGCAACGATATTCTTGCTCATCGTGCTCAACAACCGCCAGAAAATGGGAAATCTGGTCAACACCGCGCATCAGAACATCATAGGAACTCTGATCATCCTGATCGTGACTTGCCTGGGACTGTGGAATATTGTTAAACTCTTCATGAAACAGGGAATCCAATTAAGCGGATAACGGGAGGTCATTATGAAGAAAAGAAAATTTTCGATCATTGTTATCTTGATTCTGCTGCTTTCAGGCAGCCTTGTCTCTGATGAAATTGTCGCCAAGAGCAAAATATCTTCGGTCACTATCTATCCCGACCGCGCGACTATCATCAGAGAGGCGGACCTGACGTTCGGCTCCGGTACACACTCCGTGTTCTTCGAGAATCTTCCGGTCACTCTGATCCCTAACTCGCTTCGTGTGTCAGGAAAAGGGACAGCAGTCGTCAAAGTGGTGGGCCTGGATCTGGCAAGTCAGTACCTGGAATTCGCGCTCCTTCCGGAAGTCAAAAAACTCCAGGCCGAGATCGATGCGCTTGAATTGGAAATGAGCAAGACAGTCAACAGGATCGAGGTTCTCAATTCCCAGGAAAAATTTCTCAAATCCATCGAATCGGCCAATGCCGCACGGGCCTCCCAGGAAATCATGCTCGGAAAGCCCGATACGCAGAGCTGGGAAAGAGTCCTTAACTTCCTGGGGAGCAAACTCACGGAGGTCAAAAAAGGAAAGCTGGAACAAAATCAAATCCTGAAGGACCAAAGAGCCAAGCTCAACGCTCTCAAGAAAAAGCTGAATTCCATCAGACCTCAGAGGTCTACAGAAAGCCGGAAAGTATCGGTCATCCTGGACGCTGCACGGGCCGGAAGATTCAAGCTCAGTCTCTCGTACACGGTAATGAGAGCCCGCTGGATCCCGCTTTACACGATGAGAGCTCTGCCCGATTCCTCAGAGATCGAATTCGCCATGTCGGCCAACATCCAGCAGAACAGCGGAGAAAACTGGGAGAATGCCAAGGCCTTTCTGTCCCGCCTCTCCAGCTCTTTCGACAAATCCTCCTGTGCTGTATCCCTGGATACTGGATTTTTATACTCCGAGACCTGCCCAAGCAAGAAGAACCAAAGGAGTCACCGGAGAAGTCATGGGTGGTGTTCGGGCAGAAGAACCCAAAGCCGCGGCTCCTCTCGAGGAAGCGGAAATGATGGATGCGGAAATGGCCACAGCAGGAGTTGTCGAGACCGGGATCAACCTCAATTTCGCCATAAAGAAGAATGTCCAGATCCCGAGCGACGGAGCGCCTCACAAAGTGCCGATAGACATGCAGAATATTGACGTCAAGTATGATTACATCACTGTACCGAAACTCAAAGAAGCTGCATTCCTGAGAGCGAATCTCCGCAACACTCTTCCCTACCCGCTCCTTTCCGGCTCCACTGACCTTTTTGTTGTCCAAGACTTCGTGGGCTCCACAAAGGTTCCGTTTATCGCAAAGGACGAAGAAGCGAAGGTGTTCTTCGGCGAAGACCGACAGATCCGGATCAAACATGAACGGATCAAAAGGGAAAAGAGTCCACCTGGCTTTTTAGGAAAGAACGAGCGGATCAAACTCGTCTATAAAATAACGGTCCAGAACCTTCGCAGCACCAAAGTTGACATCGAAATCCAGGATCAGCTTCCGATCAGCCAGAACACCAAGATCGAGATAAAAGACCTGGCTATCAATCCCGAGCCATCCAAGAAGAATGAGAAAGGCTTTCTCACCTGGACGTTGACCCTGGAACCTCAAGCAAAAAGAGAGATTCTTATCGGATTCACGATCGAGTACCCCAAGGGGACCACCATCAGAGGAATTTAGGCCGCACTTCACCTGAAATATTGATTCTGTCGAAGCGGGGCATCTATGGATTTTTCAGCCCTCTCTTTTCAATCCTGGAAAGGACCTGTTTCAATCGTGTTTGACCGAAAAAACAAAGTCAAAACCAAGATATGGTACCAGAAAATTTTTTGAATGATTCAGAGCATTTTGACTTGATAAGTCACACAAATCCTGCAATACTTTCCCTGAGGGTATTACCGCATTCGTAGAGAATGGGGAAAGGAAGTCAAAATGAAAGAAAAAGACATCTCAGAATTCAGTCAGGACGATCCTTTCGAAAATGACGAAAGAGATCCATTGGATCATGACAAGAAATGTTTTTCGGACCATGATGAAGACGACCTCCCAGAGCACGAGGAAGAGGAAGAAGTAGAATACGAGGAAGAAGAGGTCGAGGAGGTCCAGGGCCAGGAACAGCTGCAGCCACAAGGTCGATTAGAGGAGGAGCCGGAGAGTGAGGAAGAAGGTCCGCTCGCAGGCATTAACCTCAAAAAAGAGGTTGGAAGAGCAGAGAGAAGGATACGAAAATACATCCGACTGACTCCGTTGGAGTATTCACCCTTTTTCAGCCAGGAAGGCAACTGTGAAGTTCACCTCAAACTGGAAAACATACAGTTGACCGGATCGTTCAAGCTGCGGGGAACTATGAACAAGCTCCTCTCTCTCTCCAAGAAAGAAAGGAAAAGCATCCTGGTCACTGCCTCATCCGGAAATCACGGCGTGGCGTTTGCCTATGCGCTAAAAAAATTGGGATTGAAAGGAATCATCTATCTGCCCGGATACACATCCAAGGCCAAGCTCGATTCCATCAAATACTATGACGTTGTTTTGAAAATGTTCGGTACGGACTGTGTCAAAACAGAAATTCATGCCAGAGAAGAGGCAGAGAAGAATGATTTCTTGTATATCCCTCCTTATAATGACCTCAAGATAATCGGCGGCCAGGGAACAGTCGGGATCGAACTGAAAAGACAGCTCGAACAAATTGATGTGGTGCTCGTTCCCGTTGGTGGAGGAGGCTTAATCTCCGGTATCGCTGGATACCTTAAATCTCTGGACGAAAACATCGAGATCGTCGGCTGCCAGCCCTTGAATTCCGCAGTCATGGCCGAATCCATCGAAGCCGGAGAGATCATTGAAATGGAATCCCAACCCACACTGTCAGACGGCTCGGCCGGAGGTATCGAGAAGGGATCGATCACGTTTGACATCTGCCAAAAATACGTCAATGATTTCATCCTCGTCTCTGAGGAAGAGATCAGGGAAGCTATAAAGCTGGTTTTGGAAAAACATTCAATGCTCATCGAAGGCGCGGGTGCTCTGACCATGGCATCCTTCATGAAGGCCAAAGATAGCTTCAAGGGGAAAAACGTCGTCCTGGTCATCAGCGGCGCAAAAATCTCTATGGACATATTGAAAGAAATCCTTTCATAATTGTTAAAATTGGCAAAGACTTATAACCTGACTCAAATCAAGACGGCTTTACATAATATCGATACACTCTGCACTCCTATCAAGGAGACAGAAAAACGAGGTTGAGATGAAAATCGAAATTTTTGAACTGGAAAGGACTCAATCCCTGTATGAAAACACAGTGGATTACAACCTGACGGAAAGCGGGGTTCATCCTTATACACTGGAGGAGCTGCTGGATAAGAAGGAGATTGAAAACCTGCTTTCCCTCCGCCTGGGCTATGGACAGACGAACGGCTCCATAGAGCTGAGAGAAGCAGTCAGCCGACTCTATCCAGGGGCAGACCTGGATAACGTGCTTATCACGAACGGTTCGGCTGAAGCCAATTTTATCAACATCTGGTGCAACTTGGAGCCCGAAGACGAACTTCTTCTGATGGTGCCGAATTACATGCAGATGTCGGGAATCGCCCGGTCTTTCGGCGTCACGGTGAAGCCTTTTCACCTCAAAGAAGAGCTCAACTGGGATCCGGACCTCGAAGAGATAAAAGCCCTGATCACGCCCCGGACGAAAATGATCGCCGTGTGCAATCCGAACAATCCCACCGGCGCGGTCCTGAGTGAAGAGGGGATGAAAGAAATCATCCGCCTGGCCAAAGAGACAGATGCCTGGATCTACTCCGATGAGGTGTACCGGGGCGCGGAACTGAATGGAAAGGAAATCCCTTCATTCTTTGGGCTGTACGATAAAGTGATCGCTTGCTGTGGGCTCTCCAAGTCCTATGCACTTCCCGGATTGAGAATCGGCTGGCTTGTGGGCCCGAAGAAAGCTATCGAACAATGCTGGGCCTGTCATGACTACACATCCATTTCTTCCGGAATGCTGGGCAATCACGTGGCCGCTCTAGTGCTCCAACCGGACCGGAGAATGAAAGTCTTGAACCGCAACAGGAAGATATTGAAAGAGAATTTATCCGCTCTTCAGGAATGGACAGATAAACATGGGGACCTCTTCAGCTTCATCCCTCCCCGGGCGGGAGGAATCGCCTTCCTCAAGTACTCGATGAATATCAACTCCTCAGAACTCATGACTAAGCTCAGAGAGGAAAAAAGCGTCTTTATCGTGGCGGGTGATCTTTTCGGAATGGACCATTATCTCCGGATAGGATTCGGAGCGGAGAAGGATTATCTATTAAAAGGCCTGTCCCTTTTCGATGAACTTCTCCACGAGATGAAATAAAAATTTCCTTATTTTTTATAGAACTCTATGATGGAGGAAACGATATAATCTTGCTGATCCGCGGTTAATTCCGGATAGATGGGCAGTGCCAGGACTTCACGAGAGGCTTTTTCAGCTACAGGAAAGTCTCCCTCCCTGTAACCGAGATAGGAGAAGCATTTTTGAAGATGAAGGGGCATTGGGTAATAGATGGCCGTGTTCACTCCTCTTTCGCTCAGAAATTCCTTCAGCTTATCCCTGTCCTTAGCGCGAATAACGTACTGATGATAAGTATGGAAATATTCTGCGCCGCTGTCTTTATACAAGGTCTCCGGGGTGTGAACCACTCCTTCTGCCGTCAGGCCCGAATCTGTGAAAACCCTATCATAGTATGACGCTTTTTCTCTCCTCTTTTTCTGCCAATCATCAAGGTGTTTGAGCTTAATCATCAGGACAGCAGCCTGGAGCGCATCAAGCCTGAAATTTCCGCCGATAATGTCATAGAAATACTTGTTTCGCGAACCATGCACCCTTAGCAGTTTGAGCTTTTGAGCCAGTTTCTCATCATTGGTCAGGACCATCCCCCCGTCTCCGAATCCTCCAAGATTTTTCGAGGGGAAAAAGGACAATATCCCCGCATCTCCGATAGAGCAGGCTTTCTTTATTCCATCAGGAGCCGGATAGTCCGACCCGATGGCCTGGGCGGCATCTTCAATCACGAAGAACTCATACTTTTTTGCCAGTTCGAGAATCGGAGTCATATCCGCACACTGTCCGTAGAGATGGACGGGTATTATGGCTTTAATCGATGAAACGTCTTGTGTCTTGGATCGGCTTTCCAGGAGTTCCTCAAGCTTTCCCGGGTCCAGGTTGTAGCCTCTCTCCTCAATATCACAAAAGACGGGTTTGGCCTTGATCCGGGTAATCGCGCCCGCGGTGGCGAAAAACGTAAAAGGAGTCGTGATGACCGCATCATCCTCTCCCATATCCAACGCCATCAATGAAATGATCAAAGCATCCGACCCGGAGGAGATCCCCACCGCATACTTGGCTTTGCAGTAGGCGGCAACTTCTTGTTCCAGAGCTTCGACTTCAGGGCCGAGAACGAATTTCTGAGACGATATAACTTCCAGAATTTTTTTATCGATCTCTTCCTGAATGTTTTTGTACTGCGCTTTTAAATCCAAAAATGGAATTTCCATCTTTCTCCCTTTCTTTAACATTAATCTAAGTCAGACCCTGACTCCTATCTATTAAGCAACCTTTTTTAATTTTTCCTTCTCGATGATCAACTGGCCCTGATACGTCACATAATTGAGGAGAATCAGCACTCTTTCTTTGGCTGTGAGTTCTTTCTGGAAAACTCCCCTCAAACCTTTCAGGGGCCCCTCTACGACTTCGATCTCATCGCCGACTTCAGGTTTTTCGCCATACTTCTCGATCTCGATGAGGCCGTTGACTTCCCTGGATTTGATCGCTTGGATGATCCCATCGGGAATCGAAACGGGAACTTCTTTAACTCCCACCACTCTTTTGACTCCCCGGGTGTATTTCACCAGCCGGTATTGAGCCGGATAATCGAAATAGATGAACTCATAGCCTGGGAAAAAGGGTTTTATCCGATTCTCAATCTGGTATTTGGGATTATAGATCTCGATTCCCCCTTCAGTGAATAATCTCTCTACCTGATATTCTTTTTTGGGCTTGGTGTTGATCACGTACCAGTTTTTCATCTCAACCTTTCAATCAAGTAAGCCAAAAATCCTATAAAAATCGGACCTTCTGTCCTGGAGGAAGTGCTTCTTGGCCGCAGTCTCCGAAATTTTGCTGAAATCGCAGTCCGCATACAGGATTGCATCTTCTCCTTGAGGCGCTTGTGCGATTAACCGGCCGTTCGGATCCACGACATAAGATTCGCCTGAAAAATGGACAGCCTCCTCTTTTCCGACACGGTTAACCAGGGCCGCATAGTACCCATTCTGAAAAGCCGCGACCTGAAGCTCTGCCTCGAATATGCCTTCGGTCCATTCCCCCACCGCACCGGCTTGGGGAACGATGACTATCTCAGCTCCTTGAAGACCCAGAGTTCGCATGTATTCAGGGAAATGACGATCATAACAGATGGCAATCCCCACGCGTCCGACCTTTGTGTCGTAGACAAATTTTTCATTCCTCCCCGGAGTATAATATCCTCTCTCATGGAATCCAGGACCTTCCATGATGTGGACCATCCGCGTCACCCCAAGAATCTCTCCGTCCGCATCG
>Ga0114920_10001754_pt1 | contig 10135 bp, 6 predicted proteins | sample ChitaG_FD_88683 | JGI IMG/M metagenome (GOLD analysis project Ga0114920, IMG submission 88683) | Deep subsurface microbial communities from South Pacific Ocean to uncover new lineages of life (NeLLi) - Chile_00310 metaG | ecosystem: Environmental > Aquatic > Marine > Oceanic > Sediment ...
AGGACTTCTGCTTTTGCTTATCATTCCTAGTAAGGTCAGGGCTAATGATCTCCCAGCTCTGCCCTTCATTTGTTGTTTTAAAAAGGACCTGGGCTGCATGGTAAAGTACATTCGAATCAAACCTGGAGACAAGGATTGGAGCTGTCCACTGGTATCTGTATTTTAACTCAGCCGCTCCCCATCCCATCGGATTCTCGGGCCAGGCTGTGATAATCCTCGCCTGACGCGTTTTATAATCCCAGCGTGTAATCAGGCCACCGTAGCTCCCAGCATACACAACATCTGGATTGTCATGCCGAGGTGCGATATGACCACTTTCACCTCCTCCAACAGAATGCCAATCGGGTTTATCGATACCGCTCTCTGTAGTGCGGCTGGCAATGCGGACCGTGCTGTTATCCTGTTGGGCTCCGTATACCCGGTAAGGAAAATGGTTGTCAGTTGTTACATGGTAAAACTGTGCTGTTGGCTGACCATCCTGGGCCGTCCAGGAAACTCCACCATTATAAGAAACATTTGCACCGCCATCATTCGAATTGATCATCCTTTTTGGATTTTCAGGATCAATCCACAAATCATGGTTATCACCATGGGGAACCCGGATAGAACTATAGGTTCGTCCTCTATCCACAGAGCGGTAGAACCCGGTGTTAAGGACATAAACTGTTTCAGCATCTTTGGGGTCGGCATAAATACGTGAATAGTACCAGGCACGCTGGCGGAGGCGTCGTTCGTTATTCATATTACGCCATGTTTGGCCTCCATCTTCCGAACAAAAAACACCCCCATTTTTCGCTTCAACAATAGCCCAGACACATTCAGGTTTAGCAGGCGAAACAGTGATGCCGATTTTTCCAAGAACACCCTTGGGAAGTCCGCGATTACGCGAGATCTCAGTCCAAGTATCCCCTCCATCGGTCGATTTAAAAATACCACTACCAGGCCCTCCGCTTGAAAGGCTGTAGGGAGTCCGGAAAAACTCCCAGAGCGCAGCATAGATAATCCTCGGGTTTGATGGATCCAAAATCAAATCAATGGCTCCGGTCTTGTCATCTCTGTAAAGAATTTTCTCCCAGGTATTGCCACCATCTTTGGTCCTGAATACACCTCTCTCCTCATTTGGGCCATAAACATGGCCAAGGGCTGCAACATAGATAAGCTCCGGATCTCGAGGATGAATGCGTATCCTTGAAATCTGGCTTGAATCATCCAATCCAATATGTTTCCACGTCTTTCCAGCATCCGTAGACTTATACATACCATCACCATGGGAAACATTTCCCCTAATGGGAGCCTCCCCCATGCCCACATAAACTACATTCAGGTCCCATTCAGAGACAGCAATAGCTCCGACTGAACCGGTCTTAAAAAAACCATCAGAGATAGGCCTCCAATTCAGACCTCCATCTTCTGTTTTCCAGGCACCTCCACCAGTCGCTCCGAAGTAAAACGTATAGGGCTTGCTGGAGACTCCAGCTACAGCTGTAACACGCCCTCCTCTGTAAGGGCCAATACAACGCCATCTCATTACATTATAAAGACTCGAATCATAGCGGTTTACTTTTTTTGTCCGTTGAGGTGAACTCCACACAGGAAAACTCGCAGAACTTAAGAGAAAAAAGAAAACGCTAATAACAATAAAATGGACTTTATTTTTTTTCATGGAAAAACCTCCATCATCTGAAATATTTTTTTATCCCTGCCCTGTTTAAGGCATATGGATTTATAAACCAAGATAATCCTCATGTCAAACTGAAAGATGCAGGGATGATTGATTTATCTGTATACTTGTGAGACTTTACTACTTAATCTCTGCTGGTGTAGAAGATTTGCGTCTTTTCTTTCTGAAAGACATCAGGATAAGCGGTGGAGTGACAAGTGTAGTAAGAAGAGACATTCCCAGGACAACAGTATATATTTCTTGAGTAATAGTGTGGAGGGAAAGACCAACAAGCCCAACAATCATCCCCACTTCGCCTCTGGGGACCATACAAACTCCTATTTGAATTTTGGTCTTCCAGTCCTTTTTCCAGCAGGCAAGTGCAGATCCGATCATCTTACTCAAAATTGCAACCACGGTAACCAGTAAGATCAAAATTAACAACCTGGGTTCAAGAAAAACACGGGGATCTAGATGGGCCCCCATCATGACAAAAAAGAAAGGAAGAAAAAATTCGTTAACATACTTAACTTTATTTTCCAGGTCATAGACGCCGGCTAGCTCATCGATTACTATTCCAGCCATAAAGGAACCAATTATTGCGGCGAGACCAATAACATCAGCCAGCTCTGCCAAACCCAAACAAAGTATTACAGATAGGACAAAAGGCCCTTCAGGAATGTTCAATTTTTCGATCCACCGCCGTGTTCTTACTGCCAACTTCGGTCCCCACCACGTAAGGAATCCAACAAAAACAATGGATTCGATCACTAAAAGAGAAAATTCGATCGTTTGAAACTCTTTTCTTGCCAGGCCTTTGACCAGAGCCAGAGCTATAAGGGCAAGTATATCATCAAATACGGCTGCTCCTAAGACGATATAAGCCACTCTGTGTTTGATCAAACCTAAATCTTGCAGGACTTTAGCTGAAATTCCAACACTGGTGGCCAGGATGGCTGTTGCGATGAATAGGCTTTCAACAACTTCATAGTTAAGGAAAATCATAAAAGCAAAACCCATAACCAATGGAATAATCACTCCAAGTATCCCGACAAAGATAGCTGTCCGTCCGACTGCAAAAAGATCTTTTACCCGGATTTCCAGTCCTACATGAAACATGAGGAAAATGACTCCTATCTCAGCAAAAGACATCAAGACGTGGTTTGAATTATCGATTATTCCCAGCACATAATTCCCAAGAAGAACACCTGCCATCAATTCCCCTATGATAGGAGACATCCTTAGCCGGACACAGATTTCCCCCATGATTTTGGCAGAAGAGAAAATAATGAAAAAGTAAAACAGGAGATTTCCAGATTCCATTTTATAAACTCTCCACTTCGATCTGACTCCGGCAGAAAACAACGATCTGAGGTTTTCCTTTGTATTCCTCTAAAAAACCCTTAACGTTTAAAATTCTCCCCTGTTCATACTGCCTGGAACTTTCAGCAGGAAGGATTGGGACTTTAAGAAAAAAGAGAAGAATGAATAAAAGTTTTAGATAATTTTTTTTTATCTTTATAAAATGGAACAGAATCATTCTTAATACTATTCTAGCTCCTGAGCAGCTCTTTGACTGCATTTTTTATATGCCTGGCACTTATCCCATATTTTTCCAGCAATTCCTCTGCTTCTCCTGAACGCGGCAGGTCTTTTACCGCAAGATGGACAATCTCTGCTTTCCCGCTTAAAGCTCCAGCCACTGCATCACCTAAGCCACCGCTTTTGAAGTGGTCTTCAACAACAACAACTTTTTTCCCTGCCTTTTCTACCTCTTTTAAAATATTGCCTTTATCAATAGGCTGAATAGAATAGGCATCAATAATCCGAATTGATATGTGCTCCTTCTTCAGCTCATCATAAGCCTTTAATGCTTCAGGGACTGTTATCCCTGCTGTAATAACCGCAGCCGTGTCATTTTTACTTCGCTTGATTACTTTTGAGCCTCCTATTGGAAACTTCTCATCTTTGCTGTATAAAAGAGGAGTTGAAGGTCGGGCTGTTCTTAAATATGAAAGACCCTTGTGCCTGGCTAAAGATTCCACACAGGCCTCTGTTGAATAGGCATCACTGGGACACAGTACAGCACATCCTGGAATTGACCGAAACATAGCTAAATCCTCAAGGCCCATCTGTGAAGGGCCATCCGCTCCTATGCTCACACCTGTATGTGAGCCTACAAATTTTATATTCGAGAAGGAATATGAAGCCATCCTGACTTGGTCGTGGGCTCTGGTGAGGAATGCAGAAAATGTTGCAATAAAAGGAAGATAGCCCTTAGCAGACATGCCAATTCCGATTCCAGCCATGTTTTGTTCCGCAATATAGATCTGAAATGCTCTTTTTGGAAAGGATTTAAAAAAATCTTCAGCATATGTAGAATTTTTTACGTCTCCATCAAGGGACACTACAGCCTCATTTATTTTAGCAAGATTCAAAAGAGCATTACCGTAAGCCCGTCTGGTAGCAGTTTTTTCTTTATATGTATTTTTTTTAAAATTATATTTTTTGACAAGATGATGGCTTTTTTTCCTTTTTGGCTTATGAACATATTTTTTTGCATCGATTGAAGGCATGGGACCCAGCTCTTTAAGAGCTTTTTTCAGTTCCTCCTCTTTTAAGGGCTTACCATGCCAGCCGTTTTTATCTTCAGTAAAAGATACTCCTCTCCCTTTAATCGTCCTGGCTAATATCGCGGTGGGCTTGGTATTCTCTCTTGCTTTATTTAAAGCTTTTAAAACCTCGCTAATTTTATGCCCATTGATTGGAATCGTTTCCCAGCCAAAGGCCTTAAATTTTCTCTTATACGCTTTGATATCATGCCCGTGCATTGTTTCTCCAGACTGACCTAACCGATTTATGTCCACAATTACACAGATATTATCAAGCTTCAGATAGGAAGCTGTATTACAGGCTTCCCATACCGCACCTTCCGCGCATTCTGCATCGCCACTCAGCACAAAAACTCTTCCAGGGGATTTTCCCAGTTTCATGGCTATAGCCATTCCTACTCCGGCTGAAAGTCCTTGCCCCAGGGAGCCGGTTGCTGCCTTTACCCACTTCATCCTCGGCGTAGGATGACCTTCAAGCACACTTGTTATCTTTCTTAAACTCATTAAGCTTCTTTCAGAGATAATTCCGGCTTCAGCATAAGCTGCCCATAAAATTGGGGCTGCATGTCCTTTTGAAAGAACAAATTCGTCATTTGCCCAATCATCTGGATTCTCGGGATTATACTTCATCTCATCAAAGAACAAACATGTGATTAACTCTGCCATGGATAAACAGGTCGTCGGATGACCTGACCCAGCTTTAGTGGTCATCATTAAGGAATGGATGCGTAATCTTTTAGCAATCTTTTCCAAAGCTTCTTTTTTATCCATATAGATTTATCCTCCTCTAAATCTAAAAAGAGTAGCCCATCTTCAGATACAGTCTATTTTCTTTAGATTCATCATTCATTCCAAACCTGGGGTCGCCTATATGATACGCCACCTGTAAGAAACCTGAAGGCGGAAGGAAACGGTAAGTTAACAGCACATCAAAAGTCACTTTATGATTTCCTGGACGCGTATTGGCTTGATAAAAGAGTTTTAAAATAAGGTTCTCGGTAAAATAATTTGTGGCTCTGAGCGCATGAACGAACTGGTTTCTGTAAAAGCGTCCGTACTCAAAAAATGCGCGGCCCAGCTCATACTCAACGGCAAGATTTCTACTTACCTGTAAATTCTTTTTAATTCCGAGCAAACTAAAACTATTACCAAAATTTTCTCCAAATGTAAACGAAAGAATGGCTAACTCCCATTCCTTCTTGTTAAAAGCTATTCCTAATTTTGTCTCATGATTTCTGTAATCCTCTCCAGATATTAGAGGAATCTCGACATCCTGAGCGTAATATTCCTGAATACGCTGGGCAAAAAAAGTAAACTTATTCTTAAAATCACATGTTAGCCCTCCATCGACCCGCCAGCTTCGCAAAGTTCCATCCATTCCAAAGTAGACATTATAGTTTGAATCAAATCTAAACTCCTCAATGTCTCCTTTATCTTTTACAAATGCTATGCCAATTCCAGTATCTACTTCCCTCCGGTTATCATCCTTGATAAAACCAACTCTATTAACATTATCTCCAAATCTCTCGCCTAAATGAGTATAGCCAGCATGAATATGAAAGGTTTCCGAGTCGAAACTCGGGCGAAGGAAAAAAGCAATATTCTCTTTTTTATAATCTCCATAGCTCACGGCAAACTGCCCCATAACACTAAAACTATCGGCAAATTGGAACACTGTATCAATTCCTACTGTTCCAATATTTTTCCCGTCGATTAGCCTGTTTGCAGCCAGGAAGCCAATGGACGATGACTTTGTCATATTCTGTTTAAGGCGAAACACCGAAAAATTAGCCTCATCTTCACCTGTGTACTCATCTTCCTTCGCTTGAGCGCTCATCCCTGAGAATTCAAATCCCCCTGCCCTTCCATTAAGCATTAATCCCCCATATATATCAGGAATTCTTTTAGAATAGAATAATCTGATCTTTTGGTTATAGATATCAGATCCTTCAAGAAAAAAATCTCTTTTTTCAGGGACATACAAATCAAAAGGAGTAAAATTGATCAGTTCCTGGTCAGCTTCTACAGTGGCAAAGTCTGGATATATGGCTAGGTGACTTGAAACCATCTGGCTGAAATCATAGCGGACATCAAGCCCCCCTCCAAATTCTGATTTAGTCTCCCCTTCTGAAGTGTTAATAATATGAGGAGTGATTTTGAGTTTACTTTCTGCTTTTGCAAGATTAATCCTTTTTAACTTCCCAAGTTGGGCAACTTTAAAAGCGGGATCAAGAGGGCCTGTCCAAAAGCTGCTCTCTAACATCCGCGGCACTATTCTGGATAAACTTAAACCCAGGTTTTTATCTTTTCCAGATTCATACTTCAAGCTTCTCAGGTCAATAGCAACCTCCGCACTCCATCCAAAATCTGTCTTCTGACCCGCTGATTTCCAGATGCCATTCCAGTCCGGATTAGCTGTTCGGCCATCAATTGTAATCATGCCATCAAACTGTGTCCCAATAAGGTTCGTTCCAAAATAATAATATATATCGGTATCCTGAATCGTTTCGATCAATATGTACACTGAATCATCATCTCTTAAATCATCCTCTCTTACTTCCAACAGCGCAACAATTTCCTCAGGTTTAGGGTCGTAACAGGAGAATCCGAAATAAACAAAATTATCATCATAAAGGATTTTTACTGTTGTGCTTATTGAGGAAGAACTTTTTCTTTCCGATTGTGTCTGAAAGAGCTCATTGGCTTCATACGCTTTTTTCCATATCGGCTCATTCAGAAAACCATCAACCTCAATTGGATTATCTGTTTTTAGAACAAATATCTTTTTTTCTTCTCTCTGGCTGAACACATGGAAAGGTAACAAACTAAATAACAAACAAAGGATTATAATTCTTTTCATGTTATTCTCTTGAAAAAGAGTATCTATCATTTCTTAAACAAAATTTCAATTTATACTCTATAATAACTCTAATTATAATCTATATAAATGATTTTCGTGATATAAAGGCTTCCTTTTTATGAACGAGCCCTTTTCCTTATATTATTCATTCCATCTCTTTAACAAACTTAATCCTTTAAAATAAAAGATATATCACTAAAAAAAATAATGGTGCAGAGGTCGTCTTTTTCTATCAAAACATGTAAGTTAATTTCAGGAATAAAGTATGACCCTGGATCCCGGCTTCTCCAAATCTTGCTGTCCCCTTCTGGTAAGCAAGTTGTATAAAACCAAAAGGAGGTTGAAAACGGTAGACAAACAGAACCTGAATATTCTTCTTGTCTATTGAAGAATTTATCTGATAGAAGACTTTAATAAAGAGATCGTTCGTGAAATAGTTTGTAGCCCGAAAGACATGTATCCAGGTGCTTTCTCCCTCAGGATCAGGATCGAGAATCAAGCGGGTTAAAGAGTACTGGAAAGAAATATCCTGGGTTATTTTGTAGTTCAATCTACCCTCAACTAATTGAAAATCTAAATCAAAATTATGGCCAAAGCCGTAAGTGACGCTGGCTTGCTGCCATTCCCTGGTGTTATAACCCAGCTCAAATTGAGTTTCATGATTTCTGAAGTCTTTTTCAAAAAACTCGTCATCCTGCCCCTTAAATTCCTGGGAATGTTCAATCTCTAAGGAAAATTTATTCTGCAAATCAAACGAAACTTCCTGGTCGACCTTCCAGCTCCGTAAATTACTGCCCAATCCCCAGTAGATATTATAGTTTGAAAAGTATTCAATCCGGTCAAAGCCCCATTTTTTTATCCAAAAAGTCTTACTTATAGCTGAATCAAATTCACGGCGGTTGTCGTCCCTGATAAAACCCACCTCGTTGGCATTATCACGAAAATTTCTTCCTAACTGAGTGTAACGGAGATGGATGTGAAAAGTCGCTGAATCGTAGCTCGGCCGGAGGAAAAAAGCAATATTATCTGTATTTTGATCACCATAGCTCATGGCAAATTGACCGGTAAATTTAAAAGTATCGCTGAAATATAGAGAAGTATCTATACCAGCGGTTCCTTTATTTTTCCCTCCTATTAATTTATTGGCAGCCAGGAATCCAATCGTTGAAGACTTCATGATATCTTTTTTAAGACGAAAGATAGTAAAATTGGCTGAATCTTCTTCAACATTTTTTTTCGTTTGAACGCTTAAACCTGAAAACTCATATCCACCTGACTTTCCATAAAGCTTGACTCCTCCATAAATATCGGAAATTCTCCTGGAATAAAATAAACGAATACGCTGCCGATAAATCTCTGATCCTTCCAGGAAGAAATTTCTCTTCTCTGTAAGGCTAAGTTCAAAACGCGTTAAATTGATCCTCTCCTGGTCAGCTTCTACAGTGGCAAAGTCAGGATTAATGGTTATATTTCCTGATATCATCTGGCTGAAAGCGTAACGCGCATCAAGCCCGGCTTCCAATTCTGATTTTGGTCCCTCCCAAAGCTTTGAGATAAAATGAGGAATTAGCTGGGTTTTTTTCTCGGATTTCCTAAGGTCAAGTCCCTTTAAAACGCCGAATTGAGAGACTTTTTGTGGGGACTCAAGAGGGCCGGTCCAAAAGCTTTTTTCAAGGATTCTTGGTATGGGTCTGCCTATATTAAGACCCCAGGTTTTATTTTTCCCGGGTTCATACTTTATACAGCTTAAGTCAACAGCAATCTCAGCACTCCACCCAAAATTTGTCTTTTGGGCTGCAGACTTCCAGATTCCATCCCACGTTGTTTCTCTTGTACGCCCATTTTCCGTTATCCGTCCATCAAGCTGCGTGCCCAGTAGATTGGTCATAAAAAAATAGCAGTTTCTTCTATCGTGAAATGTATCAAGAAATACTATAACGGCATCATCATCATGCAACTCAGCATCTCTTTTAGTAATCTGAGCTGCAATTTTCTCAGGTTGTGCATCATAACAAAAAAATCCAAAATAGATGAATTTCTCATCATAAAGTATTTTAACTACAGTATTTGCTGAGGCAGGTTTTCCTCTTTCTGGCTCAAATTGAATAAAACCTCCTGCTTCCGGAGCTTCCGCCCAAACCGGTTCGTTTAAAAAACCATCCACTTTAACAGGCTTATCAATTTTTGATGCAAAAGTTTCCTTGATTCTGGCCTGACTAGAAACCGGAAGAGTAGATATTAAAAGAATTATAAGAACAGAGAGAACCTTTTTCATTTTTGCCAGCAGAATAGCTATATCTAACATAAACAACAGACCTGTTCAAAATATCTTACATTTTTATCATCTCAAGTAGGTGATTGACTTATCGTAAAGGTAATTTATTATGCAGGGATTTGATTCATCAAATCCATCTCTTTCATCTGTTCAGTTGGGCCAGTTGGTGCTTAGCCCAGACATGGTTGATGTTCAATTCTAAAGCTTTTTTATATTCATTCTTTGCTTTCTCTAAATTTCCTTTTCCCTGATAACCTAATCCCAAGAGGTAAAAAGCGTTGGCTCTCCGGACCATAACCGATTGTCTCTCACCAAATTTTGCAAAATAATCCATCGAACGGCTGGCTCTGAGTCTCTCTTCTCCAGATTAAATCAATCCGTCAAACATCTGGTTTGCTTCCTTTTCCCGTCCAAGCTTTTCAAAAGCCAATCCTTGAAAATAACAAATTTGTGACCAGCTATGCTTTAAAGCCACAGATTTTTCATAAAACTCTTTTGCCTTCCTGGTATCGCCTAACACTTCATAAACAGTTCCGATAAAATAATAGACCTGAGAAGCCCTGCCTCCACGAGAGGGCCGCCCAACTTCCAAATTCTCCGGATACTCAAGAGCTGCCTCATAATCTTTGAGTGCCTGCTGGTATCTCGCTGCAGTAAAATACGCTTGCCCTCTTAATAAATACGCGTCAACATAAACATTGTGAATTCGTCCTCCCCCTTCCCAGACA
>Ga0114920_10001755_pt1 | contig 10129 bp, 8 predicted proteins | sample ChitaG_FD_88683 | JGI IMG/M metagenome (GOLD analysis project Ga0114920, IMG submission 88683) | Deep subsurface microbial communities from South Pacific Ocean to uncover new lineages of life (NeLLi) - Chile_00310 metaG | ecosystem: Environmental > Aquatic > Marine > Oceanic > Sediment ...
CATGCACCGATGAGAAGATCTTTTCCTTGTTTGTAGATTTTTATGCTTATCATGTCCGTTTCTCTTTTTTATTTTTGTTTCTAATTTAATGTTAGTTTATACTATTATTTATGTTTTTCTGAAAAATATGGGAAAAAACACCAAATAATTATGTTAATATGAACTCTTCATGTATGACTTTCTTTTTCCTTTCCATAAACAGGTTTTTATAGAAAATTTTATATATTAATTGTTTTCGTTGGCTGCTGAAACTAGATCATTGTTTTAACCATAATTCTAAAAACCCTCTGATTATATACACTTGTTCTAAATATACTATAGTATTATTGTTTCTCATGGGATAGGCTGATGAAATCAATAATTGAATCATTCTCAGAGCATGGTACATTCGTACAACCAGATACATTGGATTATATTTTAGCTAAAGAAAATCCACAGGATTTCACATCTTTTATAACTAAAAACCTTAAGGAATATCCTCTTGTTTTAACAATTAACCATATTAAAAACATTGAACAATCAACAAAAACAGTAGCAGAATCAAAACCATCTGTGAACATTTTAGAAAAAAAAGAACTGCAGACGAAAATGCTTTTAAGTATTTATGGTGATGAGCCACAACTTAAACCCAGTGGAGAATTTGAATTAGAATATGATGATCCTGATAAAGATGACCAGATAGATCTGCCTGCTGAAGAACCCATGGATACGAAAAAACCAGATCTGGTTGAAATCAAGAAAGTAAAAGGATGGAAACCTAAAGCCAAGGAATATGAATCTGAGATTCAGATTATCAAAGATGTAACTGGTAATAGTAATTGTGAGGGAACTACAAGTGATTTTACAAAATTATTTGTTGATAGATATGATGTTTTACGGAAAATACTTCGAAGCCAAAGACGAGAGATTGCTAATGCCATTCCTATAAACCGGGTTAAGAAGAGCAATGTACAGGAGATACAACTTATCGGAATAATTAAAAATGTGAGAACTACAAAAAATGGACATAAGCTGATAGAAATCGAAGATGACACAGGTGTTGCAACAGCTATTGCTTTGAAAGACAGTCCTGAAGTTATCAATATGGCAAATGAAGTTGTATTGGATGAAATAATCGGGATAAAAGGTCAACTTAGTAAAAATGGCGATCTAATTGTAATAAAAAGTGTTGTCTTCCCAGATATCAGTATTCGAAATGAGAAACATAAATCTGATGTGCCAGTATGTGCTGCTTTTCTATCTGATATTCATATTGGTAGTAAACAATTCATGGAGAAGGAATGGCAGTCGTTTCTAAGATGGCTGAATGGTGAGATTGGGAACTCCCGGCAGAAAGATGTTGCTGGTAAAATAAAATATTTGGTGGTTCCAGGGGATGTTGTTGATGGGATAGGTATTTATCCTGATCAGGAGGAAGAACTTTCGATAACTGATGTGTATAGACAGTATGAAGCGCTTGCTGAACAGTTTCAGCTAATCCCCGATCATATTTCTATTATTATGCAACCTGGGAATCATGACGCGGTAAGACCTGCGGAGCCTCAGCCTACGTTCGAAAAAGAAATCCAGGATTTGTTTTCTGGTAATGATATCACTTTTGTTGGTAATCCTTGTTATTTTTCTTTGCATGGTGTTGAAATCTTATCGTATCATGGTCAGAGTCTTCTTGATTTTGCTACAAATATTCAACAGTTGAAGTATAATGAGCCTGTGGAGACTATGAAGGTTATGCTTAGGAAACATCATCTTGCTCCAACTTATGGTGGTTACACACCGCTTGCTCCTGAACATTCTGATTACATGGTGATAGACAAAGTTCCTGATATATTTGTAACAGGTCATGTTCACCTGGCTGCTATTGGTGATTACCGTGGTGTTACTTTAATAAATGCTTCTAGCTGGCAAGCACAGACTTCTTATCAGAAAATGTTGAATTTTATTCCTGATTCTGCAAAACTACCCATTGTTGATCTCAAGTCTGGTAATATTACAATGATGGATTTTAACAGTAAATTTTTCTAGGCTTTGTTTTGATAACATTTTTTATACAAAGCTTTAAACCTATTTTTCATATTCATAAAATTGTTGACTTTTTAGGATCTGTAAACATGGGTGGGGATTTATCTAAAAACGTTGCAGCCAGCTCAGATATGCATGAGTATTTTAGCAATCTGCAGAAAAACATAGATGTCTGTTATACTATTGCAGATGAAGCAAGAAAAAAAGGACTTGATCCAGAATTAAAAATTGAAATACCACAAGCACTAGACCTTGCTGCACGGGTAGAACAACTTGTAGGTCCAAAAGGCATAGCACCAAAAATACGTACAGTCACAAAAAAAATAGGAAATAGAGAACTTGTTTCATTAGAAATCGCTAAAGAAATAGGCAGTGGAAAAACTTACAAATTTAACAAAGTAGAAAACGCACTGGGCCAGGCAATACGAACAGGACTTGCAATACTCACCGAAGGTGTCCTAGTAGCACCATTAGAAGGAATAGCAGAAGTAAAACTAGGAACAAACAAAGATGGATCAAACTATGTGGACTTATATTTTTCAGGCCCAATACGTAGCGCTGGCGGAACTGGGCAAGCCATGTGTGTTCTCATCGCTGATGTTGTACGAAGAGAAATGAATATCGGACGATATATGCCAACAGATGGGGAGGTAGAACGCTATAAAGAAGAAATCCCACTGTACAAAAGAGCACAGCATCTTCAATATATACCATCAGTTGATGAAATCGAAAAAATAACCAGAGGCTGCCCAATCTGTATAAATGGCGAGGGAACAGAAGACGAAGAAGTAACAGGATACCGTGATCTACCACGAGTTGGAACCAACCGTCTACGAGGCGGTGCATGTCTTGTAATAGCTGAAGGTCTTTGTCTTAAAGCACCAAAAATACTGAAACATGTTAAAAAAATGAAACTTAAAGGCTGGGAGTTTCTTGATATCTTTGTAAACAAAGAATCTGGTGATGACCGTAAAAAAAATAAGGAAATACCTATTATTGCTTCTTCTGCTAAATATATTGGTGAGGTTATCGCGGGTAGGCCTGTTTTTTCGCATCCTTCTAGGAAGGGTGGTTTTCGATTGCGTTATGGCAGAGCTCGCACAGCTGGTCTTGCATCCACTGCGATAAACCCTGCTGCTATGTATATTCTTGATAGTTTTGTTGCTGTAGGTACACAGATTAAAACAGAACGACCTGGTAAGGGAACAATTGGGACACCATGCCGCAGTATTGAGGGTCCTATTGTTTTACTAAAAAACGGTGATTTAATTCAAGTTAATGCTCCAAAAAATTTCAAAAAAGGCGAGATTAAAAAAATAATTGATCTAGGTGAGATTCTAATTCCATTTGGGGAATTCATTGAAAACAATGCTTTGCTACCCGATTCTAGTTATGTATATGAATGGTGGATTCAGGATCTACAAAAATCACTTGGTTGTTTACCAAAAAATTATTCATTCTCAGATTTAAAAGAAGCGGAAGAAAAACTTATTAAAAAAATAAGAGAGGATTTTGGAAGAGAAATTGATTTACAAAAACCATCACATATAGATGCTTTTGAAATATCTACTAAATATAATATCCCGCTTCATCCATATTATAATCTTTTTTGGCATGACATTGCTCCAGATGATCTGGTTCTTCTGTCAAGTTATGTTAAAGAACATGGTAAAATAGATAATGATTCGTCATTGGTTTTGCCGATAAATGATGATATTAAAAATATTCTAATCGAGCTTGGAGTGCTTCATAAACAAAAAGAAGGAAATCTTATCATTGATAGATACTCATATCCCGTTATTAGATGCTGTGGTTTAAACATCAAAGAAAAAACTATTGTTGAAGATAAAAGACGTAAAATACTTGAGAAGATTGATGAAGATAAAGACATCATGTCTTTAGTTTCAAATCTTGCTGGTATAAATGTTAGGGCAAGAGCTCCGTTTCGTATTGGGACACGTATGGGTCGTCCTGAAAAAGCTGCTGAAAGGAAAATGAGACCACCACCACATGTTTTGTTCCCAATTGGTAACTATGGTGGAAATCAACGTTTAATAAGAAACGCTGCAGATGTTGGAAAAATAGAGGTTGAAGCTGGTGTAAGAATATGTCCAAGGTGTAAAAAGAAGACACATAGGCTTTTTTGTACATGTGGAGAACATACTACGGTTGGCAAGGGCAGAATTGAGACTCAAGAGATAAATCTTGCAAATGAGCTTAAACTTGCACAGAAAAATATAAAAGAGAGAACTCTACCTGAGACAATCAAAGGAGTCATTGGTACGATATCTAAGAATAAGACACCAGAAGCCTTAGAAAAGGGAATACTCAGAGCAAAACATGGTGTATATGTCTTTAAAGATGGTACGATCCGTTTTGATATGACTGATGCACCGCTAACGCATTTCAAACCACGAGAAATTGGTGTCTCTATAGAAATACTAAAGGAACTTGGATATACAAAAGATTATCTTGGAAATAATCTAGAAAACGAGGAGCAGATATGTGAACTGAAAGTTCAAGATGTAATAATCTCTCATTCATGTGCAGAATACTTTATACAGGTTACTAAATTCATTGATGATCTTTTAGTCAAATTCTATAAAATGGAGCGTTTCTATAAGATAAAAAAAATTGAGGATTTAACAGGTCATCTTGTCGTGGGTTTGGCTCCTCATACATCTGCGGGTTCTCTTGCTAGAATCATTGGTTTTACTAATGCTCAGGTATGTTTTGCGCATCCATTTTATCATGCATCGAAACGTCGAAATGCCGATGGTGACGAGGATGGTCTTATGCTTCTCATGGACGCGTTATTGAATTTTTCCTATTCTTATATCCCTGATAAACGTGGGGGTAAGATGGATTTACCTTTGATTCTTACTACTCGTATTGATCCATCGGAGGTGGATAAAGAGGCGCATAATGTTGATACGCTTGCCGGGTACCCACTTGGTTTTTATGAGGCTACTTTGCGTCATGAGCATTCGAAGGAATTGGAATCTTCGATGGGTTTAGTAGCTTCGAGACTTGGAACTGAGTTACAATATGAACAGTTTGGTTTCACCCATGATACCGTTGATATTTCTGAAGGTCCGAAGATGTCGACTTATAAATCTTTGAAAACTATGATGGATAAGATGAACGCTCAGCTTAATCTTGCTGCTAAGATTCGTGCAGTTGATGAAGCTGATGTGGCGTATAAGGTTATAGAACGGCATTTTCTGCCTGATATTATTGGTAATATGAGGGCGTTTAGTAAGCAGTCGGTTCGTTGCCCTAGTTGTAATATTTCTTATCGAAGACCTCCTCTCCAAGGGGTTTGTTCTAAATGTGGTGGGAAGCTAACTCTTACGGTCCATGAGAAATCTGTTAAAAAATATTTAGAAATCTCCAAGGATGTCGCGGAGAGATATAATATTCCGCCTTATGCTCGTCAAAGGATTAAACTTGTTGAGAAATCTATTGATTCCTTGTTTATGAGTGATAAAGTGAAAACGACAAAACTTGATGATTTTTTTTAATCATGTTTTTAGGCATAATGTTCAAATAGCTATTCTGCTATGCATTGTTTATAAGGAGTTTGTTATTTATGGTTGAGAATATCATCCGTCAGACAAGTAAGAAAACCTGGTACAAATGGTCTTTTTATTTAAATGTAGTTCTAATGTTCGTTGTGGGAGTGTTTATTTATTTACTTGTGAAGGATAGTATTGATTATGGTAGAAACGGCGGTGATACATGGCTTTTTATTACTCGTGATGTAGCATTTCTTGGAATTGCTTTAACAATTATTTTTATTCAACTTATCAGAAATTTGAGTTTGATTATGCGGAGATCACTTTAAAACAATTAATGTTTGGCGATAGGTGTAGAATAGACCGGGGAGGTAGACGTTCCCTGTTACCAGAAATCGTCTTTATGCTGGGGTTGAAGCCATGAGGCGATGTAACGAGCATTTGTTGATCCATCTGTTGACTATGAGACCTTGTCCTTTGGGATCGGAGGTGATGACCACATGTGACTGGAGGGTCATGTGTACATCTTGATTGCGGAAATCGGGTTAGGCACGGAAGTGAGCAGCCTTACCGTGAACTGCCGATGCTTGAAGGGTAACGGGGTTGAGGATGCAAATGGGCAGTCAGCTGATGAAACGTGCACCCACTCTATGGTGTTTCTACACCCGCTAAAAAAGGTGTTTTTTTTGGACCAATTAATTTTAAATGCTAGAACATGTATTAAGGATAGTTGTAGGATGGTGATGCAATATTGCAGGATGATGTTGAAATAGTTGATTTTGAAGATGTTGATCTTACTGGTGCAACTGTTATAGCGGGTTTTCCGTCTATAGGTTTGGTTAGTACTATTGCTGCTAATTATTTAATAGATGCTTTGAATTTGAAACAAATAGGCTGTGTAAGATCTTCACAGTTTCCTGCGCTTTCTGTGGTTCATACTGCAGAGCCGCTTTCACCGGTTCGTATCTATGCCGGAAATCAGGGCAATGGAAAAAAAATCGTTATATTTGTCTCTGAGTTTAAACCAAAACCCAACCTTATCAATGCTATTTCTGATACCATTATGAACTGGGCTACTACAAAGAAATGTAAATTTCTAATTTCTCCTGAAGGAATGGTTGTCGAAGGTAAGGAAGACAAAGGAGAAAAAGTTGTTGATGCATATGCTATAGGATCTACTGAGTCTGCTAGGGCTATGTTGACGTCTAAGGATATTGCACAGTTTAAAAATGGTATTATAGCAGGAGTTTCAGGTGTTTTACTTAATCTAGGTAAACAGGCTAATTTTGATGTTATCTCAATTCTTGCTGAGGCACATCCTAATTATCCCGATGCAAGAGCTGCAGCTGCAGCTATAAATGTTATGGGTCTTATTATGGGTATTGAAATAAATGTTACACCTCTTTATGAGGAATCAGAGCGTATAGAAAAGCAGCTTCAGAAATTCCATAAACAGGCGAAACCAATGGTTTCTGCGAGTCAAGCACCACAACCAAGTATGTACGGATAAGTAATTATTCTCCATAACTATTTTTTCTTTATATTCCTTTAAAGGATGAACTTTTTAAATTATAATGTCATTGTTTGTTTTGAATTATGATAAAAATTCCAAAGAGTCATCCTCGTTATTTTTCACTTAAAACACGAGAAAAATTATCACATGCAATGAAAAAAGGCTTAGTTCATGAGACCGGTTTATTTGCTCATGGGCGTGGTGAGGCTTTTGATTATCTATTTGGTGAAAAAACTATAGCTATTGCTAATGAAGCAGAAAGAGTCGCTGCTGCTGCCTTGTTAAATGCTAAAAACCCAGTTATTTCGGTTAATGGAAATGTTGTTGCTCTTGTTCCAGATGAATGTATTAATCTCGCAAAGTGTATTCCTGCTAAAATTGAGGTTAATCTTTTTCATAGGACTACTGATCGTGTTAAGAAGCTTGTAAAAGAGCTAGAAAAAGCTGGTGCTGAAGAGATATATGGTTTAAAAGCTGATGCTAGGATTCCTGGTTTGGATCATGATAGAGGTATTTGTGACAATAATGGTATTTTTTCTGCTGATGTTATATTAGTTCCTCTTGAGGATGGTGATCGTTGTCAGGCTTTAAAAAAGATGGGTAAAACAGTTATCGCTATTGATCTTAATCCTCTTTCCAGAACTGCTAAAACCGCTGATATAACTATTGTTGATAATGTTATTCGTGCTATTTCAAATATTGAAAGATGGGTGGAAAAACTAAGAGATATTGATAAAAAAAGTGTATATAATATTGTAAAGTCTTGGGATAATGATAAAATGCTTGATGATGTTTTACTTTTTGTGTCAAAAAGACTAAATTCATTGTAATAATATGGGTGGATCTATGGAGTTATATAGAAGTCATTATTCGAAAGATGTTTCTAAGAAAGAACATGATAAAACTATAACTGTTGCTGGTTGGGTTGAAGATATCCGTAATATTGGTTCTTTAGCCTTTATTATTCTTCGTGATAGAAAAGGAACACTTCAGGTTACATGTTTTAAAAAGAAGAACCCTGAGCTTTTTGAAAAACTAGTTACTATTTCTCGTGAATCAGTTATTGCTGTTAGAGGACTATGTAAAAAAAGCGATAAAGCGAGGAATGGTTATGAGGTCATACCAGAAAACATTGAGATTTTATCCATCTCGGAGACGCCTCTGCCTTTGGGTGTTGTTGATAAAGTTGAATCTGAGCTTGACACTCGTTTGGATAATCGTTTTATTGATCTGCGTAAACCTGAGATTCAAGCAGTTTTTAAGATAAGAAATAAGGTTATTGCTGCAGTGCATGAGTATCTTAGATCTCAGGATTTTATAGAGGTTCATACTCCTAATATTATTGCTAGTTCCTCTGAGGGTGGTACTGATGTTTTTAAGCTGAAATATTTTGAAAAAACTGCATTTCTTGCTCAATCTCCTCAGTTGTATAAACAGATGCTAATGGCAACTGGTTTAGATCGGGTTTATGAGATTGCCTGGTATTTTAGAGCAGAGGAACATAATACGCGTAGGCATCTTAATGAGTCAACAGCAGTAGATCTGGAGATGGCATTCATCAACAGCGAAGAAGATGTTATGAAAATCTTGGAAGGGCTTGTCCAGAATATGTGGAAAAGAGCAGGTGAATGTAAAGAAGAAATAGAGATTTTAGATAAAAAAATTGTTGCTCCAAAACTTCCGTTTACACGGTTAACATATGATGAAGTAATAAAAAAACTAAATAAGAATGGTTCTGAAATAAAATGGGGAGAGGATCTCGGTACAGAAGAAGAAAAACTTCTCGGCAAAATTATGAAAAAAGATGGCAAAGAATTCTATTTTATCACTTGATACCCTATTGAGGCTAAACCGTTTTATACTATGCCTGAAGGAGATAAATACTCCCGTGGTTTTGATTTAGAATGTAAAGGTGTTGAGATTGCATCCGGTAGTCAACGTATTCATAATGTTGAGTTGTTGAAAAATAGAATGAAGGCTTGTGATCTTAATCTACCGGATTTTGAATCATATCTAAAAGCTTTCCGATTTGGTATGCCACCTCATGGTGGTTTTGGATTTGGTATAGAACGATTTCTTATGGAACTTCTCGATATAAAAAACATCCGCGAATGTATCTTATTTCCAAGAGACAGAACACGGTTGACACCATAAAGTGCGATTGGGAAAAATTAAATAAATCTATAATATGTAAGAAATTCAAATATTGGGTAGCACGCCAAAAAAATTGTTAGAATTAGTATGAGATGATATATTGTCATATAGCTTTACGTTTGATTTATCAAAGTTGTCGCAAACATTGTTTAAAGATATTGCTGAGCTTTCTGAAAAAGGAAAAGTCCCTAAAAAGATTGGGGATATGGCAAGAAATCTGGTAAAAAGATTCAATGTAAACAAAATTACTGGGCTACCAGTTGGCGACTCAATAACTGTTATAGAAGATATTATTAATATCCACATAAAAAACAGTTTATTTAAAGAACGTTTTTTGAAAACAAGTAAAAGAGCATTGTTCCTCCCGCATTGCTGTAGAAAATTTATGGATGCAAGATGCAAGGCAGATTTTGATTTAGAGACATCGACATATACATGCAACCATTGTTCTGAAGATTGCGTGATAAATCAAGCTACAAAACTTGGAAAAAAAGAAAATTACGACGTATATATATTACCAGGTGCCTCTTGTGTTAGAAAGATCATTCAGAAAAATGCATATGAGGGTATTGTAGGGGTGGCATGTACAGATGAATTAAAATTAGCAACGAATATGTTAGAACAATTTAACATATCATCACAGGGCATACCTTTGTTAAAAAACGGCTGTTCAGAAACACGATTCAATTTTGACACTTTACTAAAAATAATTAAAAGAGAAAAAAATTAGATCACATTCATTTTGATGTAAACGTGAATTGAAACCACCTTAGTAAAACAATACTTTTTGTTTCTCCACTAGGATATTAAATGGTGCAGGGGATGAGATTTGAACTCGCTTTTACCGGTAAATTCGTATTCAAATCCCAATTGAACGGTAAAAATATCGGCATATTTATTTTTAAATAAGAGGTGTTATATTTTC
>Ga0114920_10001756_pt1 | contig 10126 bp, 9 predicted proteins | sample ChitaG_FD_88683 | JGI IMG/M metagenome (GOLD analysis project Ga0114920, IMG submission 88683) | Deep subsurface microbial communities from South Pacific Ocean to uncover new lineages of life (NeLLi) - Chile_00310 metaG | ecosystem: Environmental > Aquatic > Marine > Oceanic > Sediment ...
AAATTGTCGCCTCTTTATCAGACTCGCTTATCTTCCCCTTCTCCACCGCCCTGGTTAGGAAATGCTTAATTGATGACAACCCCTTATTTAACACTACCTCGCTTATATCCGAGACGACAACCTCATACCCTGCCTGGGCGCAGACCTGGGTAATTCCTGAACCCATAAAGCCACAACCAACCACCCCTACTCTCTTAATTTTCATAATGCCCTTTCTCTACAACCAATTGAGATTACTTTACTTTGCCTTTGGTCCAGTATAGTCGTAGAAGCCCTTTCCCGTCTTTCGCCCCAGCCAGCCCGAAGCCACCGTCCTTTTTAGCAGTGTTGGTGGGGCAAACTGGGGGTCTTTAGTTTCCTCATACATTGCCTTGGCTACCATGTAGACAACATCATTACCGTTGAAGTCTGCCAGAGCCAGCGGTCCTATATGATAGTTTAAACCTACCGTCATCGCTTTATCAATCTCTTCAGCACTGGCAATACCCCTCTCAAGCAGACGAATAGCATTCAGTTGCCAGGGTATTAAAAGATAATTAAAAATAAACCCAGGCGTATCTTTGGCAATAATGACTTCCTTGCCTAATGATTCACCAAACTTCCTGGCTATCTCCAGGGTCTCCTCACTGGTCCTGGCAGTCCGAACCAGCTCCAGTAACCTGTTAAGAGGCACCGGTGACATAAAATGCATCCCCAGTACTTTATCAGGCCTCTTGGTCACCATGGCTAACTCAATCACCGGCAGACAAGAGGTGTTTGAAGCTAAAATCGCCCCTTTAAGGCAAATTTTATCAAGCTCGGCAAATACCTTCTTCTTTAATTCCGGTTCCTCAGGCACAACCTCTATTGCAAGCTCACAGTCACTTAAATCTTTTATATCAGTTGTACCCTTAATGCGGGAAATTGTCGCCTCTTTATCAGACTCGCTTATCTTCCCCTTCTCCACCGCCCTGGTTAGGAAATGCTTAATTGATGACAACCCCTTATTTAACACTGCCTTGCTTATATCCGAGACGACAACCTCATACCCTGCCTGAGCTGAGACCTGGGTAATTCCTGAACCCATAAAGCCACAACCAACCACCCCTACTCTCTTAATTTTCATAATGCCCTTCTTTTTACCGATGAAGATTTACCTTGCTTTATAGTCAGGCTTTCTTCTTGGTTTTTCGGCGAAAGCGGTGATTCCTTCGTTGAAATCCTCGGTGCCCATGAGGTAAGCCTCTAGAGTATGCTCGAGGTACAGACCATCCTCCAGGGTCATGCTATAACCCTTAATCATCGCTTCCTTAACCGCTCTAACCGCCAGAGGTCCTGCCTGGCAGATGGTATTAGCCCACTCTTTAGCGGCAGACATAAGCTCATTTTGTGGGACAACCTTATTAATTAAACCGATTCGATAAGCTTCCTGGGCATCAATGGGCTTACCAGTAAGCAAAATCTCAGCCGCCTTGCACCAGGGAATCATCCGCGGCAGCCTCTGGGTACCCCCCCAGCCAGGCAAAAGCCCCAGCGTAATCTCTGGCAAGCCGAAGCGAGCATTCTCAGAGGCTACCCTGAGGTCACAGGCCAGAACTATCTCCAGTCCCCCACCCAGCGCATAACCGTTGACGGCAGCAATAAGCGGTTTCCACAGAGTAAATCCCCGCATCGGGAGCTCTGGCATTACCCAGGGGCTATATCGGTGCTTCTGCCCGAAAGGTAGCATATCTTTGATGTCAGCGCCAGCAGAAAAGGCCTTTTCACCAGCGCCAGTAATAATACCAACCCATACCTCAGGGTCATCCCGAAAGTCCACCAGGGCATCATGAAGCTCCCGAGCCGCTTCCACATTAATGGCATTAAGTGCCTCAGGTCGGTTAAGGGTGAAAATAGCAATTCTACCTTCTTTAGTATAGTCAACAGCCATAATAAACCTCTCCTTATAAATAAAATTCTTCATGAAAACAAAAAGCTGGAAATAGAATATTCCAGCTAAGTTAGAACTAAAGTGCCACCCGATTCCACATTGGCCTGCCCACATTTGAATAGAAAAGGCATCACGGCAAATTTTAACAAAGCCCTTATACCCTGTCAAGGAACTTATTTCCGCCCTGGGACAAGCCTGCAGATGGGTATAGAGCTAGAAAATGCCCTTTTCGGTAAAGCTGGCTATTTCTTTCTTAGTCATCCCCAGTAACTTGCCATAGACATAATCATTATCCTGACCTAAGATGGGTGCCGGACGATAAAAACTGGCCGGGGTCTCGGAGAGCTTTACCGGGGTGGTATCAAAAGTAACCTTGCCCAAAACCGGATGCTCAACTGAAGTAAAAAAGCCCCTTTCTCTAAGTTGCGGGTCTTCGGCCAGTGAAGCGGCATCTGAAACCACCCCACAAGCTATCCCCACCCCTTGGAGCAAGTTCATCACCTCTTCTGGGGTGTGATTAATCGTCCATCCCTCAACTAACCTATCCAGTTCAGTGGAATGCTTGACCCGCTCTGAATTAGTGGCAAACCTAGTATCTTTAGTCCAGGCAGGATAACCAAGCACCCTGCAAAGGTGCTGCCACTCCTCCTCACTTGAGAGCGAGATGGCACACCAGCGGTCATCACCCTGACAGCGATAAACACCGCAGGGAGCAAAATCCGGATTGCTATTACCCTCCGGGGCTAATTCCCTCGCGTTGGCGGTAAAATCAAGCACTGCCACTTCCAAAAGGGAAGTTAAGGCCTCAAGCTCTGAGATGTCAATATATTGCCCTTCTCCAGTCTCTGACCTGTATTCCAGCGCCTCAAGGAGAGCCAGCGCCGCTACCAGTCCGGCAACATGGTCAGCATGGGCACAGCCTACCCCGAGTGGTGGTCTACCGGGGAAGGTGGTGAGATGGGTTAGCCCCGAGAGAGCCTGAACAGTGGCATCAAAGGCAACATAGTTCTGCCAAGCCCCGGTATGACCCATCCCGGACAGGCTTACCATGATTAAATCAGGCTTTATCTCTTTAAGTTGTTCATAGGAAAGTCTCCAATTTGCCATCACCCTGGGAGTGAAATTTTCTACCACCACATCGCTTATCCCAGCCAGCCTCAGGGCTACACCCCTTGCCTCAGGCTTACTTAGGTTGAGTGAAATAGAAAGTTTATTGCGGTTCCAGGTATTAAAATAGCCAGTTCGGCTATCCTCATCGCTGCCGGGGATATGCCTTGACCCAACCTTAATTACCTCAGCCCCAAAGTCAGCTAAAATCCTGGTAGCATATGGGCCAGCCAGCACCCAGGTAAAATCAAACACCCTTAAACCATCTAAGGCAGCTTTCATCCAGATTTTCCTCCGCTTAATAGATTCAAATTATACCCCTTGAAGCTAAGGCGTGAACCTTTTTTGCAGAAAGGCCAAGCTCCCCCTGATAAATCTCGTCGTTGTGCTCACCAATCAGGGGGGGCTTAAAGATACGCCAGCCCAGTTTACTAAACTTATACGGTGCCCCAGCATAGGTTATCTTTTTACCCAGCTCAGGATGGATAAGCGGTGTAAAAAAGCGGCGCTCCTTTAGTTGAGGGTTACTGACTACATGCTTGGGGGAACAAACCTTTGCCCAGGGGAACCCCATCAGTTGCCCCCTTTGGCAAAGCTCATCGGCGCTATGGGTCTTAGTCCACCGCTCAAGGACACTTGCTATATGCCCCAGATTAAGCCGTCTAGTTTCTTCATGGCGCCACTTTTCCTGCTTTAAGTCCTGTGCCATCCCCTCGCTTAAGAGCCACTCTACCAGCGTCTCCCAGTTGCGAAACAAAGAAAGCATAATATAGCCATTACGGCAGGGGAAAGCACGGAAAGCACCACTCCAGCTAAGACTGCCTTGCCTTTTTGCCACCACACCTTCGTCATGATAGCGTATATTTACATGCTCGGTCACCGCGGCTGTTGCTTCCACGAGCGAGAGGTCAAGATACTGTCCCCGACCGCTAAAGCGGCGGCTCAAGAGGGCTAAAAGGATACCGATAGCAGCAAAAAGGGAGGCAATATGATAACTCTGCTGCCCATAGGGTTTGAGCGGCGGGGTATCCCGTTCCCCACTAAGATACATTTGCCCGCCCAAGGCAGAGGCAACAAGGTCATCGCAGTGAAAATTTTTCCTCGGACCGGTCTGCCCAAAACCGGTGATTGAGGCTAAAATTAGCCTCGGATTAACTTTAGATAAGTCATGATAGCTCAACCCCAGCTTGTCCAGATACCCCGGGGGAAAGGTCTCTACCACCACATCAGCGGTCACAACCAGCCGCTTAAGAATTTCTCTCCCCTCAGCGCTTTCAATATCAAGGGTAATGCCCCGCTTTGAGGCATTCAGGTGCCAAAAGTTTAGGCTACGCCCTGGATGCGGCACCTCCCCTAGATATGGCCCGCGCTGTCTTAAAGGGTCTCCACCCGGCGGCTCAACCTTGATAACATCCGCCCCCATGTCACCGAGGAGCCTGGAGCAGAACATCCCCTTTTCATCAGCCAAATCTAGGATGCGTAAGCCATCTAGCGCCAATTTCATTCTCTAGAACCTGCGGTCAAAGCTACGTTTCGGAAAAACTAGTTGAAGTAAGGGCGAAAAGCCTCTGCTCAAGCTTAAGCCCACCCTCAAGCCTCAGATTAAGCCCCTGGATTAGCGCCTGTTTGGTGTTTTTTACAGCTTGAGGGGGATAAGAGCCTATCTTTTTTGCCAATGCCTCAGCCGTGGTCATAAGTTCCGGGCGAGGTACCACCCGGTTAACCAAGCCAATATCGTATGCCTCTCTGGCTGAAATCCTCCTGCCGGTTAGCAATATCTCCAAGGCTCTTGGTCTGCCCACAATACGGGGTAGGGTTTGTGTTCCCCCGGCAGCGGGGATAATACCCAAGCCGACTTCGGGAAAGCCAAACTGGGCATCCTCGGCAGCCACTCTCAGGTCACAAGAGAGGGCGATTTCAAGACCGCTTCCTAGAACATAACCATGCAGGGCGGCAATTAGTGGCTGCGGCAAGCTCAAAAATAACCCCCAAACATCCCGGCTTAAGCGTACCTGGCGGGCTACCACCGGGGATGGAGCAGTTAAAAACTCACTTAAATCAGCGCCGGCACAAAATGCTTTCTCCCCCGCCCCGCTAAAGATGACTACCCTCACCTCGTCATCATCCCTTACTGCCTCAAGAATCTGCAGTAGCTCATCGCGCATCTGGATATTATAAGCATTGAGGTGCCTGGGGCGGTTGAGGGTAACATAGGCTAAAGCCTCTCTTTTCTCATAGATTAGAGTTTCGAAATTAGCCATTACTTTGAAATATACCCGGTATCATTCCCCTTTAAAGTGGGGCGACCTTTTCTCCCGGAAAGCCCTAATACCTTCAATGCGGTCTTGAGTTATCTGAAGCAGGCAGTAGAGGTCGGTCTCAAGCCCCAGTCCCTGCTCCAAAGTAAGGTCCAGCCCTTTACTGACTGCCTCTTTAATATAGCTAAGGGCAACAGGTGCTTTACTGCTTATCTTTCTGGCTATATCCATCGTCAGTGGGATAAGCTCAGTTTCCGGAACTACTTTACTCACCAAACCAATGCGGTATGCCTCCTGGGCGTCTATAGGCTCAGCGGTAAGGAGCATCTCCAGGGCTTTGGCTCTGCCCACCAGCCGCGGCAGCCACTGGGTTCCGCCATCCTGTGGCATAAGACCTAAAGCCACCTCAGGGAAACCAAAGGAGGCAGTCTCATCAGCAATTCTTATATCACAGACCAAGGCCAGCTCAAGGCCCCAGCTTAGGGCATCGCCGTTAATGGCGGCAATGGTGGGGCAATTAAGTCTAGCCAGTAGCTGGGCGGGACTGGATTTATCCCGTTTAGTAAAAAGCAGCTTTTCTTTTGGGTCAGCCCCCAGACAAAAGCTCTTTCCCTGGCCGGTAATTAATACCACCCTGACTTCTCTATCCTCGGCAATTCGGGAACAAACATCAACTAACTGCCCGGCCATCTTGTTATTGATGGCATTGCCCACCCCGGGACGATTAAGGGTGATAATGCCAATCTGCCCCTCTTTGCGGAAAATCACCGTTCTGGAAGGCACCACAGTACCCCAATTATACCACTTTGAAGGGAGCTACTTTACAGGCTCAAGCCTAGCTCCCTTTAATCCTTTATAGCTTGGGCCGTAGCGGAAGGCCCGGTAGATATAATTGTTACGGCCATAGAAGGGGAAGCGATGGTAGTAGGGGTTAACATACTCCCATACTATTTCCTTATATGGATTCAGTTCAAAGATGCGGCCAAAATCCCCCTCGCAGATTAGGGTATCGCCATTAGCCAGACGCTGGCAATTGCCCATCCTGGGGGCGTAAAAGTCGGGTAGCGGGTTTTCAAGGTAGGTCCATTCTATTTCGTTAGTCTTGGGATTGAGCTCCACCACCCGGGAGGCACCAAGGGGCAGGTTCTTGACATGAAGCCCCTTATCCAGAAACAGGATGTCTCCCTTGCGCACCCGGCGGTCAATCCCCCTCTCCCATATCTCACCAGAGGGAAGCTCCGAACTCAGCATGACTGCGGCATCCGGATGAGATAGTTCCCCAGAACCCCACTGCCACTTGATATTGCCGGTTTCTTTCTCGATAATGGCCAGGGTATTAATCCGGGAAAAGCAGACCAGGATATTGCCATCAGAGAGAACTTCAATAGAACTTGCCATCGTCCACTGGTCACGGAAACATAAGGGACAGATATAGTCTTTCTCCGGGTCCAGGTGCTCATAAGCCTTCCACTCCCAGACTACCCTGCCTGAGGGGTGAATCTCCTGGAGGCAGTCACACCACATAACACCGTCTTTCTCTGTCCCCGGCACACCACCTTTCACCTTGGAGGCGATATCCTTAGGTACCTCAACCCACTTTAAGACCATGGTGTTGTCATTGTACAGGCGAAAGAAGGTATGATGCAGATAGGGGTCTTCATATTTCCAGACAACATTACCGTCCCAATCTACCTCCACCAGTTCCCCACCAGCTCCAAAAAAACTAGCTAACGGTCCGTCACTCTTCTGCCCCGAATAGAGCAGATTACCATTGGGAAGTAGTTCACCATGTAGAGCCGGGGGATTTTTCATCTGCCACTTATGGACAACCCGACCCCGCATATCAATTAAGATAACCTCTTTTTCCCCCAGTGGGGTAAATAGGGTGTAGCCGTTATAGGCTTTGGATAGGTTGTAGAAAACGGTACCGTGAAACTTTCTTCGTGCAATCGCCATTGCTTTTCCTCCCTAGTGATAAAGGCAAAACTTAAAACAGGTTATACATTTTCCCAGGCATCGGGCCCGAGGAGCCGGTTTTCTATGGCATAGTTTTTCGGGTTCAAGTCCTTACCTTTAAAGCCTGGGAAGTCTGGGCTGTAACGGTAAGCCTTAAAGAGCTGGCAAATTCGCCCGAAAGTATCATGATAGCAGTCATTATAAAATGGGCTAATGTATTCCCAGACTATCTCACCATCACGAGTAACCTCAAAGATACGACTCATATCCGTCTCACTGATGAGGGTATTGCCGTTGGGCAGCCGCTGACAGGCACCCATAATCGAGGTGTAGAAGTCACCCGGAGGGTCATCTTTATATTCCCATTCAATCTTGTTGGTCTGGGGGTTTACCTCCACCACCCGGGAGTAGCTTACACCCGAGCCATCTTGACGGTGATTACCATTGTCAAATACCAGAATGTTACCATTGTCAACCAGCGAGGGGTCGTGCTGATGGGTTATCTCACCCCGCCCCCACATCCACTTTATCTTACCGGTTTTCTTATCAATGGTGAAGATAGAACTTTGCGAGCGAAAGCTGGTTAGAATATCGCCGTTAGGCATCTCAAAAACGGTGTTACCGTGGGTCCACTCGCGGCGGGTGCACAATGGACAGATAGAGAAATCCTTGATATTTACATGCTCCCAGGGTAGCCACTCCCAGACTATCCTGCCATCAGGAGCTACCTCATGGAAGCCGTCAGCCCACATCACTTTTTCACCCGACTCAAGTACGTCACTCCCGGCAAGTCCACCCTCAATTTCATCAACAACCTCATTGGGAACCCTTACCCACCGCAGCAGCATGGTGTTGCCATTCTTTAAACGGGCAAAGGTATGGTTCTGATAGTGGTCTTCCCACTTCCACACCAGGTTATTGTCCCAGTCCACCTCCAGCATTTCCCCGCCACGCCCGCCAAGTACGATAAAACCAACTTGCTTGAGCGCCGGGTCAAGCGCCTTGGTTTGACCGGCATAAAGAAAGTTACCATTTTCCAGGAAAGTCCCGTGCATACCTGGGAGGTAGGGCAGCCTCCAGTGATGCACAATTTCACCCTCGATATTAATCAGCCAGGCATCTGTAGAACCCATCGGCGTCAGCAGGGTATAGCCATTAAAGGCCTTGGCCGGGTCATAGTAAGTAACCCCTTCAAGCTTTCTTCGGACTATACTCATTAACGACCCTCCTTAATTTTCAAGTTTAGATAACCAGCTAATTACATTATCATTTCTTAATAGTTTTGACAAGGTCATTCTCTTTTAGTATCTCAGCCAGTTTTACCGCCACTTCATTAGGCTCACCACTCAGTTTACTGGCACCCTTGGTAGTAATTCCTCCGGTCATCAAATGTTGTATCCGCTCAAATGCCGAAAGGGACTCATCAGGGATGAGAAGCCCCCTCCGCTTTGGTTTAGGTAGTGAGAATCTAGCCAATTTCACATTAGACCAGCTTTTAGCCTCATCCGGTGATACCTGAAGCGAATCCAGGCTGAGCTTCTCAATAGCTATCTTTTGGGCTGCCAGCCGAGAACGTAGCGCCGGATATCTAAGCTTTAGCCCTGACTCTATCGCCAGTAAGGCTGGCAAGTCTAACTCAAGAATGCTTCTTTCGCCTCCCTCTTCACCACGATGTACCACCAAGCGTCTTTCACCCCCAGCAGTTAAGACCTCCCTTACCCCACCAACCGCGGCTAACCCCAACTCCTCAGCAATGACCGCCCATACCAGACCAGTGTTATCATCGGCAGCCTGCAGGCCGCAAAGGATTAGGTCGTAGTGAAGATGGCTAATTGCTTTAGCCAAGAGCCGCCCGGTGGTATAAGCCTCCAAAGCCCCAATATCTTGAGTGCTAATTAATATAGCCTTATCAGCGCCTACAGACAAGCAGTATCTGAGACTCTCCTCAGCGTTAGAGGAACCAAGGCAAATCACGATAACTTTTCCCCCGGTGCTATCCTTCAGCTTTAAGGCATACTCCAGAGCCAGCTCGTCTGAGGGGTTGATGACCGAGGCTACCCCCTCCTTCTTCACCTCAGATGCTTGGTGGTCATAGTAAACCATGCCATAAGGGTCCAAAATCTGCTTTACACAGACGATTATCTCCATAGCTTACCTCACATTAACCCTGGCTTTATTCATCACTCGTCCTAAGTGCAGTAATAAGACGAGGTATTATTTCAAGTAAGTCACCCACCACGGCTACATCGGAAACATTAAAGATAGAAGCCTTGGGGTCTTTATTGATAGCCACAATGAAACCAGAGTCCCTCATTCCCATAAGATGCTGGCTGGCCCCGGAAATGCCACAAGCAATGTAAGCTCGGGGTGAGACAAAACTGCCGGTACTGCCCACCAAGCGGTCACGGGATAACCATTCCTCGTCCAGAGCCATCCGTGAGCAGGCGATAGTACCCCCCAGCCTCCCAGCCAAACTCTCAAGGAGCTTGAAGTTTTCCTTACTGCCTACCCCTCGTCCGCCAGAGACAATAACCTCTGCTTGCTCAAGGGGTAAGGACCTGGGGTCGGGGCTGATAGAGCCAGTGACCTGATATGTAACCCGCACCCCTTCAAGTTTGGGCTTAAAAGTTATAACTTCTGCCTTTTTCGGTTGAGGGAAGTGCCTTTTCTCCAGATTTTCAGGGGCTAAGGTAACTATCTGCGGCCTAGATTGCGGGCAGATAAAGGTACCACTGACCTTACCGCCATAGACCGGTTTAGACTGATAAAGCACGCCTTCTTGATCCATCTCTAGATGGGTACAATTGGACACCAGACCCACCCCGAGTTTAGCTGCCAGCCTCGGGGCTAAATCCCTGCCCAGTATGGTTGCCCCGAAAATAAAAACCTCAGGCTT
>Ga0114920_10001758_pt1 | contig 10124 bp, 8 predicted proteins | sample ChitaG_FD_88683 | JGI IMG/M metagenome (GOLD analysis project Ga0114920, IMG submission 88683) | Deep subsurface microbial communities from South Pacific Ocean to uncover new lineages of life (NeLLi) - Chile_00310 metaG | ecosystem: Environmental > Aquatic > Marine > Oceanic > Sediment ...
AATACATCTGGCGGGTCCATATGTAAAGATTGGCATAATATTAGAAGGTTGTTAATATAAATGTGTGAAGCCGGATCAGTTTAGAATATTGTCTTTAACAATTGCGTATTATAATCGGGAGAAAGGCGCATGATCCCATGAAGGCCAAAGATTTTCGTAAAGACGAAAGAGGATAGCAATGGAAACTGAAAATCTCGAAGTATTAACTTTAAATGAAGAAAATATTGCAGATGAACACATTTGTTGTGGATTGGCGGATAAAAAGATCGCAGAAGGGTACAGATTAAAAAAGGAGTTGATAAAAAGCAGACTATCTGAAGGCTTTAAATTTAAAAAATTTAATGTCAGAGGAAAAGTATTCATAGAATATGTGCCTGCAGAGAATGCCTGGAGCCCGATTGACGCTCCAGGCTATATGTTCATTCGTTGTTTTTGGGTATCTGGCAGGTACAAGGGTCATGGATTTGGAACAAAATTGTTGGATGAATGTATCAATGATGCGGAGAGGGAAGATAAAAATGGAATTGTCGTTGTTACAAGCAGAAAGGTCATGCCTTTCCTGACCGATAAGGGTTTTTTCATAAAAAAGGGATTTGAGGTCTGTGATACCGCTCCTCCTTATTTTGAATTATTAGTAAAGAAACTAAAGGAAGCTCCTTTGCCAAAATTTAGAGATGACGCAAAAAAAGCGGCTGTGGAGAATAAAAATGGTCTTACTTTTATTTACTCGGACCTCTGTCCATTTACCGATTACTGGGTCGATAAGATGATAGAATTCGCAAATGACTTAGGTATTCCGAGTGAGAAGATCAAAATAACGACAAAAGAAGAGGCTCAGAATATACCGTCAGCCACTGCATTATTCAGCGTGTATTACAATGGAGAATTTTTGACTCATAAAATAGTGGCCCATAAAGAATTTAGTAAATTGTTAAGCAAACATAGGTAACCTGAATTATTCACGAGTCAAAGTTACTGAAGGTATAATTCAGGCTGTGATGGAATTGCTTTATTAAGATCGCCAACCTTTCCAGTTTTTCGTTGACGCGGTATCTTTCTTGTGATATTATTAGCCCCGCTGAAATTGGAAAGACTTGCCCAATTATAAGATTAGGCAGGAATTATAAAGGATTATAGAAAACTTTAGAAGGAAGTCAGAATGAACATTTATGTAGGTAATTTAACAAGAGAAGTCACCGAAGAGGATTTGCGAAAGGCTTTCGAAGCCTTCGGGGAAGTCACATCTATCAAAATCATCACTGATAGATTCACTGGCGATTCGAGGGGATTCGGATTTGTTGAGATGTCCAACAGTCCCGAAGCTCAGTCTGCAATCTCCGGACTTGATGGCAAAGATCTGAAAGGCCGTTCTCTTAAGGTAAACGAGGCCCGACCTCGTCGTGATGACCGTCGAGGTGGAGGGGATTTTGGCGGAGGTGGAGGCGGATTCGGGGGTAAAAGACGCTTCTAATAAGTGGTAACCAGATATTCATAATCATTGTCAAATTTTGCTTCAAAGCGCATTTGAGGATTCCCTGGTTTTTAATTTTATCTCTATCAATCTTTAAAGTAGAAAGACGCTATTCACTCTACTCAAAAGAAAGGAGAATTCTGCCTGGGAAATTCATTATTTATCCTCTCCTAAATTCTTGAAGGGAATGATGAATGAAAAGATATGAAAGAAAGGAAAGAAAGAGAAGAGAAAGGAAAAGAGAGAAAAAAAAGAGAGAAAAAAGAAAAAGAAGAACTATTGGATAAACTGGAGAGTTAATAAGAATATTAACAATTCAGTTTTTCTATTTGAGTTACTTCACACTTCCATCTTTTACTGAATATTAAGATTTTTTTATCTTTCTTTAATGTTCTTTTAATCCTTGAAGGTTATAATACTAATTTATTTTCCTGCAATGAGAAGGGAATCTCTAGATTTTGTGCCTGATTTTTCGATTTTGTAGAAGGAGAGGCTGAATGATTAGACTTAAATCGCGTGTTGCCATCATATTGTTCTTCTGTTGTTTCATCTGTGTCGCCTTGGTTTGGGCTCAAGACCAGGAAACAGACATTGAAGACTTGAGAGAGTCTGCCCCTAAGGTTTTTATTGACTGCCGGCGCTGTGACAGGGATTATTTCCGGGATAATATTACTTATGTCAATTATGTCCGGGATAGAAAGGATGCAGATGTTCATATCCTGATCACACAACAGTCAACTGGAAGTGGAGGCCGGGAATACACTTTTGCGTTCATTGGTTTAAAAGAGAGTGCCGACGTGAAACATACCCTGATCTGTACCTCCGGTCCCACTGATACAAGAGACGAGATCCGGCGGGTGCAATTGGAGGTTCTGGAAAGAGGTCTTTTTCCTTATCTCGTGGAAACGCCCATTGCCGAGTATATTTATCTGGATTTCAAAAAGAGACTTGAACCCACTGCCGTGGTGGATCCCTGGAAGTTTTGGGTTTTTAGCATCAGCGCAGATGGACGTGTCAGCGGAGAGTCGAGCCGGAGTTCCCGCTCGCTGGATGTGAATGTCTCAGCCAATAAAGTCACGCCTGATATCAAAATTCGATTGGGTCTCTCTGGGGATTTTGATAAAAGGGTGTATGATTACGAAGAAGAGAGAGAAACCAGTATTTCAGAGCAGAAGAATTTTTCTGGTATGGTTGTCAAAAGTATTAACAGCCATTGGTCGGTAGGCGGCTGGGTGGAGGCAGAATCGTCGACCTACAGCAATCTGGATTATCTAATTACGGTTGCCCCTGCAATAGAATACAATTATTTCCCATATACTGAATCCACCCGCAGACAGCTGCGTCTTCTCTACAAGATAGGATGGAATTCCGCCAATTATGTGGAGGAGACCGTTTATGAAAAGACTTCGGAAACTTTATATAACCAATCGCTGACCATATCATTAACGGTAAGAGAAACCTGGGGCAGTGTATCCACGTTCCTGGAAGGCTCTCATTATTTCCATGACTTCAGCAAAAATCGGCTGGAATTCGGGGGGAACATCGACCTGAGGGTTTTTAAAGGGCTTTCCCTGGATATAAACGGAAGATATAAACGGATACATGACCAACTGGCGCTGTCTGTAGGCGAAGCAACCCTGGACGAGATACTGTTGAGAAGGAAGGAGCTGGCCACGGACTATGAGTACTCTATTTCCGTAGGGCTGCGCTATACGTTCGGGTCTGTCTACAGCAACGTCGTCAACCCACGCTTCGGCAGAACTCGTTTTCGGTGGAGGTAAGACTTTCATAAATTAACCGCATTTTCCTTCGAAAATTCCACTTGCCAGCTGTCGTTTTGATAGCTGTATTCCTATATAATCCTTGATCAATGATCATTTCCAGAGCGAGGTTTCTGAAATGAAAAGGTGGAAATCACAAGAATTCCTATGAGCCAAGGAATTTGCTTGCTTTCTTTCCACCTGGATGATAAGGAAGACCAGAAGGAGGTTGCCATGGCAAAGCGTTTTCGGATATTGTCTTTATTGGTTCTGGGGGTTTTACTGTTCGGCTCCTCTCTATCCGCAGGTGTGTTCACCAAAGATGAATATGCCGCCCGGCGGGCGCGCTTGATGGAAAAGATACCCGACGGGGTGGCGATTATCCTTGGCGCAAAGTTGCGAGTGGGCTCCAACGAACATTATCAGAACAATGATTTTATTTACTTTACAGGTGCTGAGGCCCCAGATGCTGTTTTGATCATCGACGGTGTACGCCGGGAAAGCGCCCTTTTCTTAACCCTTACTGAGAGGGGAGCGCGTAACGAGGGCATTAGCTTGGACTATGTCCAGAAGCCGAGAGAGGTCACTGGTATAAGAAGAATCTATCCCCGCGATAATTTATCTACTTATTTGAGCCGGCTTGGAGACGGATCGCGGATTTTATACACCTCGTTCAAGCCTGAGGAACTTATGCGGGAGTGTAGCAACGAGAAGCTCCGCTCACTCCGGCGCAATATGGTCTTCGATGATTGGGACGGTCGTCTGACACGAGAGCAGCAGTTCGTCAAGCTTCTGAGGGAGCGTTTCCCTCAAGCGGAAGTTCGCGACTGCTCACAGATGATCTGGGACCTGCGTATAATCAAATCACCAGCGGAAATCGAAATCCTGAGAAAAGCTGCACGGATCGCAGTTAAAGCCCACATTGAGATGATGAAGACCACCCGGCCGGGGATGCACGAGTATGAACTGGCAGCGCTTTACGAATACTTGATCAAGAAGGAGGGCGCCCAGGACCTGGCCTATTACATGATCATCTGCTCTGGGGAGAATCATCCTTATTTGCATTATTACAAACACGATCGGCAGCTCCAGGACGGGGACTTCCTGGTCATCGATGTCGGGCCGGATTTCGGATATTACGACGTCGATATCACCGTATCTTATCCCGTAAATGGCAAATTCACACCTCGACAGAAGGAAGTTTACGAGGCATGCAATGCTGTGCATGAGGCCTGCATGCAGGTGTATAGGCCCCGCCTGACGTCGAAACAGTGCCGCCAGGAGGTGCATGAGATCCTGGAGAAGCAGGGCTACGACCTCACAAAGGATTATTTCAAACGGATGAGGGGCGGCTTCGGCCACTATGTCGGTATGGCTGTGCATGATGTGGGAGGAGGCCCCACTGTGCTCGAGCCTGGTATGGTAATCGCTAACGAACCTTTGTGCGTATTTCCGGACGAGAACCTTGGAGTACGGGTGGAGGATACTATCCTGATTACTGAGGACGGCTGCGAAAACCTAACCGCGGGCATTCCCCGCACGGTGGAAGAAATCGAGGCTCTGATGAAGAAGCCTGGAATCATCCAGGTGTTGAAGCGGGCTGGTTTGTACTGAGGTTATGCCGCTGCGATCTCCATTTTAGTATTAATCTCACTCGACTTACATCTGACACGCAGGGCAAATATAACAGGAACCGCCAAGATAACTGATCTTCTGGATCGGTGTTCCGCAATTCGGGCAGGGCTTGTTATCGTTTTGCTGAGCTGTGTTGCGATAGTTACGGCTTCAGGCAGTTCAATCATGAGACCTCTCTTTTGTTTGATTTGTATTTAATAGCATCATAAATTCTTTTTTAAGAAAAAATTTTTTATATTCATCGGCATTTTTTTTGCCTCAATGCGAGCATAAAGTATTTAAATTATATTGCTAAGATTGTTATAATTCTTATCTGGAGAGAGACATTATTGTAGGATCCAATCAAATGGAAAAGAAAAGAAAACAAAAAAGGAAAATCCTTATCGGTCTGCTCTCTTTATTCTTTCTTATACTGTTGAGTACGGCTGGAGCGCAACAGAAAAAGCCTGATGTGCCATATGTTCCGACCCCGGAAAAAGTTGTTGTGGAAATGCTTAAAATGGCAGACGTGGGCAAGGATGATGTACTCTATGATCTTGGCTGTGGCGATGGACGAATCGTAATCACTGCCGCGAAAGAGCTGGGTTGCCGAGGTGTGGGAATAGATATAGATCCTGTTCGCATCAAAGAAAGCCGAGAAAATGCCATCAAGGCAGGAGTGGCAGACAGAGTCAAGTTTATTCAAATGGATCTTTTCGAGGCGGATATCAGTGAGGCCACCGTGGTGACTCTTTATCTTCTTTCGTCTGTCAACCTCAGGCTTCGCCCCATACTTCTACGGGAACTTGAATCCGGCACAAGAGTTGTTTCTCACGAATTTAACATGGGAAAATGGGAATCCGATGAAAGCACTGTCATCGGTGATGATTATGATAATGAATTCTTTGTATATGATACCTTTTCGATTGATTATTACTGGGACAGGCATAGTGTTTATTTATGGATCATTCCTGCGAATGTGACAGGTGCTTGGAAATGGACCATGCCAGCCATTTCCGGCAAAAAGCGTTATACGCTGGAGCTTGATCAAGCGTTTCAGGAGGTTTCGGGAAAAGCGTTTGAAGGATCTTCTTCGATTCTTCTTTACATAAAAAATGGGAAAATAAAAGGAAACAGATTCGAGTTTTCCTTAGAGAGGAAGCTGAAAGGATGCACAGAACAATTGCATTTTGAAGGGGTTGTCAAAGGTCATACCATGGAAGGATTTGTGAGAATTGAGGGGGAACCAGATATCAAAGAAAAATGGCAAGCCAAGCGGATTCCTTCGACATTCAAGTCTATTAATAGATAATAGCCCTGTTCACATAAAACTGAGACTCCTCCACTTAAATCCTCACTAATTTGCTGCTGATCAGTCCTCGATATTTTTAATGCAGAGATGACTCGATTTTATCCAGCTTATACAGATTTTAGGGGATTTGTCCTTTATTCATGATTTTGTTACCATTTAGATTTTGCAGTTATAGATGAGAATGAACATGGAGAGATTTGAATCCAATTCATGACAAAGGAGATTATCCATGCTATCAAAATTAAGTCGATGTTTGTTAGTCATCTTCTTTTTGTTCGGTTCAATATCAGCGGTGCAAGAGCAGAAAGAAAAAAAGGGAGTGAATTGGCCAAGTTTTCGCGGGCAATTTGCCCAAGGTATCGCTGAAAATTATCCGACCCCTGTATCCTGGGATGTCGAGGACCCTAAAAATATCAAATGGAAAACACCGATTCCCGGGCTGGCTCATTCAAGCCCTATCATTTGGGAAGACCGTGTGTTCGTCACGACGGCCATCAGTGGGAAAGAGGATCCAGAACTGAAGCTAGGGCTCTATGGAAGTATTAAACCAGTGGATGATAACTCTATTCATCAGTGGAAAGTGTACTGTTTAGATAAAAACTCAGGAAAAATATTATGGGAAAAAACGGCACACAAAGGCATTCCCAAGGTGAAGCGCCATCCCAAGGGGACGCACGCTAATTCCACTCCCGCCACAGACGGGAAATACGTTGTTGCCTTCTTCGGTTCTGAAGGACTTTACTGCTACGATATGAACGGTAAATTAATCTGGAAGAAAGATTTTGGTCTTCTGGACTCGGCTTTTTTTACGGTTCCATCAGCCCAGTGGGGGTTTGCCAGCTCTCCAATCATCCATGAGGGAATCGTTGTTGTCCAATGTGATGCTCTGAATACGGCGTTTCTTGCCGCTTTGGATATCAAGACAGGGAAAGAAATCTGGCGAACGCCCCGGGAGGATGTCCCCACATGGAGCACTCCGACTGTTCACACCGGAGATGGAAAAACGCAGATCATTGTCAACGGATTTAAGCATATCGGAGGGTATGATTTTAAAACGGGAAAAGAACTGTGGAAAATATCAGAGGGTGGTGATATTCCGGTTCCCACACCTGTTGTTGCTCATGGTTTAGTATTCATCAACAGTGCCCATGGACGATTGTCTCCTATTTATGCCATAAAGCTGGATTCGCAAGGTGACATCTCTTTGAGGGATAAGAAAACTTCAAATGAGTCCATTGTCTGGAGCGTCAGGCGAGGGGGCGCTTACATGCAGACACCCCTCATTTATGGCGATTATCTTTACAACCTGCAATTGAACGGTGCATTGAGTTGCTTCCGGGCAAAAACGGGTGAACTCATCTACAGAGAGCAGCTCGGGAAGATGACCGCTTTCTCTGCTTCGGGTGTGGCGGCGGACGGAAAATTATACTTTTCCAGTGAAGAGGGCGGCATATTCGTCGTCAAAGCCGGACCTGAGTTTGAAAATCTAGCGACAAATTCAATGAAAGATGAATGCATGGCCACGCCGGCGATCTCGGAAGGCATGCTGTTTTTTCGAACACATCATTATCTCGTCGCAGTCTCCGATAAATAAAATTATGGCCTCTCACCGATCTTTTCACAAATAAACTTCTCTTATGACCCAAAAGTGTGGTTTTATTGACGGTGAAATGGTGTTGGTGTATTATAATACTAATTCAATAGGATTAGTATAATATAGAGGCCTGCTTATAGATTGACTGTAAAAAAAACAAAAAGTGTCTTAGAATATATCTTTCCTGAGGAGGACAGCTTTTTGCGATCATTTGCTCATTATTCGGTGGCATTCTAAATAATACCATGAGGTGACTGCGCAAGATGAATAGAGGTGTCGAATGAATGAAAAAGTAATAAACCTCGTCACTGCTCTCGGGACAACCTTCATCGGATTGGTTTTTCTGACTTGGTGGCTCCTTTATAATCCGGTCAAGGATTTTTTGGAAAGTGTCCCGGGTATGGATAACAGACCGCCGGGATTTACAAGCCAAAGTGAAGCGGTGGATATTGGTGCATATTTTGCCAGTTTTGATGGGATTCCTTCCGAGGCTCAGGGAAGCTGGCCGAGATTCAGAGGAGCCGATTTCGACAATATCAGCAAGGAAAACATCAAACTTGCCGGCAGTTGGGACGATGCTGGACCGGACATTCTCTGGTCCATCGACCTGGGGGAAGGTCATGCCGCTCCCGTTGTTTCCAATGGACGGGTTTATATCCTGGATTATGACGAAGAGGAGAGAGCGGATGTTTTGCGCTGTTTTTCTTTTGACAATGGAATAGAGATTTGGAGACGGGGGTACGAACTGTATGTGAAAAGGAATCACGGGATGTCGCGGACAGTGCCTGCGGTGACGGATAAATATGTGGTGACCATCGGACCGAAATGCCACATCATGTGTGTGGATGCTGTTTCTGGTGATTTCAGGTGGGGAATCGATCTCGAAAAAGAGTACGGAGCCGAGGTGCCTCTGTGGTACACCGGACAATGTCCGCTTATCGATGATTCCCTGGCTGTTTTCGCGGCCGGCGGGAAGTCATTGATTATCGCCGTTAACTGCGAAACGGGAGAAGTTGTGTGGGAAACGCCCAATCCTAATGACTGGCAGATGTCGCATTCATCAGTCATGCCCTTTTCCATCCATGGGAAAAAAATGTACGTGTATTGTGCCATAGGAGGTATCGTAGGAGTTTCAGCAGAGGGAGAGGATACCGGCCAGATACTCTTTGAATCCAAGCTGTGGAATAACAATGTCATCGCCCCCTCTCCTGTCCATTTGGGAGATGGGAGGATCTTTCTCACAGCCGGATATGGCGCCGGAAGCCTGATGCTGAGGATAAAGAAGGAAAACGGTACTTTTTCGGCCGAGTCCCTTCAAATATTAAAACCCGGGGAAGGGCTGGCGTCAGAACAGCAGACCCCGATATTCTACAAAGGACATCTCTTTTCCATTTTACCTAAGGATGCCGGGCCTCTTAGGAATCAGTTTGTCTGCTGCCATCCGGATGACTGTAGTCAAATTGTCTGGTCCAGCGGAAAGACGAACCGATTCGGCTTGGGGCCTTACATCGTGGCTGATGGCAAATTCTTTATACTGAGTGATGACGGGGTTTTGACCGTGCTGAAGGCGAGTACGAAGGAATACGATCAACTCGCCCAAGCCGAGATTCTCGATGGAATCGACTCATGGGGGCCGCTCGCTTTAGTGAACGGCAGGCTGCTTGCCCGGGATTCGCGCCGAGTGGTCTGCATTGACTTAAGAGCCCGTTTCTAGGCTGGAGGTTGTGATATGCATTTTTTCAAAGAGAAAAAGGAACGCATATTAACCATTGCAGTCATCACTGTCTCGGTGGCAGGAATTCTCTACTTTGGCTATAGGGCCATCCGTGCCAATTCCATACGGAATCAAGAGAATCCTTTCGAATATGATATAGAAAACTTTAAAAAAACTGATGCCGATCTAGTTCACTACATAGAGGTCGGGCGAATACCCATCGAGTTGCAGACTATCTCCGGAGTTTCTGTCGGTCCGGATGACAGAGTTTATGTATCTGGGGATAATTCCATACTCATTTTCAACAGAGATGGAACCCCTCATTCTGCAATATCCATGGTTGATTCAGCCTACTGTCTTTCTGTAGACAAGAACCACGATTTGTATCTGGGAATGGATGACCATGTTGAAGTTTATGATCGGAGAGGAAAGAGAAAAGCCAGCTGGGAGTCATTGGGGGAGGAGGCCATAGTCACTTCGATCGCTGTTTCAAAGGAAAGTGTCTTTGTGGCCGATGCAGGAAATCACATCGTCTGGAAATTTGATAAATCCGGAAACCTTCTGAAAAGAATCGGCGAGAAGAACGAAGCCAGAGATATCCCCGGATTCATAATCCCCAGCCCCTTTTTCGATGTAACCATCGATCCGGATGGGTTTCT
>Ga0114920_10001759_pt1 | contig 10121 bp, 9 predicted proteins | sample ChitaG_FD_88683 | JGI IMG/M metagenome (GOLD analysis project Ga0114920, IMG submission 88683) | Deep subsurface microbial communities from South Pacific Ocean to uncover new lineages of life (NeLLi) - Chile_00310 metaG | ecosystem: Environmental > Aquatic > Marine > Oceanic > Sediment ...
ATTCTTTTTATGCTCAAGAATCAACTGCCTCAGCTGGATTCTCCCACCGGGACCTCTGGGGAAGACGAATGGAGAGGGGCCTTTCTGGCTGAGATTCAATCCCTGGAAGGCGATGTCCGTCGAATTCCATGGCAGGATGGCCTACCGTTTGTGATCGAGGCGTCTTTTCGTCCATTTCTCACCCGGCTGGAAAATACTTACAGCCCCCAAACCAACATTCTCGAGCTGGCACAAGACTAAAAAAGGGCGAAGTTCGTCCGGCTTCGACCTCAATTTTGACATCCTTTTTTGCCTGTGATAGAAGCTATCTACATGGATAAAATTTAGGGGAGTCAAAGATGCAAAGATTTTACCGACTATTTATCTTTGGGCTATTTATGCTTATGATGGCCAATCCAGCTATTTTCTTCTGCGGGGAAGGACAGCCAATGAAAAATTTAAGTGTCAATGCTAAAAGAATAGAGCAGCACATCACCAAACTGGCGGAATTTGGAAAAACATCTGAAGGTGGTGTCCACCGTGTCGCATACAGCGAGGAAGACGTTCAGGCGCGCAAATATATCATGACTCTTATGGAGGCCGCAGGTTTGAGTGTTCAGATAGATGCGGCTGGGAATATCTTGGGCCGCCGAGAAGGGAGCGAGAATTCTCTGCCTCCGATTCTGTCCGGATCACACATCGATACCGTCCCACACGGCGGAAAGTATGATGGGGCTGTTGGAGTCCTGAGTGCCATTGAGTGTGTCCGGGTTCTTATGGAGAATAAAATTCAAACCCGCCACCCTTTAGAGGTGATTGTGTTTACGGATGAAGAGGGGGGGCTTGTAGGAAGCCGGGCGATGAATGGAACCTTGACTTCTGAAGCCCTCAAAGAAAAGAGCCACAGCGGCAAGTCCGTCCGGGAGGGGATCCAGGCTCTTGGTGGAGATCCGGACAACCTGAACAACGTTAAACGCCAACAGGGAGATATAAGAGCTTTCCTTGAGATCCATATCGAACAGGGGCGTATTCTGGAAACGAAAGATATCGACATAGGTGTTGTCGAAGGGATTGTGGGGATTGCCTGGTGGGATGTGACCATCACGGGATATGCGAATCATGCCGGAACAACGCCGATGAATATGAGGCAGGATGCCCTTTTGGCGGCGGCTCAATTGATTTTAGCCGTGAACAGGGTTGTCACCGGTATCGAAGGCAGTCAAGTAGGGACGGTTGGCCGCATCAACGCCGAACCAGGGGCGCCCAATGTCATTCCAGGGAAAGTGGTGATGAGTCTGGAGCTTCGAGATCTGTCTGCCGATAAGATCCAATCTCTCTATAAAACAATTGAAGAAGAAGCGGCAATCATATCTCAAAAAACAGGCACACAGATAACATTTGATCCCATCGATGCCATGGCCATTCCGGCGCCCACAGATCCGGCTATCAGAAGGCAAATTGCCGAATCGGCTGAGGAACTGGGTTTGACAGCTCATTTTATGCCCAGCGGTGCCGGCCATGATGCTCAGAATATTGCCAAAATCGCTCCCACAGGGATGATCTTTATCCCGAGTATCGGGGGAGTCAGCCATTCTCCCAAAGAATTTTCCCGAATGTCGGATATTGTTAACGGAGCTAACGTTCTTCTGAAGACAATCCTGAAAATAGATCAGCAGAGATAAGTTTATTTTGAAGTAAATTGAAATTGGGGTCAGGCCGCAAAGATTCTCTGTAACTTGATAATAATAAAAGAATTACATGAAAAATATATCCTCTTAACTGATAATGACCTCTTGTTTGGCGTCATTGAATGTGACGCGTTTTCCGGAGTGCATGGCCGCAATTGTCATGTTGAGGGCGACGGAGTGATTATAGGCGGCATGGATATCGGCATTGGGCGTTTTCCGGCTGCGCACACATTCCATCCAGTTCCGCATGTGGGCGGAGGTGGCATTGTCTGTTCCTGTATTTGCTGCTGTTTCGATGCCTCCGGCTTCTGCGATGGACATCTCCGGGAGCCTGTTTTCTTCCATCTCCATAGCTGCAGCCATTCTCTGGGTTAATCCGCCATTGGGTGTGATTGTGTTGTTCTCCAGATTGAGTGTTCCTCCGTTGGAATAATAGAGCTCTTTGACGCCGCCGGCCGAATTAGTCTGCCGTGAAGCATAGATGACCTGAAAACCTTTGGACGTGTTTTTAAGCGGTCCGTAATCAAAAACCGCCGTCAATGTATCGAAGTTTTTGCGGCCGTCTTTCCAGAGGTAGATTCCTCCGTTGACAACTACGCTGCGTGGATGGGGAAGATCAGTGAACCAGTGGACGGTGTCAATTTGGTGAACCATCCACTGACAGGGAATACCCGAAGAATAGGGCCAGAAGAGTCTGTATTCGATGTATTTTCTGGGATCCCAGGGTTCGAACGGACGGTTCAAAAGATATCGTTTCCAATCCACATCGTCTTCACGAAGGTTCTCGACCAAATTGGGTCTTCGCCAGCGTCCGGGCTGGTTGACGTTCCAGGTCATCTCTACGGCCACAATATCGCCGAACCGGCCGGATCGAATAAATTTGTCGGCCTGGATGTAGTTGGCGGCGCTTCTCCGCTGGGTTCCGATCTGGACGATTTTGTTTGAATTCGAGACCACTTTGAGGGCGTCCCGGGCATCGGCCATACTGTTGGCGAAGGGCTTTTCGACATAGACATCTTTTCCTGCCTCGACAGCCTGAATGCAGTGAAGGGCATGCTGAAAATCGGCGGTGCTGATGATGACGGCATCGACTTTATCCGAATCATAGAGTTCTTCATTGTTGCGCATGACGGCCACAGGTTTGCCTGTTTTTTCTTCTAGAAAAACCTTTCCTTCTTCCCTCCTCCGATTCCAGATATCTGAAACAGCCACGATCTCAAAATTGAGCTCTTCAGCACTTCCTTGAAAAGCAGGGATGAGTGAGTTCCGCGCCCTGTCTGAAAAGCCGACAATTCCCACTCGAATACGGTCATTCGCTCCCAAAATTCTCCCATAGCTGGAGGCCGGAAAGTAGACCGCCGTGGCCACTGCTCCGGCAGAGACCGTTTTCAAAAAATTCCTTCGTGTGATTGTTTGTTGACTCATGTTTACCCCTATTTTATTTTGCGGATTTTGATGTTGCGGAACCAGGCCGCCGATGTGTGGTCCTGAATGACGATGTGTCCACTGCGTTTGTCCGCAAAGCCCTCATAGTCTTTGTATTTGCTTTTGGCGACCAGAGCTTTAAATTCATCTGTGTCCATGTCATATTCTAAAACCTTAATGCCGTTGAGCCAGTGCTCACCGTGCTGTCCTTCTAGGAGGATGCGAGTGGAATTGAATTCTCCAACAGGTTTTAATGTTTTTCCTTGAGGTTCTGCAAGATCATAGAGGGCGGATGCCGTATACAGTCCCCCTCTCTGTCCATCGGGATGGAGGTCGTCGTCCAGGATCTGGTATTCAAATCCGAGAGCGCCGCGAGGGGGAGGATTCGAAGTCGACATGTCTTCTGAGACATTGTACTTGATCCCGCTGTTTCCAGCCGGGGCGATCTTCCATTCCAGATAGAGTTCGAAGTCCTCGAATGTCTCAGTTGTCATAATATCTCCGCCTTCAAGAGGCTGCCCATCTTCCTGGAGAGGGACTCTGCCGGAGGGGATCTTTTTGATGGCTCCATTCTCTATGGTCCAATGACCTTTGGGAATGTCTTCAAGGCCAATTCCACGCCAGCCGTTAAAAGTTTTGCCGTCGAAGAGAAGTTCCCATCCCGCCGCTTTTTCCTCCGCTGTTAATGTGTTGAGTTCCAAGACCGGTGAGGATTCTGGTTCGATGGGTTTGTCTCGTCCACAAGCCGCAAAAAGGAGCAGAAAGGGAAGAATAAGAACAATGTTTTTATTTCTGTGCAGGCAAAAAAATACTCTTTGAATAATCATGCTTTAATTTCTCCCCCTCTAGTATATTAAAAATCCCTTTTAGGTCAAATTTTAAGGTTGACAGAAAGCGCAAAATTTGATTTCAATGGGGAAACGATTCCAGGAGAGTGAATTCATGGCTAAAACCACAAGACGGGAATTTTTTAAACTTGCAGGGACAGGAGCGGCGGCTGCATCTCTTTCGACTCTTCTTGCTTCTTCTCCGAAATACGGAGGACACCAGACCGAATCCGGTGGAACTTCATTAAAATTGGGCATGGCCTCCTACACGTTCAGGGAGTTTGGTCTGGAAAAGACGCTCGAAATGACAAAGAGGTTGGGGCTGACATGTATTTGTTTTAAAAGCTTTCATTTGCCTTTGGAAAGCACAGAAAAGGAGATCAGGACTGTCGCTAAGAAAGTCAAAGACAACGGTCTTGAACTCTACGGATGCGGTGTGGTCTATATGAAGAATGAATTGGAGGTTGTCCGGGCGTTTGACTATGCCAAAGCTGCAGGAATGCGGATGATCATAGGCGTTCCCAATCACGAGCTCCTGGAACTGGTCAATAAAAAAGTTCAGGAGTACAACATCCAGGTGGCCATCCACAACCATGGTCCCGGAGACGAGCTCTATCCGACTCCGGAGAGTGTATATGAAAGAATAAAAGATCTGGATTCGAGGATCGGACTCTGTCTGGATATTGGCCATTCTCTGCGTGCGGGAGTCGATCCGGCCGCTGCTGCCTTAAAATTTGCCAACCGCCTGCTCGATGTCCATATTAAAGATGTGACCGCGGCATCTAAAGAGGGTGGCCCTGTGGAAGTCGGCCGGGGAGTCATTGATATTCCCCAATTCATAAGGACACTTCTCAAGATTAATTATGCGGGAATCGCCTCCCTTGAATATGAAAAAGATGGAAAAGATCCTCTGCCCGGAGCCGCGGAGTCGGTCGGTTACGTAAAAGGCGTTCTTTCTGCGCTGTAGAGAGATTATGGCTATTGAAACTCGCGCTTTTGCCAGAGCCGGACTTTTAGGTAATCCCTCGGATGGATATTTCGGAAAAGTCATTGCCCTTACCATTAAGAATTTTTCTGCCCGTGTATTCCTAGAGGAATCACCCGAGTTAATAATATTACCTTCTGCTCAAGAAAAAAATGTTTATAAAAATATAGATGACCTTGTAAAAAGAACACAGCTATATGGATATTACGGAGGAACCCGCCTTATAAAAGCCGCCATAAAAAAATTTAGTGACTACTGCCGGCTTGCCAGTATCGAATTGGAGTCCAAAAATTTTTCCATTCGTTACGAAACCACCATACCGCGTCAGCTCGGCTTGGGCGGATCGAGCGCGATCATTACGGCCGCTATGCGCGCCTTGATGGAATTTTACGATGTCACCATCCCGAAAGAAATCCAACCTAATTTTATCCTCGATGCCGAGTTGAAAGAGCTGGGTATTAATGCCGGGTATATGGACCGTGTCGTTCAAGTGTATGAGGGATGTATGTACATGGATTTGGAAAAGAGTTTCATAAAAGAAAAAGGCCACGGCATTTACGAAAGAATCGACCTGTCGCTTCTTCCGGATTTTTACCTGGCCTATAAGCCCGATTTGGGCAAGATTTCAGGAGGAGTTTTGCGAGACATCCGGAAGGGATATGAGACAGGAGACAGACATACCATTTCCACTTTAAACCGCCTGGCGGACATTGCTCAAGAAGGAAAAACAGCCCTGGAACAGGGTGAGAAAAATAAATTTTTTGATTTGATGAATTTGAACTTCGATCTGAGATCTAAAATTATGTTCATCACCGAGACCAATAAAGAGCTCATCCAAGCAGCTCGACGGTGTGGAGCCTCCGCGAAATTCGCCGGATCAGGTGGCTCCATTATTGGCATGTATCGAGGAGAGGACATGTTCGATTTGCTGGTTTCTGAACTGGGAAATCTTCAAGCCAAAGTTATCCACCCCCTTGGATGAGTAATACAATCGTGATAGGGAAAAAAAAGTCGTTTAAGTTGACCGTGTTTGTGATCCTTATCCTTTTCTCTCTTTCCTGCAGTCCAGAGCGGAGGACCACAGTTTTAAAACTCGGCCACGGTCTGGATCCGTCTCATTCTGTCCATAGGGCCATGGAATTTATGGCCAAACGTGTGGGAGAAAAATCAGAGGGCAGAATGAGGATCGATATCTATCCTTCCGAGCAGTTGGGGTCCGAGCGGGAATGCTTGGAACTGCTTCAGATCGGCAGCCTCGATATGACAAAAGTCTCCTGCAGTGTTTTGGAAGGATTTGTTCCGGCCATGAGCGTTTTGAGCCTTCCCTATATTTTCCGGGATGAAGAACACCGTTTTCAAGTTCTGGAAGGGGAGGTCGGAAAACGCCTGCTTTTGGAGGGAGAAGAATACTGGCTTCGCGGACTGTGCTACTTTGATGCGGGGACCCGCAGTTTTTACTCAAAGGAAAAACCCATTTTAAGTCCCGGTGATCTGGCAGGATTAAAGATCCGGACTCAAGAGAGTCCCACCTCCATCAAAATGGTTCAAGCCATGGGAGGTTCTCCAACCCCAATCGCCTGGGGCGAGCTGTATTCCGCTCTCCAGCAGGGAGTTGTGGATGGGGCAGAAAACAATCCTCCGAGCTTTTATCTCTCCCGGCATTATGAAGTCTGCAAGTTTTACTCTCTCGATGAGCATACAGGGGTGCCCGATATCCTCTTGATCAGCACAAAATCCTGGAAGGATCTTTCCACAGAAGCTAAACAGATCCTGCAGGAGGCGGTAGAGGAATGTGCCCAGCTCCAAAAAACGTTGTGGAAAGACGCTACACGGCTGGCTCTCGAAAGTATCCAAAAAGCCGGAGTGGAGATTCACTATCCAAATAAAACCGAATTTATCGTTAAAGTTCAGTCCATGTATGAAAACTTAAAATCTTCACCGGAGATCGACACTATTATCCAGCAGATAAAAAACGTCAAATGAGACTCCGGAACATTAAAACATCCGTCGATAAAGTTTTGGAATGGACCCTGATTGTCCTCATGGCGGCGAATGTGTTGAACGTCTTATGGCAGGTCTTTACACGCTTTGTATTGAAGAATCCAAGTTCCTTTACCGAAGAGCTGGCCAGGTATCTGCTCATTTGGGTCGGATTGTTGGGAGCCAGTTATGTCGCCGGACAAAAAATGCATCTGGCCATCGATGTCTTGATCAACCGGCTTAAGGGAAGAGCCCGGCGTTTGGATGAATATCTCATCGAAGTTTCGATTTTTGTTTTTGCTCTCTTTGTGATGGTTTTTGGTGGGCTTCGTTTGGTGATCATCACTCTCACCCTCAATCAGATCTCGGCTGTTTTGCGCATCAAACTGGGGTATGTCTACCTTGTGCTTCCGCTGAGCGGATTGCTCCTCATGTTTTATTCCCTTTTATTTATAGCTGAGATTTACAGAAAACAGAAAAACATCGCCGGAGCCCTATGATGGAGTTCCTTCATGTCTTTGTCCTCGCTATAAGCTTTGTTATTCTTCTTCTGCTGGGCGTACCCATATCTTTTAGTATTGGACTGGCGACTGTGTCCACGCTGCTGCTCGGGATAAACATGGGGCCGGCCCTGACGACGATGGCTCAGAGGATGGCCACGGGACTGGACAGCTTTGCCCTTCTTGCGATTCCTTTCTTTATCCTCTCCGGTCAGCTCATGAACAGGGGAGGGATTGCCAGACGATTGATAGAGTTCGCAAAAGTTTTTGTCGGGATGCTGCCTGGGGGGTTGGCCTTTGTGCACACCATGGCTGCCATGCTTTTTGGTTCGATATCCGGATCGGCTGTGGCCACATCCGCTGCAATTGGCGGATTTATGATTCCTATGATGAAAAAAGAAGGTTATGATCTAAACTACAGTACGGCTGTCAATATCACTTCAGCCACAACCGGACTCATCATTCCTCCCAGTAACATCTTAATCGTCTATTCACTGGCATCCGGAGGCGTGTCCATTGGAGCCCTCTTTCTTGCCGGATATCTCCCGGGCCTTCTCATTGGAGTTTCCCTCATGGCTGTTTCCGGAGTGATAGCCTACAGGAGAAAATATCCGACTTTTGCAAGAGTCAAGTTTAAGGAAGGGTGGTTCAAATTTTTCGATGCCCTGCCAAGCCTTTTTTTGATCGTTCTTGTCATCGGTGGTATTGTGAGCGGGTATTTTACGGCCACCGAAGCCAGCGCTATTGCGGTTCTGTACGCATTTATCCTCTCAGTTTTTATCTATAAAGAAATTAAATGGAAGGAACTGCCCAAAATCCTGCTCGGTTCTTCAACGACAACAGCCGTGGTCCTGCTTCTCGTTGCGGCCTCTATGGGAATGTCTTGGGCGATATCTTATGAAAATATCCCCCAGGGTATCAGCTCTGCTTTGATGTCCATCTCAGATTCACCGATTGTCGTGCTTTTGATAATCAATCTTTTTCTCTTGATCATGGGAACGTTTATGGACATCACACCCGCCGTGCTGATCTTTACTCCCATCTTCCTGCCAGTTGCGATCAAGTTGGGTGTTGATCCCGTCCACTTTGGCATCATTTTGGTCCTGAATCTCTGCATTGGCCTCTGCACACCGCCAGTGGGAAGTGTCCTATTTGTAGGATGCGGGATTGCCGGTACGAGCATTTCTAAAGTCTTGAAGCCTCTTCTCCCGCTCTATCTAGCCATGATTATTGCACTTCTTCTTGTCACCTATCTCCCGCAGATCAGTTTATTCCTGCCGAGATTGTTTGGGTTCTAGCCCATCTATTCCTGTTCTTTATATTTCCTTTTAAACATGAAGTAGGCAGGGATTCCAATAAGGACCGTTCCTATCGCGATTGACGATTCGATGGGTCTTTCAAAATAGGCCAGAACGAGTATACTGACTCCCGTGACAACGTAAACAAGAGATGTGACAGGAAATCCCGGGAGCCTGGAGACACTTTTGTTTGTCCGTCTCAGCTTGAATACTCCGACAACAGCCAGGATAGGAAAGATTCCAAGGGAGAATCCCATATAAGTGAGCAGCTGATCGAACGTGCCGAAGAATACCATAATAACGGCTATCCCTCCCTGCAGCAAAATCGATTTGGATGGAACGCCGAACTTGGGATGGACTTCACCTGCAAATTTGAAAAAAGTGCGGTCTTTGGCCATCGAATAGTAGACGCGCGGGCCGAGTATTATGAAGGCACTCAGGGAGGAAAAAAGAGCAAAAGAGATGAATACCGACAGCACGCGTTCAAAGGACTTTCCAAAGAGGTTGCCCGCTGCGAGCTTCCCGATTGAAATCACTCCTCCCATATCAGCAGGCGGAATGGCGTATACATAGAAAAAGTTGAGACAGATATAGAGGAGTAAGACGATCCCTGTCCCTAGGAGAAGAGATCGTGGAAGGTTTTTAGTTGGATTTTTTACTTCTGAACCGATGTAGGCGGAGGCATTCCATCCGGCGTAAGCGAACATGATCCACATGAGTGAGAGCCCGATCGTTTTCCAGCCTGCAAAATCGAAATTAAATGCACTCCCAAGAGAGAAATGATTCATATCCCCTTTTCCCAGGAGAAAGCCAAAAAAAACCAATCCTACGATCAGGGCCACTTTCATAACAGTCAAAGAATTCTGGATCTTGGCCCCGAGTTCCAGGCCTCTCCTATGGATCATGGTAAAAATGACGATGATAAGGATGGCAAATATTTTTTTAAGGACCACATCAGCCGTTTCTCCAAAAATGTATTCCGTAACACCTAGGGCAGAAGCGGCAATAGGGGCTGAAAAGCCGACAAAAAATGACACCCATCCACTCAAAAAACCAAGGATGGGATTGTATAATCTTGAAAGAAAGGTGTATTCTCCGCCTGCTTGTGGGATGGCCGCTCCGAGTTCGCCGTAGGCCAGTGCACCGCAGAGGGCAATGATTCCTCCAACAATCCAGAGTGAAATCATCAAAACCGGATTGAGCAGGTCCATCATGAGCAGCCCTGACATTGTAAAGATTCCGGCTCCGATCATGTTGGCGACGACGATGTTGGTCGTGGGGAAGAGCCCCAATTTGCGCTTCAATCCGTTGTTTTCAGTTTGACTTTTCATGCGGCTCTCTTGTTAATTATTTTTGCTGCTCACATTTCGGAAAACTCTCAGGAAATTACCGCCGAGGATTTTTTTGATATCGGCGTCTTTGTACCCTCGTTTTACGAG
>Ga0114920_10001760_pt1 | contig 10119 bp, 6 predicted proteins | sample ChitaG_FD_88683 | JGI IMG/M metagenome (GOLD analysis project Ga0114920, IMG submission 88683) | Deep subsurface microbial communities from South Pacific Ocean to uncover new lineages of life (NeLLi) - Chile_00310 metaG | ecosystem: Environmental > Aquatic > Marine > Oceanic > Sediment ...
ACTTAATGCGGCGGTTCGTGCCGCCGCTCGGGTTGGCCGACTATTGTGTCGCAACCATCAGCGGTGAACGCCTCGAGAGCGAGCCAAACGCAGCAGGCCACTTCCAGTTCGCTTATGCCTTCGATCAGGTGACACCGGGTGAGAAGATCGAAGTACGGACGATCGCATACCAGCAGCGAGGCCATCGGGATTTCATGAGAATCCGCGAAAAGTGGGTCTACGCGGAAAGCCCCTTCAACCGTCCGGATCGGAAGCTAGCCGGTGACTCCATCCAGTTCACGGTGTACGAGGTGCCGATCGAACTGATGATCGTTCGGCCTCCCGATGACCTCGACCCGGAGTCCGGCGTACTGCGCATTCATCGTGCCGACGGATCGACCACGTCGGTCTACCTCGACCAGCCTCACCGCCCCGGCTTCACCATTACCGGCCCTGAGCCGGACGGCTATTATCGTGTTAGCTATCGACCCAAGGGTAACGAGCTGAACCCTGTCGGAACAACCGACGTCGAATTCGAGATCTACGACACGGCAGGTTTCCCGCATTATGCATCCATGACGCTCGAAACGCCGTAGGTAGGGCGGTCGAAGCGAACCCGGAAGGGAGTGAGCGGGGCATGGCACGGCCTCACATTCATTACGAAGCCGCCTTTGAGGACTACATCCGGTCGCGCGGCTGGCCATACCTGCCGGTGGACGAGCACAGAAAGGCCATCTTTGCCGGGGCTCGAATCAAGTCCTTTGACTTTCTGGTCTACCGGCCGGGCAAGAAGCCCTGGCTGGTCGACATTAAGGGTCGAAAGTTTCCCTACGACGGAAAAGGCAGCAAGAGATACTGGGAAAACTGGGTCACACGTGAGGACCTGGAGGGCCTTCAGAAGTGGGAGGGCGTCTTCGGCCGGGATTTCGAGACCGGCCTGATCTTCGTCTACTGGCTTGTCGGCCCGCCTGATCGCGAGCCGACCACCGATATCCACGTCTTCAGGAATGAATATTACGCCTTTTTGTGGATATCCGCCCTGGATTACGCCGCCCACGCCCGCCAACGCTCCCCGAAATGGGACACCGTCACCGTCCCCAACCGAACCTTCCGCCGCCTGGTCAAGCCTCTGCACGAGAGCTGAGCGAGAGCGGCCGGGTCCATGACAGTTTTGGCGGCCACGTCACGGCCGGACCGCTTCAGCGGTCTTTCCCGAAGGGTTATTAGACAGTAGTTTCTAGGATTTTGAGAGGCGCTCTCTTCGAGGCATCATGTCGGGATTCTTAAACCAGACATAGATGTCTGAAAGGAGAGCGTCATGGAAGATGCTAGGCAACTTTGGCCGTGGCGGCAATCGTTGTTGGTGGCGTTTGGGCCGGTGTTCACGCGACCCGGCTGGGTGCGGTTTGTGCAATGGGTCACAGGCAAGGTGATGTGTGGAGAGGAACACACCATCACGCAGATTCTGATCTCGCTAGCTCATGCTTGTCACTTGTCGGTCGGATTTTGAGGTGGAATCGGCGTTTTTGGCCTCCTGAGAGCGGTTTGCGAGGCTAGCGGCTGATCGTGTAATGACAACATTGTGGATAACTAATACGATATTTCTCCTGACATTTCGTGGATTCCCGGCATATTGCGGCTCATAAAGGTAATGCCAAGTTTCCGGCAACCCTTGTACGCCACGGCGGTACCGGCTTATGTTCGCACGCATCAGCAAAGTCACCAGAGGCCACAAGGAATATCACTACGTCCAGATCGTCTAAGCCTACCGCGACAGCGGACGCCCCATCTTCCACCAAAGGTACCAGCGGGTTGAGGCCCACATCTTCGTGGCCACATTGGCCTTGTTCCTCAAACGGACCCTGGATCATCAACTGGCGGCCACGCTGCCGGAACTGAGCAGCACCGATGCTCTGGCTGCCATGAAGTCGATCGGGATCGCCGAGCTCAACCTCAACGGGCGGACCACGCGGCTGGTATCGGTCGGGGGCCGAGATGCCCGGCGTGTTCTCACCGCCCTGGGCATCAAGGACATCGACCCGCCGACCTCCGAAAAACAGCGGACGGAGCACCAAATGTGAGAATGTAATGACAAACTCAAAATTGCCCTCTTGTTTTACAATAGGTTACGAACGCAACTGACAAACATGAGCTAGTGTTTTGGCAGGGTGTCGATGAGTTGGTCGATTTCGCGTTCGGTGTTGTAGCAGTGGGGGCTGGCCCGGAGGCGGCCGCAGCGCACCGCGATCACGATACGGTGTTCCGTTTGCAGATGCCGTTGGATCTGGTCATGGTCGTGGACGTCGGAGAAAAAGGCAAGGATACCGCTGGCTTCGCTGGGAGCACGTGAGCTGAGGATGCGGTACCCCTTGTCGCGGAGTCCCTCGGTGAGGCGGTCGGTCAAGTGGATCAGCCGCCTGGCGACGTTCTCGATGCCGATCTCCAGCAAGAGTTCTACCGCAGCCCCCAGGCCGTAAATACCCGCCAGATTATAGCTACCGCTGTCGTAGCGCCTGGCGGAATCAGCGAATTCAAACTGATATTTCCCGAAGTTGAACGGGTCTTTCATCGACAGCCAGCCGACGGTCGTTGGCCGCAGGTGACCTTGGAGCTCTTTGCGGACGTAAAAGATGCCTGCCCCTTCCGGGGCGCAAAGCCATTTGTGCCCGTCGGCGGCCAGGAAGTCGATGTTCATGGCCTGGACATCGATGGGAAACACGCCCAGTGACTGAATGGCGTCGACGCAAAGCAGCACGCCCTTGCTCTGGCAGTACTCTCCAAGCGTTGCGAGGTCCGTACGGAATCCGCTGGCGTACTGAACGGAAGAGATGGCTACAACCCGTGTCCGGCTGTCGATCAATTCAGTCAGGCGTTCCAACGGCACTCGACCATCTTCTTCCAGGGCCATGCGCACCTGCACGCCGCGGTCCCGCAAGGCCTGCCACGGATACACGTTGGCGGGAAACTCGACGTTACTGATTACTACGTTGTCACCACTTTGCCAGCTCAACCCGTTGGCCACCAGGCTAAGGCCTTCGCTGGTGTTCTTGGTAAAAGTGACCTCGTCGGGGTTAGCGTTCATCAGTGTCGCCACTTGGGCGCGGACGCGCTGGGCGTGCTTGTAGAAGTCACCACGGAGATAAGAGTTCTCCTCGGAGTGGTTGAGGTAGTGGCGAACGGCCTCGGCCGCACGATGACTGAGCGGCGCAACCGCAGCGTGGTTTTGAAAGTTGTAGTTCCGAGTAATCGGAAACTCTTGTCGAACAGTATCCCAATCCATGATTCACCAAGATATTATAGTCGGCGTGGACTACAAGCCGCTACGAGCGTTTCGAACCCCGGCTACATGCCGACGCAGCCTGCGATACCCATCGCTTCCGCAGGTGGGGCATAGACGTTGAACGGTCGAACGGCGCACGCCGTCGGCTCTTCAGCCAACCAGGCGTATTCACCAATGCCCCTAATTGATGTTAGCGGCTGAACCATGCACTTTCTAGAATTGTGCCGACAGCACTTCCTTTGCCGTGATTTCACTGGGGAAGAATCGCCTGCAAAGGGGTCGACACATGACCGGTGTCGATCCGATAATTCGCCATGTGAGGCTTGAGTCAGGATCGTCGCAGCCCATCGGGGCGTCTATGATGCGTGGCGCTCGAATCACCGGTTCCGGGGCGCCCGGCACAGTGTGCCGTCTGGAAACGGTGCGGCTTCGTCGTATGACCGTAAGCGACCAGAATATGCTATCGAAGGATTCACCGGGATCGACCGTCCCCGACTACCTCACTGATCCAGCACTGGCGACGCCATCATGAATCTGCAAGCGCTTGTCAATAGACTCGTGCCGACGCTTTACGAGGATGACTGCCTGCTCGCCGTGGTAAAACCCGCCGGCGTGGATGTGGGCGGTGGGCGGAGTCAATCGGTCCCTGGCTTGTTGGACACGCTGGCTGAGGTGCGCAACCGCGGAGAGAAGCTGGAACCGGCCAGCAGGCTCAGTCGCTACGAATCCGGCGTGCTGCTGGTCGGCAAAGAGCCCGGCATCGTAAGTCACATCCGCGCCGAGCTTAGAACGACGCAGATCATGCACGAATACGTAGCCGTAGTACTGGGGTCGATGCGCGAACCGGGCCTTACGATTGGCGGCGGTCGTGGGGCGTCACGCGGGAAGGGGAAGCAACGGGCGCCGACCGCCAGGCGCCCGTCAGAGGTCAGCGCAGCGATTCCGAAGACTACGGTGAGCCTCATTCGACAGGGCGAGGGCCGTGCCCTGGTCCGTTGTCGGACAACAGCAAAGAACACCCATGTACTACGCGCCCAGCTTCGATCCGCACGGCTACGTCTGCTGGGTGACAGCCTTCACGACCCGTCAGCGTGGCGCAGGGGAGCTGAATTGACCTACCTGCACCTGTCGCGCATCGCCTTTCGCCACCCAGCGTCAAAATCGAAGATCTCTTTGACGTCCAGGGCGCCGGAAGCGTTCAAGGCAGTAGTGGAGGGCCGGGGCGACTTTGAGCGGGTGCTGCATGCGGCCCTGGTTCGTCGCCTGACCTGCATGGTCGAGCCCGATACGGACTCCTATCGCCTGTTGACCGGTGATACGGAGGGCATCAAAGGACTCATCGCGGAGAAGTACGGTCAAGTCGTCGTCATGCAGGTCTTGGGGGAGCGGGATGGGCTTGTGGAATTGCTGCGGTCGATCGCACAGTGGTATCGTGACATGCTGGAAGCAGACGCGGTGTACGTCAAACGCTTTGTCAAGGACCGTCCGGCCATCCGTGAGGAGACCGCCGAGACGCTGCGTTCGCCGAAGCCGCTGGTTGGCAGACCTGTACCGGAGCAGATTGAGATAAGGGAACGCGGCCTGAAGTTTGCCATCAGACCGTACGACGGCTTCGCGGTCGGACTGTTTCTCGATCACCGCGATAATCGAAGCCGGGTTCGCTCACTGGCTGAGGGCAAGGATGTGCTGAACTTGTTCGCCTACACGTGTGGGTTTTCGGTAGCGGCTGCCGCCGGTGGAGCTTCCAGCACCGTCAGCGTCGACATCTCGCCCGGACATTTGGACTGGGGTCGGACCAACTTCAAGCTGAACGGTCTGGATTTGGCGAAACACCTGTTCATCCGTTCAGATACGGTCGAGTATCTCAAGCGAGCCAAGCGGCAAGATGAATCGTTCGATCTGATCATATTGGACCCGCCGACCTTTGCCCATGGCCGTAAGCGTAAGCAGGATTTCTCGATTGCGAGGGACCTTACCGACCTTATCGCTGCATCGGCGGAGTTACTCAGGCCGGGCGGCGTGATGATGGTCTCAACAAGTTACCGGCGGATCTCGCTGCGCGACCTGCGCGAGCGGCTCAAACACGGCGCCGGCCGACGGAGAGTGAAGATGATCGAAACCCCGCCGCTTCCGGTCGACTTCAGCAGCGATCCTGATCATGCGAAAACGATCTTCGCACGATTCGAATGACCAGCCCCATCCATGCTGAGAGTTGCACGCGCAAGGGGAATCATCGAACAGCGCTTTTGGCGTTGACACCGAATTAGCGTGATCTCTTCCCGAGGTTTGAGATCTTCTCGCTCAGAATTCCGATATAATACGGCAGTCATGAAACTCGTGCGCGGGATCAGAAAGCGGAAGTGGGGACTTCTGGTCGGAGGTGCGATCACGGTTGCCGGCTGCGCGGCGTTTGCCATTGGCCTGCTGGAACGGCTCGACGACTTTGAGCTCGATCTGCACTTCCAGCATTTTGGGACCATCGACGCCGATGAGCGCATCGTCCTGATCGACATCAACGACCACGCCCTCTACACGGTGGGTGACTGGCCCTGGCCACGGAGGCGCTACGCTCAGATCGTTCAGACCCTCAACGAGTTAGGCGCTGAGGCCATTGTCTTGGACCTGATCCTGTCAGAGCCGGGCAACCCGCGTCCGGAGCATGCGGGCCTTGGGCCGCACTATGACATCGATTCAGAACTGGCTGAGCTGGGCGACCCATCCGAGGACCCAATCATCTACGACGATGATGAGCTCCGTGACGCGATCGCCGATGCGGGGAATGTATATCTGGCGATGTTCTTCCGGTTGAGCCCACCCAGCGTCGATCCGGAAGTAGTGCTCGGAAGCGCGCTTGACCTACTGCGGGGCGAGCCGGACATCAGCCCGGAACGCTTCAACTCCGCACTTCGTGCTGTGTTTCCGGTTATAGGCAACACCTTCGTCGACAAAGGGTTTTATCACCGGGTCCGAATCGTCGCATTATTGAAAGACGATTTCGCCCTCGATGCGCCATCTCTGGTACGCAAGCTCGGCGATCGCGAGTCGGTCAATCTCCGCAAGATCGAGGAGCAATTGCCGTCGGCGAAACGCCTCGTAGCCCGACGAGCAGCCGGGCGTTTCTTTCAAGAGCATCCGAACGGTAGTTGGCCTTCGTTCTTTGAGTCAGTGTTACCCGAAGCCCCCTTCGACATGCAGACCCCAGACCGGAATGATCTCATCTTGGCCTATCGGTGGCAGGATGCCTTCCGAGCGGTCGCCAAGTCGAGTCCGCCGGTTGCCCAGGGGCTTGAAGGCCGCATCCCGCACGCATACGACCTTACTCTGCCGGTCGAGAAGTTTGCCAAGGCGGCTAAGGGCATCGGGTTCGTGTCGTTCGAGCGGGAAAGAGGTGGAGGAGTTGTCCGAGAAATTCCGCTGATCGCCGACGCGAATGGCGTGCTGGTACTCCAACTCGGCATGCTCCTAGCGTTGGACACACTCGGGATAGATCGCTCGTCGATAACGTATGAAGGAGGTCACCTGAATATCGGGACAGGACCGGAGACACGTCGTCTGCCACTGTCGCGGGACGGTCTCACGCTTTTGAACTGGCACGTCCCGCCACTGTCCCGCAGTTGGGTGGACAGCTTCAGCCACATACCGGCAACGCGCGTCTTGGAGATCGCATTGAATGCTGAAGCGACGGCCCACAACGAAAGGCTTTTAGGGCTCGCAATGGCCGAGCTGGTCAAGCTGCGGCACGCCGATACGCACGTTGCCTACAGCGACTACGTTCGGCTGGTCAACAGGCGTCTTGCGCTGCGCGAACGGGCCACGACCGTCTCTGATCCGGAGGCCGGTGCGCTTGTCAATCGGGAGATCGCAGATCTCGAGGTCAAGATCAAGCGTATCGAGGACGAAGCGGCCATATGGTTACGGCGTGCTTACAGATTGTGGGAGAACGAAGAGCCGCTGGACGACAAGGAGCGTCTCCAGCGCGACAGAGTTTGTGACCTGTACGCCAAGTTCGGTGAGGGACAGCTCGCCGACCGGTTGGAGAAGCTTAATGACAAGGTTACGGCACGCACGCACACGTTACTCGAAGAGCTGAGACCGCAGATTGAAGGTAAGACGTGTCTGGTGGGGTACACGGCATCCGGGGTTGCCGATCTGGTCACGTCACCGGTATACAGCAGCATGCCCGGTGTGATGGCCCACGCCAACATCCTGAACATGATCCTTCAAGACCGGCCGGCTGTTCGGGCGCCCGGTTGGGTCAGCCTGGTCATCATATTGGTTGGTGGAATCACAATTACGGTCGTCACGTGTGGGCGCGGCCCCTTGCTTAGTTTGGCGTCGTTGGTCGTGCTCGCGGCCGTGATTCTGGGTATCGGCGGTCTTGTATTCCGAATCTCGACGTATCACATTGCCTCAACGGTGGCGGCGACTCAGGTGTGCGTCGTGTGGGCGTGTGTCACGGCGTATCGACAGTTCACAGAGGAACGTGTACGACGACATTTTCAGCGAGCGCTTGCCCAATACACTTCGCCCGCGGTGGCCGCCCGCATCGCCGCAAGCGCCAGCCCTGTTGATCTTGCTCCCCAGCCGGCTCAAGTCACCTGCTTTTTTAGCGACCTGCACGGTTTCACACGACTGAGCGAACTGCTTGGGGCCGAACGTACCAGGCTGGTGTTGAATCCCTACCTTCGAGCGATGAGCCGGGTGCTGGTCGATCACGGTGCGATCATCAACAAGTTTATGGGTGACGGAATCTTCGCCTTCTTCAATGCCCCGATCTGGCAGTGCGCCAACCACAGCGAAGCGGCCTGCGCCTGTGCCCTCGCCTCCCTGGCGGCCTTGCGCGACTTGAACCGGCAAGAGATGAGCGCGGGTGACCATGAGCCGCTGGTGATGCGAATCGGAATCTCAACCGGCGAGGCGTTCGCAGGTGACTACGGCAGCGACACGAAGCTCGACTACACGTGCATCGGTGATACCGTGAATCTTGGCGCTCGTCTGGAGGAGGCCAACAAGACTTTCGGCACGTCCGTGCTCGTGGACGACGCAACCCGGGAAGGTGCGGGGGATCGGTTCGCGTTTCGTTCGCTTGGCCGGATCGACGTGCCCGGCAAGACTGTCGCAGTCGAGGTACATGAACTTGCAGGGTGGGCGAGTGAAACAAACAGATGAGGCCATCGGCCGACCAGGACTGCACTTCCTTGTGATGCAATCCTGTTTTGTCATCTGGTGCCGCCCAGAGTGTCTCTTGCTGTACAACAGCAACAGTAACCCCAGGATCGCCAGCCCCCGGTGGCTGATTGCCGGGATCGGTTCGATGCCCAGGTGGGTAACGGGCTAACATGGATATGGGGCGATCAGCCTGACAAATACTTGGATTTGCCCGCTGGCGCTCGAGCCTCGTAGGATAAAACCCCCGTAGGCTTGGGGTTTTCCGCGATATCTGGTAGAATAAGCGGGTGCGACCGCTTGGTGGGATGAGAAGTCTTTGGCGGGATTCGAAGTGGGCCCCGGCCCGTCTCCCAGGAGGAATGAGAGATGATGAGGAGAAACATTCATTGGACTCTTGCCGCTGCCGTGACAGCATTCATCTTCGGCGCTGTGTCCGGGATATCGTCTGCAGATCCACCCAGCTCGTTCGACTTGCGGGACGTCGCCGGTGAAAACTACGTGACCTCGGTTAAAAGCCAGAGTGGCGGCACCTGCTGGACTCACGGCGCCATGGCCGCCATGGAAGGCAATCTTCTTATGACCGGCGCCTGGGCCTCGGCCGGCGAGGCCGGCGAGCCCAATCTGGCAGAGTACCACCTCGACTGGTGGAACGGATTCAACACCCACAACAACGACGACGACCCGGGCGGCGGGGGGCTCGTTCCCCATAATGGCGGTGATTACCGGGTAACAGCGGCGTATCTTACACGGGGAGAGGGCGCGGTGCGGGATATCGACGGACAGTCTTACAGTGACCCTCCCGCGAGATACGATCCAAGCTATCACTACTATTATGCTCGGGACATCGAATGGTACGTAGCCAAGTCGGACCTGAGCAACATCGACACGATCAAGAACAAAATCATGACTGAAGGGGTGATCGGCACGTGCCTGCTTTCCAGTAGTTCATTTATGGATTACGAGAGCTACACGCACTACCAACCACCCGAAAATGATTGGGATCCCAACCACGCCGTCGCCATCGTGGGTTGGGATGACAACAAGGTGACGCAGGCCCCGGAGCCCGGCGCCTGGCTCACCAAGAACAGTTGGGGCTCAGGGTGGGGTCTGGGCGGCTACTTCTGGATTTCCTACTATGATAAGCACGCCTGTCAGGAACCTCAGATGGGTGCGGTGTCTTTCCAAGATGTCGAGCCAATGGCCTACGAGCACGTCTACTACCACGATTACCACGGCTGGCGCGATACGATGGAGAACTGTACCGAAGCGTTCAACGCCTTCACCGCCGCCGAGGGAGACCTGTTGGCGGTGAGCTTCTACACGGCTGTCGACAACGTTGCCTACACGATGAGGATCTATGACCGTTTCGAGGGCGGTGAATTGCTGGATGAACTTGCGGCAAAATCCGGGAGCATCGAGCATACCGGATTCCACACCCTGAATCTGGATACTCCGGTAACTCTGACGCAGGGCGACGATTTCTACATTTACCTTTATCTATCGCTTGGTGGTCACCCGTATGACCGTACCTCGGACATACCGGTATTGCTGGGCGCAAGATATCGCACTATCGTCGAGTCATCGTCCAGTCCGGGTCAGAGCTATTACCACGACGGATCCACTTGGGTCGATCTGTACGACTACGAATTTTCCAACCCAACGTGGGATCACACGGCCAACTTCTGCATCAA
>Ga0114920_10001761_pt1 | contig 10118 bp, 10 predicted proteins | sample ChitaG_FD_88683 | JGI IMG/M metagenome (GOLD analysis project Ga0114920, IMG submission 88683) | Deep subsurface microbial communities from South Pacific Ocean to uncover new lineages of life (NeLLi) - Chile_00310 metaG | ecosystem: Environmental > Aquatic > Marine > Oceanic > Sediment ...
CCACGATTGGTGATAAAAGCAAGCCTATAGAAGTCAGGCGCCGTACCCTGGAGGCGGCTGCCCCATTAAGCCTCCCCCAGGTAAAGGAAGCCATCATGAATGCCTATCAAGGTCATAATTCTAAACTTAGAATCAGTGCTATTTATGCTATGGGTAGGAACTGCGACTGCTCCTGGCTACCCACACTGCTGAAGGAGCTAGCTAGTGATGATGCTGAGATACGCTACGAAGCCGCCGGGGCGTGCGGCGAGTTGGGTGAAGAAGAAGCTGTCCCCTACCTCATAGAGCTTATCAAAGACCCTGACACTGATGTCCAACTGGCTGCTATCCAGGCGCTAGGTAAAATAGGTGGTACCGAGGCTAAAGAGCACTTACAACATTACCTAAATAATCCCAGCAAAGCCATTCGCCAGGCAGCGGAGCAAGCTTTGCTGGAGTTAGAGGCGGGGGGAAACCCAATCTCTTTCAGAATTTAAACCCCTTGAGAGTAGAATGATTACCGGCAGTAAGATTATACTTCGTGATAAAAGATTAGCCGATGCCCTAGACGACTACACCTGGCAAACAGACCCTGAGCTAGCTCGGCTTGATGCTGTCCCACCGCTAGCTACAACCTTTTCACAGTACCTATCAAACTATGCCGCTGAGCTAGGCTACTCCGCGTCAACTAGGCGCCGGTTCGCTATAGAAACCCTAGACGGCAAGCACATTGGCAACTGCGTATATTTTGGCATTAATGAGACGAAAGGCGAAGCCGAACTGGGGATTATGATTGGCACCCGTGACTACTGGGATAAGGGCTATGGTGCCGATGCAGTAACCACCCTGGTCAACCATATTTTCCGCCAGACAAACCTCAACCGAATCTACTTAAAGACCCTGGACTCAAACAGTCGGGCGCAAAAGTGCTTTCAAAAATGCGGCTTCACCCCATACGGGCACCTACTCAAGGATGGATTTAGGTTCGTGCTTATGGAGCTCCACCGCAAACAGTGGCAAGAACAGCAAACAGAAACCTTAGACAGCCTTCTATTTAGAGGTCATTTATAAGGGAAGAACGAAGGGGATAGGGTTACTAAATCATAATCCTCAGCCCCTAGTTGGCAGAGTGACAATAGCCATACCTAATACTGTCTTGTCTCCTTCCGGATTCTCTGCCCAAATGTTACACTCCACACAATGCTCTCCATCTTCAATATACTTCTTGCTTACCTTTCCCTTGCAGGTAAGAGCCTCACCGGGAAAGTTCATACTCCTGTAACTACAAGTCAGTTTCCTGAGACTACCCTGCTCCCCTATCCAGTCAGTTATTAGTTGACCAAGGAAGCTGCCTGCTAGCTGACCATGGACAATAACCCGGGGCAGACCCGTGCTTTGAGCAAAATCCTTATCATAATGAATCTCGTAATAATCACCGGATGCCCCTGCCCACATCACCAACTGACGAATGGTAGGCTGTTTGGCCAAGGGGGGGATTTCACTACCTACCACTATGTCTTCGTAATAGAGTTGTTCAGTCATACTTTGCCCTATCTAATATCCAATAGTTATTTGCCGGCATTTGGCTACCGGCTCCTGCCTCTGATTTTTATAGATTTTCTCGAAGGTCACAAACACCATCTTGCCCATCCTCCTGCCCTGGCGCTCACGCACATCAGCAATCTTAGTGATAACAGTTATTGTATCACCCGGTCTAACCGGCTGATAATACTCAAGCTCAACACCACCATTAAGTCTACCTCTACCAAGCGATGGTGCTACTTGAAGCTGAAATTGCTTTTCAAATTGCTCCCAACCTACGGTCTGTATAAAGGTAGGGGGAGCAATAATGCCACCATACTTGCTTCTCCCAGCATATTCCTCATCCTGCCACAGGGGATTGGGGTCATCTATAGCCTGAGCAAACCGCCGTATCATCCCCTTCTCAATCTCACATACCACAGGTTCCCACTCTATACCGATTTTACTCCTCAGTCCGTCTATATTCAGCGTATCCTCAACCATTTATCACTCCTTTTATCCCTAGCCTACACGGAACCAAAGAGGTTTGCATTGATTTTGCCAGCCTCGTCGAGCTAACACTTCACCCTTGACAGCTAACCCAAACTTACATTTGACAGACGAATGAAGTTGAAGACTTTTGGACAGCCTGATTACCCTGATTTTACTGGCAATAACGACCTATCTCACCCTTTAGGCTTTGCTTAGGGTGCTCTCAGCAATCATAGCGTCGAGAGAATCACCAAATGCCTGGATTGTTTGGTCAATATCGTCTTCGGTATGCGCTGCCGAAAGGATAAAGAATCTCCCCGACATAGTAGCAATACCGCGCTGAAGCAAGTGAAGACCCAGTCGAGTCCGTATGGGCACCATTGCCGGATTCATAATCTGCCGAACATCCTTGGTAGGTGGCATAGTATCGTCAGACGGTTCGTAGTCAATTGGGCCAAGGTAGAGGTGGACAATGGACCGGCTAAAGAGACGCCCGTTAATGGCTCGCTCTTTCAGAGCTTTGTTACCTTTCTCCCGGAGATAAGCGGCAAGCTGGGCGGCATTTCTTTGAACCTCACCGCTCCTATAGAGCTTACAGGCGGCGACACCAGCGGCGCAAGTGAGAGGGTTACCATTCCACGTCCCTGTATGGAGGATCCGCCGCTCACGCGGAGTCTTAGGGTTGAACGCGTCCATGATATCAGCCTGACCTGCTATAATTCCGACACCCAGTCCTCCACTCACAGCCTTACCCAAGATGGTCAAATCAGGCGTGACGCCTACCATAGCTTGCCAGCCCCCCGGGGAATCCCGAAAGCCAGTGACCACCTCATCGATGACCCAAACGGTGCCATACTTATGGGCGAGAGCGGGCAGCGCCCGAACAAAGTCATCATCTAATGGAACCTGACCACCCATGTGACCACCACCACCTTCGGTCATGAGGACAGCGTATTCTCTCTTAGCCAGCTCCTCTTCTACCCTATTAAGCTCGTTGGCAGGTATTATGGTGACGTTATCAGCGATAATGCCCGGGGCGCCTGGGTATACCAACTCATCAGCCCAGCCATGGAAATGCTCCTCGAACCTGAGGAGCTTCTTCCTCCCAGTAAACACCCTGCCCAGCCTTAACGCCATCATATTAGCTTCCTGCCCACAGGAGAAAAACTCAACCCTTTCTGTCCCGGGCATCATGCCCTTTATTAGCTCAGCCCACTGCACCTCCAGTTCGTGGTTTTCACCGTAGTGGACTCCCTTAGCCATCTGCTCTTGCACCGCCTGCACCACCGCAGGGTGGCAATGCCCCAGTATCAGAGCCCCGTGCCCCATTACGTAGTCGATGTATTCGTTACCATCTACATCCCACTTCCGCGAACCCTTGGCATGAGTTACGTAAGGCCTAAAAGGGTCAAGAATACGAGCCGGAGCGGTAGCACCGTTAGCAACAAAGACCTCCACCGCCCGTTCATGTAACTTCCGTGAGCCTGGACGAGCTGTCTCATATTCCTCAGCTATGTTGTCTACAGTTATCATTTCCTCCGCATATAAAAAATCCCTAACTTAACATCACCACCAAGCATCCCAAAAACATCATGCCCCAGGTAATACAAGGTCAACTTGTTCGATGTGATCGATCTTTATATTTAAGTACCGGATAAATTTTTCCGCCTTTTGAGGTTGACCGGTGAAAAAGAATTTTCTGTATCCCTCAGCTTTATCATTTAGCAGACTGTTTTCTATTAATTTCTGTTTTAGTTCCCTAGCCACTGCTGCAGCCGGGTCGAGCAGAGTAACCTCCGGTCCCATGCATTCGGAGATGAGCTGTCTTAACAGGGGATAGTGAGTGCAACCCAAAATGAGGGTATCTATCTGCTTTTTTATCAGTCCTGAAAGGTACATATCCACGATCCCCTGGGCTACCTCTCCTTCAAGCAAGTTCTCTTCCACAATAGACTCAAGTAAGGGGCATGCTTTGGGAAATATCTCTATTTCGTTATCGAGTTGTTTGATGAGTTGGTAGTAAACACCACTATTTATAGTTCCTTCGGTTCCTATCACGCCGATTCTTTTATTTCTAGTCAGCTCCACCGCTGCTCTTGAAGCTGGAGCAATTATACCAATTATCGGTAAGTCAAAGGCCTGTCTCAACTCGCTCATAGCAAGGCAACATATGGTGTTGCAGGCTACAACCAAAGCCTTAATTTTTTGTTCCCAGAGAAATCTCGCGTCCTCCAGAGTATATTGAATAATGGTCGATTTGGGTTTCGCTCCATAAGGAACCCGGGCAGTATCCCCGAGGTAAATCGTATTTTCATTTGGAAGAAGAGAAACAATTTCCCTTAGTATGGTCAATCCCCCAACACCAGAGTCAAAAACACCAATAGCTCCTGCTTGGCTCATCCTAGTACCTCCTCTGATACCCCACAGGATTTACTTTAGTTTCCTTGCCGCGTTATTTTTCAGTCGCACTTACCTTTAGGAGAAGCACTCTCTTAATATATTACCTCACCTTCACTGGCATTTGCAACCTCCCTGGGGGACTTCTTGGATAACCTCTTAAGCTCACTTCTGGACGGGGAACCCTTAGCAATAAGGGATATAAATGAGTTTTGCGTTGGCGAAGTAGCCGCAGGCACCTACAATTGCTCGACAACCTTGCTCTTCTAGCTCCCTCCCTGCCTTGATGGTCTGCTCTAAAATGGCAGGATGAGGCTCAGTTGATACTATCCGTTCTGAATCAGCACTCTCTAGGCGTCTGTAGTATACTGGGAAACTAAAGGTAGTTGCATTGGCTACGTTGCCTGAGCCAAAGATATATCACATAATATATACCCTATCCTCGCATTGAGGAGGCATTAATTAAATAATCAAAAGGAGATTATAAAAGATGGCTACTCGACAAGCATTAAAAAATAAGATTTCCAGCATAATTGATTCTATGGAAGACGAGATTATTAGTTTTATCCAAAAAGTAGTGCAAACTTCTAGCTTACCCGGTGAAGAGAAAGATGCTCAAGATATTATTGCATCAAAGTTAAGTGAGTTAAATTTAGAAGTTGATGTTACTCCATTAAGGTTAGATGAAATTAAGGAGCACCCTGCATTTTGTGATGATGGCTTTCCTTTTAATAAACGCGTAAATGTTGTAGGGAGGTGGATGGGTACAAAAGATAGTTCTATTACCGTTGACGAAAATGTTTATTCACTTATTCTAAACGGACATATCGATGTTGTACCTCCGGGAAATGAAGAATTATGGGATGAATCTCCCTGGAGTGGAAAAATAAAAGACGGAAAATTATATGGTAGAGGAGCAGCTGATATGAAAGCAGGCCTTTCTACTGCAATTTTCGCTATTAAAGCATTACAAAAACTTGGATTCAAACCTTTGCGTGATGTATTAATGGAAAGTGTTGCCGGGGAGGAAACTGGAGGTTGTGGAACTTTAACTACAATTATCAAAGGATACTGTGCGGATGCTGCGATTATAATGGAACCTACTCAACTTAAAATATGTCCCGTTCAGTCAGGTGCATTGTCTTTTAAAATAAAAGTATTTGGGAGATCGATTCATGCTTGTATGAAAAATAAAGGCATAAGCGCTATAGAAAAATTCTATATAATTTTTAATGCTATAAATGAACTTGAAAAACAAAGGCACTTAAACTATAAAAATTCTCTTTATGAAGATCCAATGAATATTGCTCCTATAAACTTTGGAACTATTAACGGAGGTAGTTGGCATTCAACTGTTCCTGATGAGTTATTAGTAAAAGGGAGGTATGGAATATTCCCTGGAGAGTCTATAGAAGATGGTAAAAGGGTTCTTGAACAAACTGTAAAGCTGGCTGCTGCCAAAGATGATTGGCTAAAAAGTAATCCGCCAATTGTTGAATGGTTTAGTGGGCAATTTGAACCTGGAAGGACTGATATGAATGAACCAATTATAAAAACATTATCTAATTGTCATATGATTGTTTTAGGAGAACAACCAAAACTTGAAGGGGTAACCTATGGTTCTGATTTGAGATTATTTACTAATTATGCCAATATCCCTACTGTATTATATGGCCCTGGTAATGTAGTTAATGCGCATTCCGTAGATGAGTTTATTTCGATAGGTGAAGTTATTACAGCAACTAAAATTTTAGCTTTGACAATATATAAATGGTGTGGAGGTGGCGTAAGACTATGAAATATAATTGCCAATCTAATATAGGGAAAATTGAAAGCATTTTACTTAAACAGCCGAAGGATGCTTTCATCAACCAGGATTATATTAACGCAAATTGGAAAGATTTAAATTATACTGGCTGTCCTGATTATAATAAAGTCGTTGAAGAGTTTGAGTTTTTCGTAGAACTATTGAAAAAAGAAGTATCTAATATTTATTATTTACCTAAGAATGATAAAACAGGGCTAGACTCAATATACCCACATGACCCTGTTCTTATTACAAAAAAGGGGCAATCCTATGTAATATGGGCAAAAAACAGCATCAAGGAGAACCAACAGCCGTTGGAGAATATCTTACTGAATTGGGTATTCCTATACTTGGTGCGATTACCGGAGGCGGTAGTATATTCTAGATTAATGCCTGTTCCTTTCAAGAATTTACTTATTTCACGCCGAATTAAGTTAATTGAGATGCCCGATTCCGAATATGATACAATGGCTTGTAATGTTTTGGCTATTGCACCGCGCAAGTGTATCGTAATATCAGGCAATCCGCTTACAAAGAAGATGCTAGAAGATGAAAACGTAGAAGTATTTGAATATAAAGGAGAATAACTTTCATGCAAAGGTGGAGGTGACCCTACTTGCTTAACTAGACCAATACTTCGCATTCTCTAAACCTATTTGTGCTTACGGTAAAACCAAAGGCTTCAGCCAACATTTAATGAGGAGGTTGTTGGAGTTGAACTATCCGCTAATCGAGATTGACATCAAAAAAATCCGAGATAATGCCTATTACATTGTAGATTATTGCAGTAAATATGGTATAGAGGTAATGGGAGTAGCCAAGGGAGTTTGTGCCTTTATTCCTATAGTAAAGGCTATGCAGGAAGGAGGAATAAAAAAGTTTGGAGATTCCCGCATCCAAAATATCAAAGTTATGCGGGAGGCAGGCATTAGGGAACCAATATATCAATTAAGGCTACCCATGCTTTCTGAGGTAGAAGATGTAATATACTGGGCTGATGGTAGCCTTATTTCGGAAGTAGAAACAATAAAAGCCTTATCAGAAAAAGCCCAATCTTACGGTAAGGTTCACAAGATTATATTAATGGTTGAAGTTGGCGATCTCAGAGAAGGAGTAATGCCTGATGATGTTTTGAGTGTAGTAGGAGATATTATCGGACTCCCTGCTATAAAATTCGAGGGGTTGGGAACCAATGTAGGGTGCTACGGCGGAGTTTTGCCAAGCTTTGAGAACACAAAAATTTTGGTAGTTCTGGCAACGGATATTGAAAAAAGGTATGGTATTAAGGTAAACACCATCTCAGGTGGCACGACAAACACACTGGCACTTTTTAAAAAAGGTGAAATGGCACCTGGAATCAATCAGTTTAGGTTAGGATATGCGATATTATTAGGCGTTGACAATACTAATTTTCAAACATTACCTAAAGCCCTTGAGAACACTATAAGGCTCAAGACTGAAGTCGTTGAATTAAAGGTAAAACCGTCATATCCTATTGGAGAAATAGGAGAAGATGCTTTTGGAAACATTCCAGTGCATGAAGATAGAGGTCCTATAAAACGGGCAATAGTGGCACTGGGAAAACAGGACTGCAGAATTGAGGGGTTGTTTTCTTTGGATGAGTCAATCAAAATATTAGGCGCAAGTAGTGATCATTTATTGCTGGATGTTACGGAGAGTGACAGTATACGTATAGGGTCTATAATAGAATTCAGCATGTCTTATGGAGCGATGCTGAGTCTGATGACATCAAAGTATGTGAAAAAAGTGATAGTATAAAAATAGAGGTGGGTTAAAATGGTTGAAGGAAGAACGCTTTTTAGTAGGAAAGCATCTGACCGCGTTTCCAGAAGAGTGTCTGGTAGCAGGCAAGGTAAGGAAAGAATGGCGGAAAAGGAATCAAAATTAAAAATAACATATGAAATAGATGGAGAAACAATAAAAATTGTCGAGAGGGATATCACAAAAAAGGAAAAGTGGTTTTGGCTCGGAAATTCAATATGGGGGGGATATTAATGAATGCTGAAATTAAGGTGCTAAAAAAGATAGATGAACAAACACCAAGTATGATTAAATTCCTTCAGGACATAGTAAGAATACCAAGTCCTGAAGGAGGAGGGCACAAAGTTCAAGGGTTCGTGGCGAAGTATCTAAAAGAGATGGGTGCTGACAAGGTAGATGTTTTCAAACCTGACATCGAGAAACTCAGTAAACACCCAGGCTTTACACCGGTATTTTTTGAGCATGGTGGAACAAAAATTGAGGACAAACCAGTTATAGTGGCAACTTTTAAGGGAAGAGGTGGAGGCAAATCCCTTATGTTTGCTGGGCATATGGAGGCGGCTACTGGTGCATGGGAACCAGGGATTGTTGAACATTGGGAACACGATCCTTGGGGGGCTGAAATCAAGGGTGATGCTCTCTATGGGAAATCCGTTTACAACATGAAGTGTGGCAATGCTGGGGCAATAATGGCAGTAAAGTCCATTCGTGAAGCAGGAATAAAGGTCAAGGGTGACATATTCATAAGCATAAACATTGATGAAGACATAGGTTGCCAAGGCTCAGTTGAAGCTATTAGACGAGGATACAAGGCAGATGCCGGGATATGTCCAGAGCCAACTGAGTTGACCTTGGGGATAGGAAGCATGGGATGCCAACACTTCAGAGTAATTGTAAAAGGTAACCCCACATATGGCGGTGGCATAAATGCGATAGAAAATGCAACCAAAATCTACTATGCCATCAAGGAGCTGAGTGCTTATCGACAAGAGAAATATATAAAGGCCTTTTTTAGAGAGCACCCCGAGATAGAGACTGGATACCCCCTGACGATAACTATTGGAATGATTAGAGCTGGCGTATGGCCATGCACTACACCATACGAGGCGGTGCTTGAAGGGTCAATCCGCCATGTCCCTGGTGAAAATATAGAGGATGTGAGAAACCAACTCAGAGACCAGATAAGAAGGTGTGCTGAACAAGACTTTTTTATGAGGAATAATTTACCAGTGGTTGAGTTTTGGGAATATTGGGTCGATTCATTATTAGACAAGAATGCCCCAATAGCGAAAACAGTGAAGGAGGCTTTCAAAGAAATTAAAGGTAGAGAGCCAAGTCTTTCGATTAGTGTTGGCGATGCCGCCCCTTTCACCAGATATGGTAATACACCCTCGGTTTACCTCGGCCCTGAATCAGCAGCAGACACATCCGGCTATTATGACTACACGGCGAAAATGGAAGGCACTGCCTCCAGCGCCGTCGTTGAAGAATCAATTTCTATCAGGAGCTATATAGAGCTGACAAAGATATTCGCCCTGGCAATACTTAAATGGTGCGGGGCGGAGAGGCGTTAATAGGGATATAAAAGCAAGGACTATGCCTTCCTTGGCTATAGAGTTCACCTCATCGGTTTTCGACCCGAATTTTTGTAGCGCGACCCCTAAAGGGTCGCGCTACATTTTAACCAGCCTCTATCTTACTTCACCGCTACTTCTGGTATCGGCTGAGGTATCCCAGTTATCCTCGACCAAAGCTTCGAAAGTATGTAGACTACCACCACCAGGGCTGCCACGCCTATTGCCAAAACAGCGATAACCGGTACTCCCGCACCTGCCAATATGTACAAAATTGCGGCAAGAATTGCCGCGGTTAGGGCGTATGGCAATTGAGTATTGACATGGTCAATGTGATCCGAACCGGTGAATGTCGATGCCAGAATCGTGGTATCGGATATGGGTGAACAATGGTCACCAAAGATAGCACCGGTTAGCACTGCTGAAATTGCAATTACCATATCAGCGCCAATAGCATAAGCTAGGGGAATGGCCAGTGGCATCATGATTCCCATTGTGCCCCAAGAGGTTCCGGTACAAAATGAAATAATAGCAGCGATGACAAAGATACCTATTGGAAGCCACAC
>Ga0114920_10001762_pt1 | contig 10118 bp, 14 predicted proteins | sample ChitaG_FD_88683 | JGI IMG/M metagenome (GOLD analysis project Ga0114920, IMG submission 88683) | Deep subsurface microbial communities from South Pacific Ocean to uncover new lineages of life (NeLLi) - Chile_00310 metaG | ecosystem: Environmental > Aquatic > Marine > Oceanic > Sediment ...
CTGTAATTTTGAGTTTTTCTCCATTAACAATTCTAACAATGTATTTTTTAACATCAACTTCTGATAAAGTTTTAAATCTAAACACTGTACACCTACTTTGAATAGGGTCAATTATACGCGAAGAATAATTTGCTATAAGTATGAATCTTGATACAGAAGTAAAACTTTCCATTGTTCTTCTTAAAGCTTGTTGAGCTTCAGGTGTAAGGCTGTCCGACTCATCTAGAATTATAATTTTATAAGGTATTTCTCCAATAGACTTTGTTCTTGCGAAATCCTTTACTTTTCCTCTAATTACATTAATTCCTCTTTCATCTGAGGCATTTAATTCTAAAATGTTTTGTCTCCAGTTTTTTCCGTATAGTTCATGGGCAATTGCCAATGCACAAGTAGTTTTCCCAGTACCAGCTGAACCTGCAAAGAACATGTGGGGAATGTTTTTCTCTTTTACAAAGGCCTTAAGTCTTTCCACCACATGATTTTGATTGATTACATCAATTAATTTGGGTGGGCGATATTTTTCAGCCCATATTACCTGTTCCATTTGCTCATCTTTTTTGCTTAAGATATTTTATTTTTACCAATATTTGAACTTAAAGTTCAATAGTTAAATTTAAGTTTATCGTAATTGAATTTTTCTCAAGGTAGATATGACAATAGTACCAAGAAAGGAAAACAAAAACATTGAATTCAAGGAGAAGTTATTGTCTTCAATTCACCTGAAGGAAGATAAAAAACAACACCTAGCTGCACAGATGAAATATAGATTAGATATAGGAAACGGAAAGATGGTTTATATAATTGGTGTTAACGATAAAGGGAAGGCTAAAGGACTCTCTGATATAGAATTTGAAGAAACTTTGAATGTGCTACAAATAGTAGCAAGAGAAAATAATTCAGAAATTTCAAAGGTAGAAAAATTCAATGAAAATGGAAAAATCATAGGAAGAATTTTAATAGCAAAAAAATATGAGACTAGTATAAAACAACATGTGATTCTCGGTGTATGTGGTCATGTAAATCATGGTAAATCAACTCTTATATCTACACTCATAACGGGCAAGCAAGATAAAAACGGAAAGGCCTGGTTGTATCTGGATGTTTTACCTCATGAGATAAAGAGAGGGTTAACAGCAGACCTACATTATGCTTTGTATGGATTTAAAGAAGGTAGAGTTGTCCATTTAAAAAACCCCTTAGACAAAAGAGAAAGAGCTAGGCTTGTTACAGAAGCAGAAAAAATAATAAGTTTTATTGATGCTCCTGGGCATGAACCCTGGGTGAAAACAACTATCAGAGGCTTAGTTGGCCAGAATATAGATTATGGTTTATTGGTAGTAGCAGCAGACGATGGAGTTACCCATATAACTCGAGAACATTTAGGTTTGTTATTGACAATGAATTTACCAATAATAATCTGTATAACAAAAATTGACAAAATGGGTGAAAAAAAAATAAAGGAGGTTGAGCAGCAAATAGAGAATTTATTAAAAAATATTGGAAGACTTCCATTTTCAATTAAAAATGAAAAAGATTTGTTTGCAGTTACAGATAAACTAGATGCGATTGTACCAATTATTAAAATATCTGCTATTTCTTTACAGGGTTATGATCTTCTAAATAAACTTTTATCATTATTGCCAGAAAGGGAAAAGGAAATTGATAAACCATTTTTAATGTTCATTGACAGAATTTACAATGTTCCAGGAGTTGGTACTGTCATTTCTGGGACAATTAAACAAGGGAGATTACGAGCAGGAAAGGAATTATCGCTTGGTCCTGATTCTTCCGGGGATTTTAGAAAGGTTAAGGCCACAAGCATAGAAATGCATTATCACAGATTGGTAGAAGCTAATGCTGGCTTGGTTGTTGGAATCGCTATTCATGGTGCAAAGCATGAAGAAATAAACCGTGGGATGATACTTTGTGAGCAGCAATTAAAACCAAAAACTGTTAGGAGTTTTGAGGCAGATATTTTGATCTTGAATCATCCTACCAGAATTGCTCCTGGTTATGAACCTGTTTTCCATTGTAACACTGTAGCAGAATCTGTGAGATTGGAACTTCTAGACAAAGAGTACCTTAAGTCTGGAGAAGAAGGAAAAGTCAGGATGACTTTTAGCTATAAAGCCCAGTTCGTTCAGGTTAACGATAAGTTTATTTTTAGGGAAGGTAAAACTAAAGGAATTGGGACAATAACAAAAATTGTGAAGTTCGCTTAAATTTTATAAATTAAATGACAGCTGCCGTACCACCTGCATGATGACTCAGCCTAGGACGAACATCGACTAAGAACACTTTCTCAAGATTGTCATCCAATACTATGCAAGATCCAGGCCATCTTGGTAATTGATTTATATACTTCCATAGCTCTTCAGCCATGTATGTCTGGTAAACGGCGTGCAACGCTTGTAAATCATCTCTAGAAGTGAGCCTGTGAGAAAAAACTAGATCGCATTGAGATAAAACATCTTGATGAATCTTAGCAGGCATCTGAGTTATTACAACTAAACTAATTCCAGGTTCTCTTCCTTGCTTTGCGATTGTTAGTAAAGGATTTAAGGAAACACTCGGCTCAGTTCCACAAAAATTATGCGCTTCATCTATAATCAACCAAACCACTGGAAATTTCTTTTCAATTTTTTCTCCACTTAGCATTGCTAATTCTTCTTTTTTTCTTGCTATTACTCTGGCCTGATAAATTTTTCTTGCTAAGATTGCGACCAAAAAATTTCTAACACTCCAAGCTCCAGTTGCTCTTAAATGAGAAACATCTACAATAGAAATCTTTCCTGCTTCAATTATTTTTTCTATATCGATTCCTTGAGTTCCAAAAACCCCCCATTGATTTGCAACTGTTAACATGTTTCCCAAGGCATCTTTTACCTCAAGAGAAGTTTCTTTATCATCTCTTATTTTTGTGATTAAATCTTCAATTGTAAATTTTTCTTCTGTTTGTAATAATTCATTAACATTTTTTTCTAGGGCTATGCCAGTCTTTTCAGTAGCAGATAGATTAAAAGCTAACCTCCAATTTTCTGCTGAGAATTCGTAAGGAGTTATAGAAATTCCTCCATCCACTGGAATATTTGCTTTTTGAAATTCTTCTATTTGTTTAAAAGGAACATAAACTTTGACATTTTCAAAACCCTTTGGTTGTAAATTCCATTCTTTAAGCAAATTCGACTGTTGTTCGTTTGAGTGTTTTAAACTCCAAAAAATTCCCATTGTGTCTATCATCACAACTGCTAAACTATTTTTAAATTCTTCTGGAAGTGAGGAAATTTCTTCTGCTATTGTTCCTGCAACATAACTCTTTCCAGTCCCACGTTTTCCTGAAATTAAAATAATGTGGGGTCTTAACAAATCAATAAAAACTTTTGTAGTAAGGTGAGCGTCTTCACCTGTACCAACAATATGCTTACCAATATATCCAATGGCTTTATTTCCAAATTTTTCTAAATCTTCTTTTGTTCTGCCCACAATTGTTTCATAAGGCATATTTAAATTTTGTAATTCTCTAATCAAATAATAGTTATGGGGTTGTAGTATAGGTTGGTCTAGTATTCCGCCTTGGGGCTTGAAAACAAATTGGCGGTGACCCGAGTTCAAATCTCGGCAATCCCAACTTTAAATAAATAACAATAACAACTTTCTGATAAGGGGTTGTCGTATAGCTAGATATAGCCTATAATGGTCTAGTACTCTGGCTTTGGGACTTACGCGAAAAAGCCAGTAACCTGGGTTCAAATCCCAGCAACCCCAATTAAGCAAGAAATTTATTATCAATAAAAAATTAAAGAGAATTATTATGATTAGAAAAAAACTGTTATTAATAATATTTTTGATAGGAATTGTTATATATTTCTTAGGTGGGGTTTATTGGAATACTTCTCTTATAGTTTCTGGCGCTATAATTATGTTCATAAGTGTTTTTATTTTTCTGATTAAAACAAAACCATTTAGAATGGGAGGTTTCGCAACACCATATACAATAACATCTTTAGACTGTCCAAAATGTGGACATAAAGGTTTGCAACAATCTTTTTGGGGAGGTAGGGGTTTCCCACAACTTTATGCTTGTCCAAAGTGTGGATATTCGGGCGCTGTAGCTTTAAATCCAGAAAAAAAATAATTAACAAATATGAGAAGACCCACTTGGCAACAAAAAATCGCAAAAGAAAGAATTCAAATATTGTTCGGTCTTGCAAAAAAAGAATTTAAAACCCACCCAGAAAGAAGCAAAAGATATGTAGAATTGGCAAGAAAAATTGGATTAAGATATAATGTTAGACTGAAACAACTAAAGAGAACTTTTTGTAAAAATTGCAATAGTCTACTAATTCCTGGTTTATCTTCTTCCGTTAGACTGGATAGTAAGAGAAAAATTGTAATTATTAAGTGTTTGAAATGTAATAAAATTTATAAATACCCATACAAAAAATGATTAAATGCTCCCAACTCACGTTTTAGTTGGTCTGGTGACATAATTCTTGCTATTTTTGCTTTATTCTATGTTTTCAATTCCTTACAAAAACTAGCAGATAGGCGTGAAGCTGGAGAAGAATCAGCAATATACGAAGAATTGGGTGGTTTTACCATCTCTATGTTGATAATTCATATGGTGATTGCTGATTTTGTTATAGTGGTATCAGTAATAGTTTATATAATGTTGTCTGCATAAAAATTATAGTATGGTCGGCATTAAAGATGTGGAAGCAGACAAACTTATTAGTAAGCTAAAAGAAGAATTAAAAATTTTTAAAGAAATTTCTCCTCCAACTTGGGCAAGATTTGTTAAATCCGGGTCACACAGAGAAAGACCCCCTGAACAAGAAGATTTTTGGTTCACGAGAACTGCTTCCATTCTAAGAAGAATTTATCTGAATGGTCCTGTTGGTGTTTCAAGATTAAGAAGTTATTATGGTGGTACAAAAAAAAAGGGATCTAAACCAAGGCATTTTAGAAAAGCATCTGGTAACATAATCAGAAAAGTTTTACAGCAACTAGAAAAAGCCAATTTAATTGAAAAAAATAAAAAAGGGAAAAAAATATCACCAAAAGGGAGAAAATTCTTAGATAAAATAGCATATGAGGTAAGCAAATGATGAATGAAATTGAAGAATTGAAGAAAATAGAGCAACTTAAGAAAAATTTACTTACAAAAATTCTATCCAAACAAGCATTCGAGAGGCTATCCAGGATAAAACTGGTTAAACCAGAATTGTCATCTCAGCTAGAACTATATTTAATTCAACTCTATCAAGAAGGAAAGCTTGAAACTGGAGTTTCTGATGAACAATTAAAACTTATACTTGAAAGTCTAAGTTCAAAAAAAAGATATAAAATTATAAAGTGAAGCTAATGGGAAGAAAAAAGAAAGTTGGTTCAGCAGGAAGATTTGGACAAAGGTATGGAAGAAAAGTAAGGCAAATAGTTGCAGAGATAGAAAAAATACAAAAACAAAGACATATATGTCCGAAGTGCAATATGCCTTATGTAAAAAGGTTTGCTAAGGGGATTTGGCAGTGCAAAAAATGTGGGAATAAATTTACTGGTTTGGCATATTACCCAAAAGTAATGGAAAAAAAGAAAGGGTGAAAAAATGTATAGATGTGTAAAGTGTAAAAAAATGATAACAAAAGTTGGAGATAAGATTAGATGTCCTTATTGTGGATTTAGAATTTTTATTAAACTCCGACCAAAAGTGGTCAAAAAGGTTCAAGCTAGATAAACCTAACTTCTCCAATTTTCTCAAAGAATAACTATCGAAAATTATTCTTTTATAAATAAAAGCAAAAAATAAGTTATTTAAAGGTAATTATTTTAAGTTCCTATATCTATTAACACATTGTTGCTGAATGGAAACAGAAGTATGGTAAATATGGAAAAAAAAGAAATGGAAAATTTAATAAACCAGTTTCAAAATTATCAACAACAATTACAAAATATACTGATTCAGAAAGAAAGTTTGAAATTACAGAATATTGAAATCGAAAAAGCTTTAGAAGAATTAAACTCGAGCAAAGAAAAGGATGCCTATAAAATTACGGGTTCAATTATGGTCAGTAAACCAATCGAAGAATTGAAGAAGGAATTGAATGAGACAAAAGAAACTTTAGGAGTAAGAATAAAGAGTTTGGAAAGAACTGAAGAGAAAATTAGTTTAAAACTGAAAGAAATGCAAACAAAATTAAAAGGAATTTCTGGGTGAAATCTATGGTTAACCTGACCCCGATCATTAATTTGTTGGATCATGTGATTAATGATAGAACTGTACCAAAAAATATAAGAAAAGCTGCGGAAGATTCTAAAAATGTCCTAAACAGTAAAGACCCTTTGGAATTGAGAATTAGTACTGCGGTTCATACATTAGATGAAATTATAAATGATCCAAACATGCCAATGTATGCAAGAACGCGAATATGGAATATTGTAAGTATGTTGGAACAAACAAGGACAAGAAGCTAAATATTTAAGTCTTAATTCAAAATTAATTATTGTGAGAAAGTGGTTATAGATAAAATAAAAGAAAAATTTAAAAGCAAAAAGGAAGAATCCTCTGAAGAATTTATTGAAATAGATACTTCTATCTTAAAAAAAGAACATAAAATTAGTGTGAGAATAGATAACTTGAAAAATTTTTCTGACACAGATAAAATCCAACAATTATTAAGAGAGGGGGATATCATTTTTTTAAGAATAAAGGATTTGAGAGAAGAAGATGTATCTGAATTAAAACGTGCAGTAGATAAGCTGAAAAAAACTTGTACGGCAATGGATGGGGATATCGTTGGAGTAGATGAAGATTATCTAATCATCACCCCGAATTTTGCTAAAGTATTTAGAGGAAAAGCTGCTTAAATCGGTTTTCCAGCTTTTTCAAATTCTATTTCTTTATCCATTAACTGTTTTAAGATTTTTGTTAGATCTTGAATTTTTATTCTTATTTGCTTTGTTGTATCTCTATCTCTTATCGTACAGTCCTCCTCTTTGAGAGAATCATAATCTATTGTAACACAAAAAGACACTCCGATTTCATCTGCCCTAGCATACCTTTTTCCTATACTTCCAGATTCATCGTAAAAAACATCAAATTTTTTCCTTAGCATTTCATAGACTTCCTTTGCTTTCTCAGGCAGATCATCTTTTAAAACTAATGGATATACTGCGCAATCGAAAGGTGCAATCTTTGGTAGAAATTTAAACCAATCCCATCCACGTTTTTTATCCTCAATAAAACAATGATACATTACACAAAATAGTGTCCGATCTATACCCTGTGAAATTTCCCAAACATGAGGTATGATTTTTTTACCATTTTCAACTACGCTTAAATCCTTACCGCTTGCTTTCATATGAGAACTTAAATCATAATCTGTTCTGTAATGATTTGCGACAACTTCTATCCAGCCTAAAGAGGTTTTGACATCACAATCAAATGCGTACTTTGCATAAAATGGTTTTTCTTCATCTGTTTGTTCTCTAAGCCTAATCGCTTCTAATGGTATGCCCAAACTGTTAATAAATTGTTGAAGTCTTGCCAGGTAATAAGCGATGAGTTTACCCTTTATTAGACTTTTCTTTACAGCATCTGCTACAGTAACTTTTTTTAATTTTTTATCATCTAGAGTCAAAAGATTTAATTTATAATTTTTTACTTCTTCAAAGCGAGGAAATTCATCTATTTTGTCTGAATTGAAAAAAATCTCTGCTTCTGCCTGTGAAAATTCCCTTTGTCTTAGCAAGGTTTGCCTAGGTGATATTTCGTTCCTAAATGATCTGCCTATTTGTGCAATACCAAACGGTAATTTAGCTCTCATTGCCCTATAAACATTAAGAAAATCGACGAAGATTGTCTGACAAGTTTCTGGTCTAAGATATGCAGTCTCCGCTTGTTCGGTTGGACCTACACCAAGCTTAAACATCATGTTGAAAAATCTTGTATTTGTTAACTCAGCATCGCAATCTGGGCATTTTATTTTTTTCTTTTTAATTATTTCGTCAATTTTTTTTGTGGAAGTTTTTTCAGGGACAAAAATTCCGGCTTTCTCTTCAATAAGTTTATCGGCCCTATGTAAACTCTTACACTTCTCACATTGGACCAAAGGATCTGTAAAACCTTTAATGTGACCTGAAGCAATGAATACGCTTTCAGGCATTATGTTTGTGCCCTCAATTTCATAGAATTCCTCTTCTTTTATGAAGAAATTTCTCCATTCATTCTCTATTTTCTTTTTGAGGATTGTGCCAATAGGTCCGTAATGCCAAAACCCTGCTATGGTCTTATGAATTTCAGCTCCAGGATAAAAAAATCCTCTTCTTTTTGCAACAGCAAGTATTTTTTCTATGTCCATACTATCAATTGAATTTCAATAAATTTATTTCTCCAACCACCCTTTTAGACTTACTTGCCTCTCTTTGGTCGCAGTTTGCAATTTTTCGATAACTTTTTCTACTCTTTCTTTAGAAAAATTATGTTCTTCGACCATAAACTCAACTATTCCATCTGAATTGGGGTCCTTCCATTCAAGTTCATACTTATCTGTTACCGGGGGGTTTAAGAAAAAATCAAGTATGTCTTCTGCTGAAACTTCAAATTGCCAATCTGTATTCTCTAAAATTTTATTCAAGGTTTTATGTTGTTTTATCAAATCCAGAGCTTTTTTTGGACCTATTCCCTTCACACCATCTGGATTATAGTCTGTCCCAACCAAAATTCCGACCAGAATTAATTGCTTTTGTGTAATTCCAAGTTTGGATAAAACTTCTTTTAGTTCAATCATCTCTGGTTTAACTTCTACATAGACTTCTTTTCTTGGTAATTTTCTCCTGCCCGTAATTGATAAGTTTCTTACCAAGCGCGGAGAACCAACCAGTAAAGAATCAAAGTCTTGAGAAGCAGAAGTATAGACATCTTGTTTTTTACACATATGAGCACATTGTATTTCTCCTTCCGATAAAGCTTGAACCCAAGGTGTACCCATGTAATTTAAAAGTTTTTTTGAATTTTCAACCATTTCATCTGTAAGCTGAGATGTGGCTTGAGCATAGGTAATTGCCCTTTCACCTTTTTTCAAAGCTTCTTTCCATTTTTCATTTGCCTCTTTTTTCAATTTTTCTCTAGCCTTGAGGGTTTTTCTCTTGAATTTTGGAGGTTCTCCATCAAAAACAAATACAGGTTTAATGCCTGCTCCAATAAGGTTAGACGTCCTATAGAGCAAACCTGAAAGATGAGACGTTACTCTTCCTTTAGAATCTCTCAAAGGTTCCCCTGTCATCCTGTCACGAATTATTGAAAGAAATTGATATAGTGTATTATAAGCATCTATGGCGACCTTTTTTCCTGAGAGTTCTATAAATTCAATCTCTTTTTTTGGAATTATATCTCCTAGTTGTACTCCCATAATTATTAAAAGCTAGGTATAGAATAAAAATCTTTAATTTCAGTTATTTTTTTCTTCTTGGCTTTTTTTCTTCTCTGCTAGTTTCTTTCTCAACTCTTAGTTCATCTAGTTCCAACCAAACTATGAATATGCCTAGAACAAATACCAGTATTGGTATGGCCCCATTCAGCACAGTCAAAAAATCTGATAATCCAGGTACAAGATAGCCCGGAATTCCACTTACTATGTAATAAATACTTCCAACAGCTAATATTACTCCAATCATTAATTTTATTACTGGATGCAAGATACCACCTTTTAAAGATTTTGAAAATAGAATATTTAAAGCTGATTGTCGATAAAAACTAATATCCAAGTGGTGTTATGGTAAAAAGTAGTTATAGTTATATTGCAAAACTATGGAAAAAGCCAAGGGAAAATCTGAAAGATATCCTAAAAAAAAGACTAGTTGAATGGAGAAAGCAAAGAGTGGCTGAAAGGATTAAGAAGCCTACAAGAACAGATAAAGCTAGAAAGTTGGGTTATAAAGCCAAGCAAGGTTTTGTTCTAGTAAGAGTTAGGATTAGAAAGGGTGGGAGGAAAAGAAGATTATATGGGAGGAGGGGTAGAAAACCAAGTAAATCGGGACTGGTCAAATTCACTCCTGGTAAAAGTTTAGAGCAGATAGCTGAAGAAAAAGCAAATAGAAAATTCAAAAATTTAGAAGTTTTA
>Ga0114920_10001763_pt1 | contig 10114 bp, 9 predicted proteins | sample ChitaG_FD_88683 | JGI IMG/M metagenome (GOLD analysis project Ga0114920, IMG submission 88683) | Deep subsurface microbial communities from South Pacific Ocean to uncover new lineages of life (NeLLi) - Chile_00310 metaG | ecosystem: Environmental > Aquatic > Marine > Oceanic > Sediment ...
AATTTGGCCTCTATGAACCTTCCAGTTACTCTGGTGGGTGTAGGTGCAGGGGTAAGCTACGACGATTCAGGTCCGACACATCATGCAGTAGATGACCTTTCTGCTCTACGTATTTTTCCGAATCTGAGGATTCACAACATAACTGATTCGGTTATGGCCAGAGCCTTTCGACATAGTTATAATGAATGGCCTGCTGCACCATTTGACTGACAGTGAAGTTATTGAACTTTTTAAGCGTGTAAAAATAGTGTTGAAACAAGGTGGAAAGCTTATTACGCTTGACGGCTGTTATACTGGTAAGCAGTCATTAATTGCAAGAAAAAAGCTCGATTACGATAGGGGCAAGTATGTGCGCGAAGAGGAGTCTTACAGACGATTGGCATTCGAGGTGTTTGATTCCACCGTTACTCACATCCGAGAGGATTTATCATTGATTCCCTATACTTTTATTATTATGGAAATTTCAGAAAGTGGAAAAAATGATATTTCAAAACAGGAAAGGAAGTGAGGAGAAAATGTTTACAAGGAAAAGAAGCATTCAGGAGCTGAAAAAGAAGGCAAGTGAAATTCGAAAGACAGTTTTGGATATGTGCTGTGAGGCGCGGACGGGTCATGTAACATCAGCCTTTTCGAGCGTGGAGATATTAGTTGCCTTGTATCATGGAGGGATTCTCCGGTATGACCCTGCAAATCCCACATGGGAAGGTCGAGATAGGTTCATAATGAGTAAGGGACAGGCTAGTGTACTATTGTACCCTGTTTTGGCAGATGTTGGTTATTTCCCTAAGGAAGACATTAATGGTTTCTGTAAAGCCGAAGGCAAATTCGGCGTTCATCTTCAACATAGTGTACCAGGAGCGGAAATAACTTCTGGCTCATTGGGTATGGGATTTGGAATTGCTACTGGAATAGCTATGGCTGCCAAGCTAAATAGTGAACTGCATATGGTATATGCTTTGCTTGGGGATGCTGAATGTTATGAAGGCTCTATATGGGAAGCTGCGATGTTTGCCAGCCATAACCGGTTGAATAATCTTGTCGCTATAGTTGATAGGAATTACCTTGGAGTGACGAACTTTACTGAAAACATGGTTGAACTGGAGCCTTTTGAAGAAAAATGGCGTTCTTTCGGCTGGAATACTGTCAGCATAAATGGCCATTCTTTCGAAGAGATATTTGAGGCACTGGATGGCATAAGGTCCAGAAAGTCCTCAAGGCCTCTTGTGATTATTGCTGAAACAGTAAAGGGTCAGGGCGTATCGTTCATGTGCGACAAGCCCCTCTGGCACGGTGTGCCTCCTACGGAGGAGAACGATATTGTCTGTGCAAAGGAAGAACTAAAATATTTGTGGGATCAGTCTCTATATTGAAAAAAACAAACATACAAGGAGTATTATCCATGGAAAATAAATCGCAACGTAACGCATTCTGGGGCAGGATTTATGAACTTGCTAAGGAAAATAAGGACATTGTTCTTGTGATAGCGGATATGGGTGCGCAAGCCCTTGATAAATTCAGGATAGATTTAAGTGCGCAATATATAGATGTTGGTATTGCCGAACAACAGGCGGTATCCCTTGCTGCCGGATTGGCTCTCAGCGGCAAGAAACCCTTTGTCTATGCGATTGCTCCGTTTGTAACATTACGATGCTATGAGCAAACACGGGTTAATTTGGCCTCTATGAACCTTCCAGTTACTCTGGTGGGTGTAGGTGCAGGGGTAAGCTACGACGATTCAGGTCCAACACATCATGCAGTAGATGACCTTTCTGCTCTACGTATTTTTCCGAATCTGAGGATTCACAACATAACTGATTCGGTTATGGCCAGAGCCTTTGCTGATATATCCTGTAAATTAAACTTTCCTAATTATGTGCGTTTAGACAGGAAGATTTTGCCGACTATCTATGATGAAAACACCGATTTTTCAGTTGGATTGACTGTACTAGTCTCCAGTTTAGACATTTGTATTGTAGCAACTGGAAATATGGTACACCGGGCCCTTGAGGTCAGTGAAAGCCTGAAGAAAGAGGGTATCAGCGCAGGTGTTATAGATATATATACACTTCCAATAAATGAAGATATCTTTGTGGATAAAGTAAAGGATGTCGCACAGATCGTGACCCTTGAGGAACATACTTTACCAGGGGGTCTGGGAAGCGCTGTTTGTGAGGTGCTAAGTGATCATCAATTGTTGAAACCCGTCAAACGAATAGGAATGGATTTTAAAACAGGATATTGTTATAAGTATGGGGGAAGAGATAATATTCAGTTGTTATATAACCTTGATAAGGAAAGCATTGTTAAAACCATTATGTCACAATTAAAGGAGTCGTATGTCTGTTAAAAGGCGCCTTGATTTATTACTGGTTAATCCTGGGAACCGAGAACAACTTTATCAGAAGTTAGGTAATAGTTTATCGGCAATAGAGCCTCCTATTTGGACAGGTCTGATAGCAACATTTGTACGAAATAAAGGATATAGCGTTCAGGTTTTAGATGCCAATGCAGAAGGACTTGGTCCAGTTGATACTGCCAAACGAATTGCTGAAATCGAACCGGTTTTGATTGCTATTGTGGTTTACGGACAGAACCCTTCTGCTTCAACCATGGTCATGCCTGCTGTTAGTGCTATCTCTAAAGAAATAAAACAATTAACACCTGAGCAGAAGGTTTTGTTAGTAGGAGGCCATGTCGCAGTGCTTCCTGAACAGACTCTGCGCGAGGAGGATGCTGATTATGTCTGTGACGGAGAGGGGCCTTATACCGTTGTGGAACTTTTGGAGGCTCTAAAACAAGAAAAACCGCAATTGGACAAGGTGCAAGGGCTTTTATATTGGAAAGATGGCGAAGTTAAGAAAAATCTGTCTGCCCCCTTAGTTAAAGATTTAGACCAGGAAATGGCAGGTGTTGCATGGGATCTTCTTCCGATGGAACTATACAGGGCCCATAACTGGCAATGCTTTGCACATATAGACCAGCGTCAGCCATATGCCTCCCTATACACCACTCTTGGATGTCCTTTCCATTGTGCTTTCTGTTGTATTCAGGCTCCATTCAAATCGGGGGAAAAAGTTCTTGGATATTCTCCGAAAGTTAATACTTATAGAAGGTGGAGCCCTGAATCAGTAATAAATCAGATAGATATTTTAGTTAATAAGTATGGCATAAAAAACATCAAATTTGCTGATGAAATCTTTGTTTTGAATAAAAAGCATGTGCTTGGGATCTGTGACCGTATCATCGAGCGAGGATATGATCTTAATATATGGGCTTATGCCAGGGTAGATTCCTGGAGTGAAGAGGTGCTGAAAAGGATGAAAAAAGCTGGCATCCATTGGGTTTGCCTTGGTATTGAATCAGGGAGTTCCCGCGTGCGGGACAACGTACATAAGGGATATAGACCCGAGGCCGTTTTTAAAGCAGTTGAGGCGTTTCGCAAAGCTGGTATCTATATTATTGCTAACTATCTCTTTGGTCTACCGGAAGATGATATAGAGAGTATGCAGGAAACATTAGATCTTGCCCTTACCTTGAATTGTGAATTCGCCAACTTCTATTGTGCTATGGCCTATCCTGGTTCCCAACTGTACGAACAAACTGTTGCAGATGGTTTACCACTACCGGAAGCCTGGGCCGGCTATTCTCAACACGCTTATGATACTCTTCCCCTGTCTACAAAGTATCTTAGTGGTATCCAAGTGCTCCAATTCCGTGATGAGGCCTTTAATACCTATTTTAACAATCACAATTACCTTGAAACGATACATAAGAGTTTCGGGCCAAATGTTGTTAAACATATTAAAGAAATGGTGTCGCATAGATTGAAGAGAAAGTACCTTCATACCTGTTCCTGATCACGGAGAAGTCATAATGAAAGTTACTCTGCTTATGACGACTATTAATGCCGCGAAGGAGATTGTTAAGTGAAAATTTTAGTTACTGGTGCGGCTGGTTACATCGGTTCTGTCCTGGTCCCTGAGTTGCTCAAAAAGGGTCATGAAGTAATAGCCGTAGATAATCTTATGTACAATCAGACATCATTGTTGGATTGTTGTTTTCAGGAAAAATTAACAATTATCCGTGGGGATGCCCGTGATAAGGAACTAATATCAAGATGCTTAAAAAACGTTGATATTATCTTGCCTTTAGCCTGTTTAACAGGGGCCCCACTCTGTTCCAAGGACCCTATTGCAGCCAAGGCAACAAATCTGGATGCGATAAATATGATATTAGAATTGCGCAGCAAAGAGCAGAGGATAATTTTTCCAACAACTAATAGCGGATACGGCATAGGGCAGAAGGATAAATTCTGTGATGAGAATACTCCCCTAAAGCCGATTTCTTTATATGGGCGATTAAAAGTCGGAGCAGAGAAAGCTATACTCAGCTCCGGTAATTGTATTACATTGAGGTTGGCCACAGTATTTGGAGCAAGTCCACGAATGCGCCTTGACCTTTTGGTCAATGATTTTACTTATAGAGCAGTCTATGACCGTTTTATAGTTCTTTTTGAGGCTCATTTTAAGAGAAATTATATCCACATTCGTGATATCGCCAGGGTTTTTATTCATTGCCTGGAAAATTTTGAAGACATGAAGAATCAACCTTTTAATGTTGGTTTAAGCGATTGCAATATAAGTAAACGCGAATTATGTGAAGAGATAAAGAAACAAGTTCCGGAATTTCATATTGTTGAATCGGAATTTGAAAAAGACCTTGATAAAAGGGATTACATCGTAGACAATGGAAAGATAGAATCCAAAGGGTTTAAGCCTGAATTTAGCCTGCAATATGGCATAGGCGAATTATTGAAAGCATATCAAATTATAAAAAGAAGTCAGTATGCAAACATCTAAATGCTAATATTTGGGGGGTATAATAATATGATTATTAGTAAAACTCCTTATCGCATCTCGTTTTTTGGTGGCGGAACAGATTATCCTGTATGGTATAGAGAAAATGGCGGCGCGGTATTGGCAACAACCATAGACAAATATTGCTATATTACGGGCAGGTTCTTGCCACCCTTTTTTGAGCATAAGCACAGAATTGTCTATTCAAAAGTGGAGAATGTAAAAAGCATTTCTCAAATCAAGCATCCTTCTGTCAGGGCAACACTTAAGTATATGGGAATTGAGGAAGGAGTAGAAATACACTACGATGGAGATTTGCCTGCAAGAACAGGGATAGGTTCAAGTTCTTCTTTTACTGTAGGCCTGTTGCATAGCCTTTATGCCCTAAAAGGATTGATGCCTGCTAAATTGCGCTTAGCAAATGAAGCCATCCATATTGAACGTAACATTCTTAAAGAGCATGTGGGTTCACAGGATCAGATTTTAGCGGCTTTTGGTGGATTTAAAAAAATAAGTTTTAGTGGTGATGACGATTTTAAGCTGACGCCAGTCATAACGAATCACAGCAGATTGCAGGAACTGCAAGACCATTTAATGCTTGTTTTTACAGGATTTTCCAGATTTGCTTCTGAGATTGCAAAGAGTCAGATTAAAAATACGCATAAGAGGAAATCCGAATTAACTTCTATGTGCCGTATGGTGGATGAGGCACTAAAAATTGTTATTGAAAATGGAGACATTAAAGATTTCGGCAGATTGCTGCATGAATCCTGGAAGCTCAAGCGAAGCCTGACTGATAAGATATCTACCCCTGAAATTGATGATATTTATAATACTGCTTATAAGTCTGGTGCTATGGGCGGTAAGTTATTAGGTGCTGGTGGGGGCGGTTTTATGATATTATTTGTGGAGCCCGATAAACAACCAAGGATAAAGAAATCACTAAAAAATGTCTTGCATGTTCCATTCAAGTTTGAAAATTCGGGTAGCGAGATTATTTTTCATCGCGCTTAATTATCCCCAGCAAAATGGTTTCTGTTAATACTGCAAATATAGATGTGGTTGTTCTTTGCGGAGGTATGGGGACGAGATTAAAGGGTATTTTGGGCGATAACCCAAAGCCTATGGCTAAAATAGACGAACGTCCCTTTCTCGATATTTTAGTTGGATATACTGCTACTTTTGGATTTAAGCGCTTTATTCTTTGTGCAGGTTATAAAGCTGAATCAATTCAAGAATATTATAAAAGCAAAAAAAGCAGAGTAGAGATACTGATAATAGAAGAGGAAGAACTTCTGGGGACTGGGGGAGCTGTTAAGAATGCAGAGGCATTAATTCAAAGTAGTCCATTTTTAATATTAAATGGGGATTCGTTTTTTGATATAGACCTATGTAAATTTATTGATTTTCATTTAAGTAAAAAAGCACTGTTGTCAGTCGCTTTGATTAGTGCCAAAGATGCAAAAGATTATGGTTCGATAGAAATAGATAGCTTAGATAGAGTTGTTAGGTTTAGTGAGAAGGAAAAAGCAGGCCGGGGCAGTCTAATTAACGCAGGAATTTACCTTTTTAATAGTGAGGTTTTATCGTTGATGCCAAGTAACAAGAAATTTTCTCTCGAATATGGTTTTTTCCCAAAGATCGTCGGCAGGGAATTCTATGGATATTTAGCAAAGGGGCTCTTTGTAGATATTGGCACTCCAGAAAGATATACACAAGCAAGGCAGTTACTAAAGGATTTTAACACTCTTGAAAAATAAAGAATTTACTTGTGGAAAAGAATAAAATTATAATAAGTTTTATAAAAAACCGGCTTTGAAGACTAAAAACCAAGGTTACTATAAAAAATCTGTACACAGCGTTAAGAACTAGCTTAGCTATTCACAATTTGGCGAGGAAACTCTGCCTTTGTCTACTAAGTATCTATCAAGTTCAGAGATTCTACATTTTCGTGACAAGGCCTTTGAGGAATATCATAGCAGTCCTAAATATCTGCGTATGATAGCTGAGAAATTTGGTTCGGATGTCGTGGAGCATATTAAAAGATATGCTGATGTATAGAATTAACAGGAAGTTTGCCTGATAATGAAGAATTTTTCCTTGATACTGCCAACGCGAAGCCGTCTTGATTTGGTTAAGAGATTATTTGACAGCATATTAGAAACTAGTGCTAATCTCGATTTACTGGAAATCATCTTGTGCATAGACGAAGATGATCCCGAAGGTCGTAAAATCTCCCATGCTCTGCTTACTATCCAAAAAATTACACTGCCACGGAGCAGTATGGGTAGTATTATTAGAAATTGTTACAGTAAAAGCACAGCACGTTATATAGTACTGATGAATGACGATGTAATATTTCGCACAAAAGGCTGGGATATCAAAGCATTAGAAGTTTTCTCCCGTTTTTCTGATGATTTGGTGCTTGTTTATTGTAATGACCTTTATTATGGCAAGAGGTTATCCCCATTTCCTATACTTTCCCGCACCGCATGTGATCTAATGGATAATATATGTCCTGCAAAATACAAGAGCCACTGCATAGATTCACATATATTTGATGTTTTCAAACGATTATCTCAGCTTGGACATGAAAGGCTAATATATTTACCCAATGTCATATTTGAACATATGCATTATGGTGTTACATTATCATCATACGAAGGAAGTTTTTTTAACGCAAACCGTGCAGATGACCAATTATTGTATCTTTCTTTTGCAGAAGAACGCCGGCAAATTGCGTTTAAGATGGCTCAATATATAGAATCATCCGCTAAGAAAACATCTGAGCCGGCGCCACCGCCTGTCTCCATTGTAATTCATTTCTCTAATAATCTATCACAATATACCGCCACCTGCTTAGAAGCCATTTATGATGATAATAAGTATAAACAATTAGACTTTGAAATAGTTGTTATTTCTGATGATTCGACAAAGAATATCTCATCATTTCCGAAGAAATTAAGAGATAGAATAACAATGGTTTCTTGTAAGGATGCAAATACTGCTAAAGCCTTTAACAAAGGTGCCGCAATCGCAAAGGGAGATTACCTCGTTTTTCTCGATGATAAATGTCTTCCCAGAGGAGGTTGGCTTGAGGCATTAGTAGAATCTGCAAGAAACCAGGAGATTGCTATTGTCGGCTCCAAATGGCTAAACCCACGCAATGGCAGGGTAGAACATATCGGTGTAAGCTTTTTCAAAGACAATAAAACCGTAAAAGATACATGCATCTACAAAGGATTTCCCCCAGTTCATCCTGCTGTTGATAAGATAAGAGAATTTCAGGCTGTTAAAATACCCGGTATGCTTGTAAAAAAAGATGTTTTTTTACAGGTGAAGGGATTTGACGAAAATCTTATTGGGTTAGAGTATATGGATTTATGCCTTAAAGTACGAAAATTGGGCAAAAAGGTTATTTATTCACCCCAAGCCAGCCTTTATCGCTATGATCAGGAAATTACAGAAAAAGATACCAACAATTATATCGACCTAAAGAATTTACCACTGAAGTTAAAAGACAAGATCGAGTGTGATTTAGAGAAACAGCTTTCTCAAGATGGATTTTCACTTTGTTTGGAAGAAGCAACCCGGTACATCCGGCCATCACCATCATAAAGGACAAAATAGTCAATAGATTTTAGGGGAATACAAATGGAGATACCATTTGGAACGATATCAATAACAGAAGAGTCTAAGAATCTAATCGACAAAATTTTAGATTCCGGACGGGTTTCTAATGGAAAATACGTCCGGGAATTTGAAGAACAATTTGCCAAATTGACCGGAACTAAAGAGGCAGTCGCTTTAAGCAGTGGGACAGATGCTGATGCCTTAGCTCTGGCAGTTTTATATGATTTTGGAGCTACGCGAGGTGATGAGATTATTATTCCGGCATTATCGTTTGTCGCCACAGGAAATTCAGTTCTACAAGCAGGATTTAAGCCGGTATTTGTAGATATAGAGAGAGAAACATTAAACATTGATACAAAACAGATAGAAAAAGCGATAACCGAAAAGACCCGAGCAATAATGCCTGTCCATCTTATGGGCAAGCCTGCAAAAATGGACGAAATAAATAAAATAGCCAAAAAACACAAGTTATTTGTTATTGAGGATGCTGCTGAAGCGCACGGCGGTGTTTATAAAGGAAGAAATATCGGAACAACAGGTGATATGGCAGCTTATAGCTTATATCTTGCGCATATTATTACTACTATTGAAGGGGGTATTGTTACTACAAACAGAGAAGACTTTGCTGAAACATTAAGGTCGTTAAGATGTCACGGTCGCGCCTGCAAATGTAAAATATGCGTTGTAAATACCAGCTCCAGCTATTGTCAAAAAAGATTTAAACATGGTAGAGATACAAGATTTGTTTTTGAAAGAATCGGCTATTCTTGCAAAATGAATGAGATAGAGGCAGCTGTTGGCATTGGAAGTCTTAAAATGTACAAAAAAATTGTTGGCACAAGAAGATATAATTTGCTCACAATGATAAAAAAATTTAATAAATTTAGTGAGTATATTGCCACTATTCATGAGGAAGAAGATGAAAAGATTGGTCCACATGCGTTTCCTATAATTGTCAAGAAAGGGGCTCCGTTTAGCAGAGACCAATTGGCTGATTATCTGGATAAAAACGGCATCGATACAAGGGACTTATTTACTTCGATGCCTACACAATGTCCCGGGTTTTCCTTTTTAGGTCATAAATTAGGGGATTTTCCAAATGCCGAATATATTGGTAATAATGGGTTACATATCGGAGTGCATCAGGATTTAGGAGATGAACATATCGATTATCTTGTTGATACAGTAGAAAAGTTCTTGGGACAATATACAAAATAACCATGAAAAAAAATTCCTCAATATATGTAGCTGGACATAAAGGCCTTATTGGCTCTGCGATTATGAGAAAACTGAAATTGCAAGGATGCAAGAATATTATAACCAGAACTCATAAAGAATTAGACCTGGCAGATAAAAGAAAAGTAGAAAGTTTTTTTGCAAAAGAAAAACCTGAATATGTATTTTTAGCTGCGGCAAAAGTCGGTGGCATTTATGCCAATAACGCTTATCCGGCTGAATTCATTTATCAGAATCTTATGATACAAATAAATGTGATTGATTTGTCCTATAAATATGGCGTTAAAAAACTTCTTTTTTTGGCCAGTTCCAGAATCTATCCCAAAAACTATAAACCACCAATGAAGGAAGAGCATCTTTTAACAGGTCCTATTGAACTGACAAATGAG
>Ga0114920_10001764_pt1 | contig 10113 bp, 12 predicted proteins | sample ChitaG_FD_88683 | JGI IMG/M metagenome (GOLD analysis project Ga0114920, IMG submission 88683) | Deep subsurface microbial communities from South Pacific Ocean to uncover new lineages of life (NeLLi) - Chile_00310 metaG | ecosystem: Environmental > Aquatic > Marine > Oceanic > Sediment ...
GCCATCTCTGGGGTGAAAATTTCAGCTCCCATTGCCTGCAATCGGGAAATGAGGCGGTGGTTAATATAATCATCATAAATAACATAGGGATGCCCGATAAGGGCAATTTTCAATTCCGGAGATAGATTTAAAGTAGAATCTGGCTCACAATCTTTTCCACACATCCTATCAATGGCCTGAGCAGGCATAACTCCCCAGTCAGCCGTTCTTTTTCTGTAGGCCGCGTCAGTTTCCCATGCTTTCTCAATTGCTTTCTTGATCTTGCCTCTATGACAGGTAAAATGACTTCCTAAACTATAAATGGTCTTACGTAAATTACGTTGTCCTTTATTGAGGTCTATTTCTGGATCAAGAATGGGAGGACATTCAGGGATTAAAGCTCTTGTCATATCAGGCAAGCCAAGAAATTTAGAACAATTATAAGCTTTTTTGCCCCATGCTACGAATGGCTGGGATGAACATGTAGTCGCACTTATCCACCAAAGAAATAACGTGGCCAAAAAAGACCTTTACTGGCAAGCAGGTTTCAGCCACTGCCCTTGAGTTTCCCGAAGTAAATATATCTTTGTTAGTTGGCGATGATACCACCGTTTCTGCACCCAGTTCCTCAAAGAAAGCTTGCCACATGGGGTAATATTGATAATAAAACAGGGCTCGCGGAATACCTACCTTAATCATAGTTGTAGAACTCCTGCTTAATCTCACCCAGTATTCCAGCTTGGTCAAGAATGTCGACCACAGTCATTGCCATCGCCTTGGCTGCGTCTAATAGCCCTTTATGTCCGGCTTCAGAAGCAGCTGCAGAGGCAAACTCAGGTGTATGTACCAATACCTCAGGGGAGGCAATAGCTACCGTAGGATGTATGCTAGGCACTACTTGGCTCACATTCCCCATATCTGTACTGCCAAAACCAAAACAAGGAGCAAAAGCCTCTGTATGGCGTCCCAGTGATTCTAGATTCTGCTTAAATAACTGAGCTAAAGCCATATTATTTTTCATAGTGGCATAAATCCTATCTCCCCATCTATACTCTAACTTGGCTCCATTAGCTAGAGACGCTCCTTTAAAGCAGTTTAAGACCTTTTCTTTCAGCTCATCAAGGTAACTATTATCTGGGGCACGTACGAGAAACTTAGCAGCACTATGGGCAGGCACTATGTTGGGCGCTTTACCACCATCAGTAATTATGCCATGAATGCGTGCCTCTCCCTTTATGTGCTGACGCAATGAGTTTACACAGTTAAAGGCTAAAATCAAAGCCTCAAGGGCATTTATACCCTTATGTGGTTGAGCGGCAGCATGAGCTGGCTTGCCGAAAAACTCCACATCCAAAGAAATGCAAGCAAGTGCTTGTGTGGTTACCAAGTTGTGTGTGTTGGGATGTACCATCATAGCTATGTCTACTTCCTCAAAGATGCTTGCTTTCACCATGTCTATCTTGCCCCCAAGAACCTCTTCTCCCGGGGTACCTAAAACTACAACACTGCCTCCCAAGTTATCAATGGCAAGCTTACCAGCTACACCTGCACCCACTGCTGAGGCGGCTATTATATTATGCCCACAACCATGTCCCATTTCAGGTAAAGCATCATACTCAGCAAGCAGGGCAATCCTTGGACTCCCTTGCCCATATGTAGCTCGGAAGGCTGTAGGTAAACCAGCAATACATTTCTCTACTTGGAATCCATTGCCCTCAAGATAACTGGTAAGCCAGGATGATGCCTTTCTCTCTTGGAAACCTAATTCAGGGTTATCATGGATTTTAAGGCTCAATTGAATGAATTCCTGCTTTTGTGCTTCTACCCTATTTCTTACCTCTGTTTTTAACCTTCCTATTTCCAAGGCTTGAAAACCCCCACAAACAACTATTATACTTTACACTCGACCGGGGTTTCTAGGCACTATTTTAGATTAACCATGAGAGCAGAAGAACTTAATGGAAGGCCTTTTAAAGGCTTGGTAAACGTGGCCCACTTGCTGAAACAGCCCACTGGCTTCAGCTGCAACTATCACATAGGTGAAATAGTTGGTGAGCAAGCTAAGGGCTCCATTCAAGGAAAGGTAACACTGACTCACTGTGGTCAGGGCATTTTAGTTCGAGCTGAATTGACTGTTGAAGTAGAACTAACATGTAGTCGCTGCCTCAATGACTTTCTTTATCCCGTAAATTTCCGCATCGAGGAGGAATTCCTTCCCGCAATTAATGTATCCAACAACTTATCCTTATCTGAAGAATCAGCTAACCTTACTATCGATAACAATAATATGCTTGACTTGGGAGAGATAATCCGCCAATATACCTTATTAAATTTGCCCATGAAACCAATATGTCGACCCGATTGTGCCAGGATTAAGGAGATAAGTTCGTATGGCTCTGCCTAAAAGGAAATACGCCAAGGCACGACAGGGAAAAAGACGCAGCCACCTCAAGCTCAATTTACCTACTTTGGATATTTGCCCAAAATGCCATAGCCATAAATTAGCCCATCATGTTTGCCCCAGCTGTGGTAACTACAATGACAGACAAGCGATTGAGGTCAAAGCACCTAAGAAGAAAGGCTAGAAATATGACTAAGATAGCTTATGTTTTCCCGGGACAAGGTTCCCAATGGGTTGGGATGGGAATGGACATATATAATACCTATCCGTCAGCTAGGGAAACCTTCGACGAAGCTGATGCTATTTTAGGTTTTCCCCTCTCTCGCTTATGCTTTGAAGGACCAGAAGAGGAACTAACAAGAACAGATAACGTCCAGCCAGCGGTATTAGTAACTAGCATTGCTTGCCTAAGGGCAGCTCAGCAAGCCAGTAATAATGATTTGCCCTCTCCTTCCTTTACCGCTGGACATAGCTCGGGTGAATATGCAGCTCTGGTAGCCGCTAATGTACTCAGTTTAGGTGATGCTTTGGGTCTAGTTCGAGAAAGGGGTAGACTAATGCATGAAGCTGGGCAGAAAAACCCAGGAGGCATGCTAGCTATAATAGGGCTTGATATGGAAGCAATTAAGGATATATGCCTTCATAGTAAATGTGACGTCTCCAACATCAACTGCCCAATACAGACTGTAATCAGTGGCGCTATCGATGCTTTAGCTGAAGCCAGCGAATTAGCCAGAATGAAAGGTGCCCGCCGTCTCATTCCCTTAAAGGTAAGCTGTGCTTTTCACTCCTCTTTAATGGAACCGATTGTAGATGAATTCAGCGAAATCATTTCAAGTTTCGCGTTCCACCCACCAGCTATTCCTATAATAGCCAATGTGACTGCCCAACCGCTAACCAACATTGATTCCATAAAGGAGGAGCTTCTAAATCAAGTCCGTCATTGCATCCAATGGCAGTCTTCCATTGAATATATGACACGTAATGGGGTCACTTCCTTTCACGAGATTGGCCCTGGAAGAACGCTCAGCAGCCTGATTAAGCGAATCAATTCAAAGACACAAACCTTCAACATCTCAGGGGTTGAGGATATCACACAACTAAAAAACTCAACAATAGCTAACCATGGGGCTTAGGCGAAAAGCAAGGATCGTTGCTGTTCAGGTACTCTACGAACTCGATTGTACTGAACATAAAGCAGAGGAAGCTTTAGCTCATTTAGCAATGGAGAAAGCACTACCGCAGGAAGTACTCAGCTTCAGTGAGCAACTTATACAGGGAGTGCTACACAATAAATCCAAACTTGATGACCTCATCGAGCATTTTGCACCAGCTTTTCCTGTAGAGCAGATGCCTGTTGTTGATAGAAATGTCTTGCGTCTTGCTATTTTCGAGATTTTATTTGATAATAACACCCCGCTTAAGGTAGCTATAAACGAGGCTGTAGAGCTAGCTAAGGCCTTTGGCAGCAATTCCTCACCTAGACTGATTAACGGGGTATTAGGGTCAATAGTAACTAAATATGATACAAAAAAACAAACCAGAAGGCTTAATTAGAGGAGGCAAAATGGCAACTATTTTTGAAAGGCTAAAGAAGGTAATTGTGGAGCAGTTAGGCGTTGAAGAAAAGCAGATAACTTCAGGGACATCTTTTGTGGATGACCTTAACGTTGACTCTCTAGACCTAATTGAGCTTATTACAGCTATGGAGGAGGAGTTCAGCAGCCCGGGAAGGAAGCTGGAAATAACTGATGAGGATGCTGAAAAAATACAGACTGTACAAAACGCTATTGATTATCTTTACGACCAAGGGATAAAAGATGAGTAACCCTCCACCATCACACTATCATCATTAGGAGAACTAAAAATTCTCACGCAAGGTGTTGTTTTTTTACTTAATCCCCGCTTATAATATCCCTGCATGCTTGGAGGAGGTAGCTAGAGGTTTTTTTATGCTAGCTATCTTTTTTGTTGCCCATTTTTGAAAAATGGAAGTACTAAGCCCTTACAAAGAAGCTACTGAAGTGATAGTCGAGGCCGGTGGCGAGCCTCTTAAATTGTGCTACCAATGCGGCATTTGTACTGGCACTTGCCCCTGGAATTTAGTTAGAAGCTTTTTGGTTCGCCGTATTATTCATGAAGCTCAGCTTGGAGCAACCGATTTTGGCAGCGAAGAGGTCTGGCTTTGTGCTACCTGCCGGGCTTGTATCCAGAGCTGTCCTCGTGGCGTAGAGATAATCGATGTTATGAGAGCTGTGCGCCGAGCTGTGGTTAACTTAGGCATTGGCGTTGTGCCCGATGCTCTCCGGATCTCAGGCAAGAACATTGCCAGTGTAGGTAATCCACTTGGCGAGGCTCCTGAGAAGCGAGGCGACTGGGCCAAGGATCTAGGGGTGAAGAGATTCACCCCGGGCACCGAGATACTCTATTTTCCCTGTTGCATTCCTGCTTATGACCCTGATGTCAAAAGGGTATCTCAAGCTACCGCTACCATCTTCAACAAACTAGGAGCCGATTTTGGTATTCTAGGTAGTGAGGAAAGATGCTGCGGTGAAGCAATCCGCAAGGCTGGATATGAAGATGTATTTCATAGCTTAGCTCAAAGCAATATTAGTGCCTTTAATCGCAGCGGCGTTAAGACTGTGGTAGTTTCCTCACCACATTGCTACCATACTTTTAAAAATGAGTATCCTGAACTCGGAGGCAGATTCCAAGTAATTCATATCACCCAGTATCTAGCCTCGCTCATTGAACAAGGGAAATTGAAATTTCCTAAAGAAATAAACAAAAAGGTAATTTATTCTGACCCCTGTTATTTGGGACGGCACAATGGTATATATGATGAGCCAAGGAAGGTGTTACAAAGTATTCCCGGCTTGGAATTAATTGAATTTCCTGATTCTCGTGAGGAGGCTATTTGTTGTGGTGGCGGAGGTGGGAGAATCTGGATGGAGACAGTAAAGGGAGAAAGGTTCTCCGATATAAGGGTGGAGCAAGCCCTTGAGAAAGGTGCTGATATAATAGCCTTGGCTTGCCCCTATTGCTACCTTAACTACCGAGATAGTGTACTTACTATGGACAAAAGTGAGGTTATTCAGGTCAAAGATATCTCTGAACTTGTTGCCGAAGCAATAGGATAGAGATTAGTAAAATGACCACTGTTTTAATATGTAGTTTGTTTTCTTGGAGGGATGGATGGAACAAGAAGTAGGATGGGAGCCCAAGCTGCTTGGCTTTTTATGCCGCTGGTGCAGCTATGCTGGCGCCGATTTGGCAGGAATTAGTCGTAAGAAATACCCAGCTAACATAAAGATAATAAAGGTTCCCTGTTCGGGAAGAGTGGACCCTCTTTTCATCATTAAAGCGCTGCGATTGGGTTTTGATGGAGTGCTGGTTTCAGGTTGTTATCCTGGTGATTGTCATTATCAAACGGGAAATTACTGTGCCCGGAGAAGGATGGCTATAACCAAAAAATTTCTAGAATATATGGGTATTGAATCGCAGCGAATTCAGGCTAGTTGGGTCTCAGCTTCAGAAGGAGGGAAATTGGCCGAAGTAGTTACCGAAGTAACAAAAGAGCTAAGGGAAATCGGGCCTAATCAGCTGTTTGCCGATGGAAAATAAAAAAATCGAACAAAAATTGCGTCAAGAAGCTAAGACCTTGCTTCAACAAAGACGGGTTGACTACATTATTGGCTATGAGATGGGGAGTCTGAAATTTACCACCACTCCTTTGATAACCAAAAGCGAAAATGATACTGATCGCCTAGTAGTTAACCCGTTCATCGTGAATAACCTTAGCGTGTACTTAACCGAGGTTAAGGGGAAGGTAGGCATCGTAGTCAAGGGGTGCGATAGCCGCTCCATTGTTAGCCTGATACAGGACAACAAGATAGCCAGAGAAGCTCTTGTAATTATGGGCATTCCCTGTCCTGGATTGATTGACCTAAAGAAGGTAGAACTCTTGCTGGGTAAGGACAGAGACGAGTTGGATAACATTACTAGGGACGGGGACAAAGTGGTGATAATGGTTGATGGGAAGGAAAGTAATTTCCCAGCTACGGAAGTTCTTTTCGACAACTGTCTTGTATGCGAATTTCCCACTCCTCAAGAATATGATGTTCTTCTTGGTGAGCCAACTTTCCCGGTTGGTGACATAACAGCAGGTCAGGCAAAAATACGACAGCTAAAAGAAATGGCACCTCAGCAGAGATGGGAGTTCTGGAAAAATGAGTTCAGCCGTTGTATACGGTGCTACGCTTGCCGCAATGTTTGTCCTGCTTGTTTTTGTCAGAAGTGCTTTGTTGAGGAAAGCGAACCACAATGGGTGTTGCCAACACCAAAGTGGCAGGATAACCTCCTATTTCAAGCAATCAGAAATATCCATGTGGCGGGAAGGTGCACAGATTGTGGTGAATGCGAGCGCGTTTGCCCGATGAATATTTCACTGAGAAGCCTGACAAGGGAAATGTATGAGATAGTAGGTGAACTATTCCAATATAAGGCAGGAATGGATAAGAACGCATTGCCATTACTAACCGCCTATGAATCTACAGAAGTTGAGGATTTCATAAGGTAGGAGATAAAGAGTGATCAATAATAAGAAAATAAACAAAAGGGATATAGGTAATCTCCTCAATGAGTGGAGCCAGGAGTTCACCGTATTTGTGCCGTTGCGGGAAAGCGGAGTGGCAATGCTGAGTAAGTGGGATGGCAAAGATACCGGATTTATGGATTGGCATAGAAATACAGTACAACCAATCAAAGCTAACTTCTTTCCTCCCATGGAGGAAATGTTCAGCTTTCAAAAAGGCAAGGAAGGTTACCATATAGAATTACCCTCATCAGACGAGCATAAGCAATTGATTTTTGGTATTCGTCCTTGCGATGCCAGAGCCTTAATTATACTAGATATGACCTTTAAGGATTTATACGAGGACCCATATTATCTTCCCAAAAGAAATAATATGGTATTAATAGGGCTGGGATGCACCAATCCCTATGATAGTTGCTTCTGTACTTCCTTGGGTATCAATCCAGGAGAGTCGGCTGATGTTGACCTTATGCTTACAGATATGGGTGACCAGTTCTTAATCGAAGAGATTACAGAGGTGGGTAAAGAATTAATTGCCAAGGCTAGCCGGGTGGAAGAGGCAACTGAAGCCGACGAAGCCGAAGCCAGAGAAGTAAAAGAGGCCTCCTATAATAAAGTAACAAGGAAGATAGACACCGAAGGTATTAAAGAAAAACTATTATCCTGCTTTGAGGACCAAGATTTCTGGGAGAAAGTATCCACTAAGTGCATAAGCTGTGGTATCTGCACCTTTCTTTGTCCCACCTGTTATTGCTTTGACATCAATGATGAGCTAGTTAGGAGGCAAGGGACAAGATTCAGAAGCTGGGATAGCTGTGCTTTTCCCGTCTATACCAAGATGCCAATGGAAAACCCCAGGTTGGAGAAGTGGCGACGGGTAAGACAAAAAGTATGCCACAAGTTTGAGTTCTACCCTATGAATTTTGACATTATAGCCTGTGTTGGCTGTGGAAGATGTATTCGTCAATGCCTGGTAAACTGGGACATTACCCAGACACTAAATAGTCTACCCACCAGAGTATAGTTTCGACCGAACTAATTGGAGAATTGCAAAATGAGGATTACTGATATTAACCAGAGAGAGAGATTTCTCGCCAACGGTAACGTCTACCTACCACACATAGTAAAAATAGAGAAAGTAGTTGATGAGACATATGATACCAGAACCTTCCATTTCAATTTTAAAGATGAAAAGCTAAAGAAAGAGTTTACCTTCCAGTCAGGGCAATTCGCGTTATGTTCTATCTTCGGGGCAGGTGAAGCTCCTTTTGCTATCTCTTCCAGCCCCACCAGAAGGGGTCATTTAGAGTGCACTGTGCGCCAGGTAGGGAAGTTAACCAATGCACTGCATAGGCTTGGTATCGGTGCTGAGATAGGTTTCAGAGGGCCCTATGGCAATGGCTTTCCCATGGGCTTCTTGCAGGGTAAGAACCTCGCTTTTGTTGCCGGTGGTATTGGCCTCTCTCCACTGAGGTCTCTAATCTGGAATGTTATAGACAACAGGGATAACTATGAAAAAATAGATATTATATATGGGGCTCGTAGTCCAGCCGACCTATGTTTTAAATACGACTTAGACACGTGGAGTAAGGATAAGGGAATAAATATGGTAACTACTGTTGATAAAGGTGATGAGAGTTGGACAGGGAGAGTAGGCTTTGTTCCCCAGGTACTGGAGCAAGTAGCTCCTTCACCCAGCAATGCGGTAGCCATCGTTTGTGGACCACCAATCATGATACGATTTACCTTCCCTGTGCTGGAAAAGCTAGGCTTTCCCCCAGAGCAAATGATAACTACCTTAGAGAAGAGAATGAAGTGCGGCATAGGCAAGTGCGGACGATGTAACATTGGCAATATTTATGTTTGCCGCGATGGCCCAGTATTCACCTATGCTCAGATCAAGAGCTTAGTCTCCAGCGAGTATTAGAACCAATAAAAGGTATTGCTATAGAGGCATTTAGTCCCGTAAACTTTTCTTGCTACACGAGCAATCCTTCCATTTGCGCTAAGATTTGCTCATTGGTGAAGTGATTAAGACCTATGGCATCGCTGGGGCAACTACCAACACAAGTGCCACATCCTTTACATAAAGCTTCATTAACCCGACATACCCCTTTTTCCTCATCGAAGGAGATGGCACTATAGGAGCAAATAAGCTTGCAAAACTGGCACCCAGAACAGTTCCTTTCATCAATAACCGCAGTAGCTGCTTCAACCTCAGTTTTGCCCTTACTAATCATGGACAGAACCCGACTAGCAGCGGCTGAAGCTTGAGCCACAGTATCGGGAATATCCTTGGGACCCTGACAGCAACCCACCACAAAGACACCATCAGTTGTAGTAGCCACTGGATCTAGCTTTGGATGTTTTTCCAGGAAAAAGCCGTCAGCGCTCCGGTTAATATTGAACAACCGAGTGACAGCCTCTGCATCCGGTTGTGACTCCATAGCTGGACACAGGATAACCATATCTACCGGTACCCTTACTACTCTACCCAACAAGGTATCCTCAACCACGACAATTAGTTTACCTTTCTCTTCCTCACTTACAGCACGGTCAGTAACTTGAGCCACCTTGCCTCGTATAAAATTAGCACCTTCCTCCGAGACGCGCTCATAAAATTCCTCGTATCCCTTACCAAAGCAGCGCATATCTATATACATCTGATACACTTCGGCATTAATTTTCTCCTTTATCAGATGAGAATACTTGAGAGCATACATACAACATACCCGAGAGCAATAGTCATGATAGTTTTTATCACGGCTGCCCACGCAGTGAATGATAGCGATGCCCTGGGGAGTTGAACCGTCTTTGAGTCTGATATGGCCATCTGTGGGACCAAAGGAGCTGACCATTCTCTCGAACTCAAGGCTGGTAAGAACATTATCCAACCGCTTGTATCCATACTGATAAATGATACTAGAGTCAAATAGACTGTAACCAGTGGCTACGATTATGGAACCCACTTCCAATTCAACAAATTTATTTACCTGCTCGAAATCAATAGCCTTTGCCTCACAGATTTTCTCGCAGAGACGGCATTTTCCCTTCAGAAAGTAGATGCAATGCTCTGGGTCGATAACTGGTGTATTGGGCACTGCCTGTGGGAATGGAGTATAAATAGCCTTCCTCTTAC
>Ga0114920_10001765_pt1 | contig 10112 bp, 8 predicted proteins | sample ChitaG_FD_88683 | JGI IMG/M metagenome (GOLD analysis project Ga0114920, IMG submission 88683) | Deep subsurface microbial communities from South Pacific Ocean to uncover new lineages of life (NeLLi) - Chile_00310 metaG | ecosystem: Environmental > Aquatic > Marine > Oceanic > Sediment ...
AAACCAAACTGCCAAAACTGACGATATCTTCCGGCCTGAGGTCTTTCGTGACGGAAAAATGGTCCAAAATGCCAAAGCTTAACTGGCTTAGGAAGATTCCTCATTCCATGCTCTATATAAGCTCTGACAACTGGAGCAGTTCCTTCAGGTCTTAAAGATAAATAGTCTCCACCCTTTGTCCTTAAAGTAAACATTTCCTTTTTAACAATGTCAGTAGAAAGTCCTATGCCTTTTGAAAAAAGGTCGCGCTGTTCTAATATCGGAGTTTCTATTCTTGTGAAATTATAAAAACCTGCGATACTTCCAACAGTATCATTAATTTTTTCATAATATCTATAATCATCTTCTAAGATATCGTGCATTCCTGTTGGCGATTGGAACTTTAATTTCATAAATTATTTAAATTTTAATAAGCTGGAGCTTCTATTTTAGCTAAAGCTGTAAATGGCCAAGCTCTTAAGTAGACCTTGCCAACAATAAATTCTCTTGATAGTGCTCCCCAGCGCCTTGAATCAGAAGAAAAATCCCTGTTATCCCCTAGGACAAAATATTCATTTTCTGATAAAGAAACTTTTATTTCTCCACCAGTATATGCATCAAGCAGGTAATCTGATTCGTCTAAAATCCGGGTTCCGTTCTCATTAATAATGCTTATCTGGCCTTCTTTAATGCTTATTGTTTCTTCTGGCAGACCAATAATTCTTTTGATATACCTCTGTGAAGGTCTTTGAGGATATTTGAAAACAACCACTTCTCCTCTTTGAGGATCTACAAATCTATAAGTAATTTCATCAACAATTAAATAGTCCCCGTCATAAAAATTAGGCTCCATTGACATTCCCTGAACAAAAAAAGGCTGGAAAATAAAATAACGAATAGGAACAACAATAATAACTGCTAAAATCACTATTTTGGCAGTTTCAAATAAAAAAGAGAAGAAGTTCTTCATAATACGCCTATTTTAGCAGTTTTTAAGCGCTTGGCAAGTCCCCACACTATAAGAAGTATTAATCTATTCAATTTAAAATCTTGAGGCGTTTGTACTTCTTTGGTGCAGGGGCTTGAGCATATTCAAAATTTATTAAATAATATATAAACATGAAAATCATAATTGGTTTAGGAAATCCTCAAAAAAGATATGAATCTACCAGACACAACCTTGGTAGATTAATACTTAAAGAATTTCAAAAACAAACTGACTTCCCTGAATTCAAATTAAAAAAGAAACTTCAAAGCTTACTTTCAGAAGGTAATTTCAAAAAACAAAAAATAATTCTTGCCCTGCCTGAAGCTTCAATGAATCTTTCGGGTAAATCAATAAAAGCCTTAATTGCTAATTACAAGCTACCCGTTATTCATCTTTTAGTAATCCATGATGATTTTGACCTTGAGTTGGGGAAAATAAGGATTTCAAAAAACAGAGGAGCTGCAGGACACAAAGGAGTTCAATCAACAATTAACGAACTAAAAACAAAAGATTTTATCCGTTTTCGTATTGGAATCAAACCTAAGCGCAAACCTAAAGATTTAGATAAATTCGTTTTAAAAAAATTCACTGGAACAGAAGAAAAAATAATCAAAAAGGTAATTGAAAAAACTTTAAATGCAATTGAAGTTTTTTTAAATCAGGGACTAGAAAAAGCAATGAGTGAATTCAATAAAGAATGAATCAAGCAAAGCCCGAAAGCTTGACTTAAAATAAGAAATACCTCTTAATACTATGAAACAAATATGAAATTAGTAATAGTAGAAAGTCCAACAAAATGTAAAACCCTAGAAAAGTTTTTAGGAAAAGATTATAAGGTCGCAGCTACAATGGGGCATGTCCGTGATTTGCCTCAAAAAACTCTTGGTATTGATATAGAGCATGATTTTGCTCCTGAATATAAGATTATTAAAAAAAGAAAAGATACGATAAAGGAACTTAAAAAACTAAACAAAGAAGCTGATAAAACATATTTGGCAATGGACCCTGACAGAGAAGGAGAAGCAATAGCCTGGCATTTAAGCCAGGCCTTAGAGCTTAAAAATGCTCAGCGCATTATTTTCCATGAAATTACAAAATCAGCAATTGCAAAAGCAGCAAAAAATCCAAGAAATATTGACATGCAGTTAGTTAATGCCCAACAAACAAGAAGAATCTTAGACAGATTAGTTGGCTATAAATTATCACCACTCTTATGGAAAAAAATAGCTAGAAGACTATCTGCTGGAAGAGTCCAGTCAGTAGCTGTTAGATTGGTTGCAGAAAGAGAAAAAGAAATTGAAGATTTCAAATCTCAAGAATACTGGAGTGTTGAAGCTCTTTTTGAAAAAGACAAAAAAGAAGGAAAACAAGAATTTAAAGGTTTGCTGATAAAAAAAGATGGGAAAACAATCTCAAAGCTGGGAATCCAAAACAAAAAACAAGCAAATCAAATCTTAAAAGAATTAAAAAAAGCTGAATATAAAATTATTGATATTGAGAAAAAGGAGAAAACAAGAAATCCTCTTCCTCCTTTTACCACATCAACTCTTCAGCAAACATCATGGAAAAAATTCCGTTATCCAGCAAAACGAACAATGTTTTTGGCCCAAAAATTATATGAGAAAGGATATATTACATATCATAGAACTGATTCTTTAAGTCTATCTTCTCAATCTCTGATGCAAGCCAAAGAATTTATTACTGGCAACTATGGAGAAAATTATTGGCCAGGCTTTAGCAGAAAATTCAAAGCAAAAGGGAGAGTTCAAGAAGCTCATGAAGCAATAAGACCAACCTATCCAAATAAAACACCAAAAGAATTACAAAAAAAAGTAGATAAAAACACTCTTAAGCTATATGAGCTTATATGGACAAGATTTATTGCCTGCCAAATGAAGCCAGCTGTTTTTGATTCAATAAAAATTGATATTACTGCTAAGAATTATCTATTCAGAGCTAATGGCCAAACTTTAAAATTCGATGGTTTTTTAAAAGTTTATCAACTAAAATTTGAGGAAAACGAACTCCCTGCTTTAGAGATAAATGAAATCCTTAATCTTATTAAAATAACTCCTGATCAACACTTCACCCAACCACCTCCGAGATATACTGAAGCCAGTTTAATTAAAGCTTTGGAAGAAAATGGGATTGGAAGACCATCAACCTATGCTCCAATACTTTCTACCATCCAATTAAGAAATTACATTGAAAAAGACGAACAAAGACGCTTCAAACCAACTGAAATCGGAACCAAGGTCAATGATTTACTGGTAAATCATTTCCCAAAAATTGTTGATATTGGTTTTTCAGCCGAAATGGAAGAAGATTTAGACGAAATAGCAAAAGGTGAAAAAAAATGGATTCCAGTAATACGAGAATTCTACAGTGACTTTGAAAAAACTTTGAAGGAAAAGGAAAAGGAATTACCTGATAAAAAATTAACTTATGAAAAAACAAATCAAAAGTGTCCTGAATGCGGAAACCCTATTCTTATAAAATTGGGAAGGTATGGAAAGTTTTATGCTTGTTCTAATTTCCCAAAATGCAGATATACAAAAGCATTGAAAACAGAAGACTTAAAAATGAAATGTCCAAAGTGCGAAAAAGGAGAAGTTGTAGTAAAAAGGACAAAAACGAAAAAGATATTCTATGGCTGTTCAAACTGGCCGGAATGCGATTTTGCCACTTGGGATAAACCTCATAGCGGGAAAGGGTTATTGAATTTAGGTAAAAAAACCGTAAAACAATGTCCTGAATGCAAATCACCATTGGTCGAAACAAAAAGAAAACAAGTCAAATGCTCAAATAAAAAATGTGGCTATATCCAAGAAGAAAAAAGCAAGGCAGAATAAATTGACAAAAAGAGAATTGTTATAAAGAATTAAATATCGGGCAAGTGACGGAACTGGTTTACGTGTAGCACTCAAAATGCTATGGGCTTTAAGCCCGTGTGGGTTCGAGTCCCACCTTGCCCACTTTTACATAAATATCCTATGCCAAAAACAAAGTTGCCCAACAAAGATTTTAAATGGACATCAAGTCTTGCATACGTAGTAGGGTTAATAACCACGGACGGATGCCTTTCAAATGATGGAAGGCATATTATCATGCGATCTTGTGACGTTCAATTATTGAAAACTTTTAAAAATTGCTTAAATCTTTCCAATAAGATATCTGAAACATTTCATAATGGCTGGGGTAAAAAACGCGCCTATAGAATACAATTTGGAAATGTCCAGCTATACCGCTGGTTCCTTAAAATCGGCTTAACTCCTAGAAAAACATATACTATTGGAGAGCTAAAAATTCCTAGTAAATATTTTCAAGATTTTTTAAGAGGACACCTAGACGGAGACGGTTCGATATGGACCTATAAAGATTATTATAATACTTATAAAAATCCAAAATATATCTATACTAGGCTATATACTAAATTCATATCAGTCAGTGAAAAACACATAAGCTGGTTAAGAAAAAATATTCATAAACTTCTTTCTATTCGGGGTCATTTATACGAACGTAAACCCAAAAGACCAGATCAGACTACAAGTCTTTGGGAATTAAAGTTTGCAAAAAATGATTCTATTAAATTACTTGCTTGGATTTATTATGACTCTGATGTCCCTTGTTTAAAAAGAAAAAGGGAAATTGCAGAAAAGTTTATTTCATAAAAAAATTCTTTCCTCGGCCACATAAAAAACGCTTTTCAATAAGTGTTTTTGCTGTTTAGGATAAGCTTAGCTTATCCAAGCTTGACTTATTAATTATCTCTTGTCCTTTATTGTTCCTTTAAATTCCGTATAAAAAAGCTTATTGTCTTTAATGTTTTTCATTACTACAGAATTTGGAAATTAACATTTGAGTGTTTTAAAAATGAAAAAACCAGCCAAAAAAGCTTTGGGTATGGCATTCCATCCTCCCAAGCAAACAATTTTTTTATTTTTATAGCTTTTCTCCATTGTTTTTATTCTAACATTTTTAGGATTTCTATTTTAGAAAGTTTGCCCTTTCTTAAAATCTTACGACTTGTTAAATCAATAACAGTAGAGGGCAAAGAATCCTTCAAGTTTTTGGCGTCTAAAACTAAATCTGGTAAGTGCTTTTGATTCTTGAGTTGGATTAAAACTTTTTTTATTTTAGTCGATGGCTGTTTGTCAGAAATATTAGCTGAAGTTGCCACCAGAGGATAATTGACTTTTCCCAGCAAAAGATTAAGAAATCTATAATCAGGAACTCTTAAACCGATTTTTTTATTTTTGCTTAAGATGCCTTTTGGAAATTCCACTGACCTTGCTTTTAAAACTACTGTTAATTTTCCAGGCCAGAATTTTTTTAAAATCTTTTCTTGAGCTTGATTAACATAGACCAGACGTTTTGCCACCTTAATGTTTTTTATAAAAACAGGAAGTGGTTTGCTAAATCGCCTGTTTTTGATTTTAAAAACTTTTCTAACAGCAGAATTGTTTTGAGCATCAGCTATTAAGCCATAAACTGTATCAGTGGGAAATATTACAACTCCTCCTTTTTTAATTACAAAAACAGCTTGCTTTAAAGCTGATTTTAGATTCTCAGGATTGATTTTTAGAGTTTTCATTTTTAATGAATCGAGCAACTCTCATAATATCAGCGGGGTTGCCAAAATCCATCCAATAATCTATTTTTTTAACTTTTACTTTTTTCTCTTGGGCCAGAAGGTTGATAATATCAGTTAGCTCGTATTCTCCTCTTTCTGAGGGACGAATTTGAGAAATCTTATCAAAAACTTCAGGGGTAAATTTATATAAACCAGTATTAATTAAATTACCAACAAACTCTTTTGGTTTTTCTATTATTTCGCTTAAAAAACCATTGCTATTTTTTAAAACCCCATATTTCTCTGGTTTTTTATGACAAAATCCTGCTACATAACTATACTTATCTTTAATATTAAAATCTCTAAGGTCTTCAACGGAATACAGGTTGTCTCCATAAACCATTAAAAAATCATCATTCCCAATAATATCTTTTACGCATTTCAAAGGGCAAGCAGTCCCATATTCTTCTTTTCCTAAAATCTCAAACTGATCCACGAGACGAACATCATATCTATAGTCTTTTAAAAACTGCTTGATTCTTTCTTTTTTATAACCCACCACTAAAATCAGCTCCTCATACCCTGCTTTTAAAAGATTATTCAAAAGATAGCTCAAAAAAGGAGCATCATGAGTTCTAATCAAATGCTTTGATTTGTTTTTAGTCAAATGGAGCATGCGGGTTCCCTTACCCGCTGCAGCTATCACTACTTTTTTAATCATAAAGCTTGAAAAGATTTTATAGCATATCATAGTAAAATATGATGTCTTAGGCAAGTCCCCCTAAGTTTTCTGAAAGAAAATTTGGGTGGGCAAGACCATAATTTGCCAAAGAATAAGATTCAACGTATAATAAGCCATGATGAAAAAGGCATACGTAATTAAAGGAAGCAATAAGCCTCTAAAGGGTGAGGTTAAAATTTCGGGCCACAAAAACGCTGCTGGCCCTATTTTAGCAGCCACCATTCTAACCAAAGAACCCTGTATAATTGATAACTTACCACGAATAAGTGACATTTTGAATTTGATTGAAATGTTGGAACAAATTGGAGCTGAAGTTAAGTGGCTTAATCCTCATAAAATTAAAATAAGTACAAAAAACATTGATCCTAAAAAAATACCAATAGATTTGTTTAGAAAAATGAGGGTTTCAGTGCTTTTGATTGGTCCTCTTTTATCAAGATTTAAAAGATTCAAAGTTCCTTATCCTGGTGGAGACAAAATTGGATTAAGGCCAATTTCTTCTCACCTGGAAGCTTTGGAAGGTTTTGGAGTAGTAGTAAAGCAACAACCTGGATTTTATGTTTTTGAAGCTCCAATAAAAAAACAAGGAAAAAGAGTTGTCTTAAAAGAATTCTCAGTTACTGCTACTGAAAACATGATGATGCTGGCCAGTGGGACCAAAGGAACGAGTAGAATTGAAACAGCGGCCTGTGAACCGCAAGTGCAGGATTTAGGAAAATTCTTACAAAAAATGGGAGCAACAATTAAAGGGGTTGGCACTCACACAATTGAAATTGAGGGAAACGAAAATTTAAAAGGAGTCACTCATTCACTCTGTCCTGATTCAATAGAAGCTGGAACATTTTTCTTAGCTTTTGCAATCACTGGAGGTGAAGGAAAAATCAAAAACGTTGACCCAGAAGCTCTAACGTTCTTTTTAGAAAAAATGAAAGAAATCGGAGTAAATTTTGAAGTCAAGAAAAATGAAATCATAATAAAAAAATCAAGTAATTTAAAACCAACTAAAATTCAGGCTCTTCCATTTCCCGGCTTTCCTACTGACCTGCAACCTCAGGCAACAGTTCTATTAACCCAAATCAAAGGAAAATCTTTAATTCATGATCCTCTTTACGAAAACAGGTTTGGCCACTTGCAAGAATTACGAAAAATGGGGGCTGACATTGAAGTTACTGACCCTCATAGGGCTTTGATATTTGGAAAAACAAAGCTTGTTGCAAATCATATTACTGCTACTGATATCAGAGCAGGAGCAACACTGATTTTAGCAGCACTGGTTGCTAAAGGAAAAAGTAGGATTTATAATGTTTATCAGATTGAAAGAGGTTATGAAGAATTTGATAAAAAATTAAGAAAATTAGGAGCTAATATTAAAAAAGTGTAAAACTTTGATTTTGATAAAAAACACGATCCGCTTTTAGCAGGTCGTGTTTTGTTTTTCACTCAATAAAGTTATTTTACTGAAACTGTTTAATCAGTGTTTTCCAATCAAGCCTTCTTTTAACCTTATACCAAGGTTTTTTAAAATGGGAATGTTGTTCTTCAAAAGTCGGCTTTTTTATCTTATAAAAAACACCAATAGGAATTTTAGCTTTTTTGTCCAAAGAATAATCCCACTCCATTGCTCTGTCTAAGGCTTTATTAAGATCAGAATCATCGTGAGCTTTACCCAATTTATATACTCTTTTATCAAGATAATCTGTAGGATCATTATAGGTCAAACAAGGCTGTAGAACATCAATCAAAGCAAAACCTTTATGCATTACAGCAGTCTTAACTAATTCTTTTAAATGTTCTTTTTCATTAACATAACCTCTGGCTACAAAAGTGGCTCCGCTTGCTAAAGCTATGGCAATAGGATTCATAGGTTCTTCTTTTAATCCATAAGGCGTTGATCCTCCAACAAATCCTTTTTCTGAGGTTGGCGTTGCCTGGCCTGTGGTCAAAGCAAACGCCTTATTATTATGAACAATCATTGTAAAATCAGCATTAAAACGGCATGCATGGATAAAATGAGCCGTTCCTTCGGCATAAGTATCGCCATCTCCTCCAAATCCAATTACAGTTAATTCCGGATTACCAACCTTCATTCCCAAGCATGGCGGTATCACCCTTCCGTGAAGACTGTAAAAACCATTTATATTAATATAGTCAAAAACCTTAGCATGACAACCAATGCCGCTAGCCATTGCAATATCTTTATGCTTAATTTTCTTTTTATTCACTAAATCAACCAAACCCTGCTGGACAGTGTTAAGAAGTGAAAAATTAGTACAACCAGGACACCATGTATTTTCTTCTTTTGTTTGCAAATCTTGAATTTTCATAGTTTATAATTTTTTAACTTTTCTAATTATTGTTTCTGGAATAAAAGGCCTGGCATTATATTGCAAAATTTTGTTTTTAATAATGTGTCCGGTTTTCTCAGCAATAATATCTCCCAATTGCCCAGTAGCATTATTTTCGACCAAAACTGTTTTTTTAGAATTCTTAATTTCTTTTTTCACAAGATCAACAGGAAATGGATTAATATAAGAAACCTGTAAAAATCTGTAATTTTTCAAAGACTTTAAAGAGTCAAGGATTGCTCCTTTTGTTGAACCCCAACCAATAATTAAATTTTTACCTTTTCCATAAACAGTAATCGGATTCAGCTTATTTATTTCTTTAATAATAGTTTTTTCTTTTTTAAATCTTTTATCATTCATTTTGACAATCCAATCAGCTTCTTCTGTTGTATTGCCATATTCATTGTGCTCATAACTGGTAGTTCTCACAATTGGTCCCTGGCCAGGAACAGCACGAGGAGAATTACCATCTTTTGTAATCTTATAGCTTTTGTAGTTTTTAACAGGATTTTTAACAATAAACCTATCAGAACTCACAGAAGATTTTTCAAGTGAGTCAAAAGTGTAGTCGCTCTCTCCTAAATGTTTGTCACCAACAAGTATTACTGGAGCACGATACTTAGAAGCTAAATAAAATGCTTCCTGAACTCTTGTTATTGTTTCTTGAGGATCGCCAGGAGCAATAACAATTCTTGTAAATTCTCCGTGTCCGATGTTAACTGCGAATTTCAAATCAGCCTGAGCAGTATAAGTAGGAACACCACTAGCTGGCCCTGTTCTCTGAGATAAATAAACAACCAAAGGCGTTTCCGACATGCCAGCCAAACTTATTGCTTCAGCCATGAGCGCAAACCCTCCACCTGAAGTTCCCACCATTGTTCTGGCACCAGCAAAAGAAGCGCCTAGTGCTGCATTTGCTACTGCAATTTCATTTTCAAGCTGTAAAACAAGAATATTTTGTTCTGGTGCTTTTTTAGCCAAATAATGTAAAACCGCAGTGGCTGGAGTCATTGGATAAGCAATATAGACATCAATACCAGCAGCTAAAGCTCCTATTCCTATTGCCTTGTTTCCAGAGAGAAAATATTTTTGAGGACCTAATTTTCTAAATGTTTCTGTTTCCTTGCCAAGCTTATAACCAATTCTTGCTGATTTTTTAATTAAACCGATTTTTTTACCTCCAAATCTTTCTTCTAATTCCTTCATTAAAAATTTTTCAGTGATTCCAAGATATTTAAACAGCCAGCCAATAAAAATATTATTTTCCATAACCTGAGGAGCTTTTAATTTCTTTAAAATAGGTTTTACATCAATTGATTGGAAATTCTTTTTTGCCTTCAAACTCTTGTCTCCAATAATGAATCCGTTTTTCTTTAAACCTTTTTCATGCAAATCTATTGTTTTCTGGTCTAAAGCAATAATGAAATCATATTTATCTGTGTGTGAAAAAACAGGTTTATCAGAAAATACTATGGTAATTTTTAC
>Ga0114920_10001766_pt1 | contig 10112 bp, 8 predicted proteins | sample ChitaG_FD_88683 | JGI IMG/M metagenome (GOLD analysis project Ga0114920, IMG submission 88683) | Deep subsurface microbial communities from South Pacific Ocean to uncover new lineages of life (NeLLi) - Chile_00310 metaG | ecosystem: Environmental > Aquatic > Marine > Oceanic > Sediment ...
TATGACCCTCTCCCCATATCAAGGGAGGGGGATAAAGGGGGTGGGTTGGTAATCAATTTTATGAGAGGAACCTATGCTTGACTTGAAGTTTATCCGCGAAAACACAGAACTGGTGCGACAGGCAATAGCCAATCGCCAGGATACTGCCCCACTGGATGAAATCTTGCAGCTTGACTCGGAGCATCGACGAAAGGTGCTTGAGCTAGAGAACCTCAGACATGCCCGAAAAGAGGCGGCTCGAGAAAGAAGAACGGTTCCTACAGATGAGGGGCGTGACCTGCGTGCCAAGATAAGAACCTTGGAAGAAGAAGTCAGGGGGCTAGATACGCAACTGGAAGAGCTGCTACTGCAGATGCCCAACATCTCACAGCCAACAGTGCCTATAGGGACAGACGAAAGGGATAATGTTGTGGTGCGCTCCTGGGGAGAGCCTCAAAGCTTTGATTTTGACCCAGCCCCTCACTGGAAATTGGGGGAATCTCTGGACATCATTGACTTCAAACGGGGGGTAAAGCTATCAGGCACCCGCTTCTATGTGCTCAAGGGGCTGGGCGCCCGACTGCAAAGAGCCCTCATCTCCTTCATGCTCGACCTCCACACCACCGAGCATGGCTACCAGGAGGTATATCCGCCATTTATGGTCAAGCGGGAATGTATGGTCGGCTCGGGCAATCTGCCAAAATTTGCCGATAACCTATACCATGATGAAGAGGATGACTTCTGGTTCGTGCCTACGGCTGAGGTGCCAGTCACCAACCTGCACCGTGATGAGATTATATCCCCCGGAATCCTGCCTATACATTATGTCGCCTATACCGCCTGCTTTCGCCGGGAAAAAATGTCGGCGGGGAAGGATACCCGGGGCATAAAACGAGGGCACCAGTTTGACAAGGTTGAGCTATATAAATTCACCGAGCCAGCCACCTCTAACCAGGAACTGGAAAAAATGGTTAATGACGCTGAGCAGGTTTGCCAGAAGTTGGGATTACCTTATCGGGTGAAGCAGCTGTGTACCGCCGATTTAGGCTTTGCATCTACTAAATCCTATGATATTGAAATGTGGGCTCCGGGCTGTGATGAATGGCTGGAGGTAAGCTCCTTGTCTAACTGCGGCGATTTTCAAGCCCGGCGGGCTAACACCCGCTACCGCCCCTCCCCCGAGGCTAAACCCCAGTTCGTCCACACCCTAAATGGCTCAGGACTAGCCCTGCCCCGGGTTATGATTTCCATAATGGAAAACTACCAGCAAGCCGACGGCAGTATAATTATACCCAAGGTCCTCCAACCCTATGTGGGGGAGAAGGTAATTAAAGTGAAATCGTAACAGTAGGCTTGTGGTATTGTGCCCACTGCTCCCGTGTAATTTCCATTAGCACCATGTCCACATATTCACCGGTAGGAAGGCGCCACGATTTCGGCAACAGTCCTCGTCTTCTGAAGCCAGCCTTCTCGTAGGCTTTGGTTGCCCGCTGGTTAAAAGGAAACACGGTTAGCCCTATCAAGGCTAACCCAAGGTCTTCAAAACCATATCTTAGTGCCAGTCTTAGAGCTTCGGTACCATACCCGTGACCACGGTAATCTTTTTCCATTATAGCAATGCCGAGTTCGGCCTTGGATTTGTCCTCGTCTATACCTGTCAGAGAGACATAGCCAATGGGCTTATCTTCTCCAACACTAATTATACTGAAAGCTAAGAACTGGCCGTCATTATAGCAAGGTATTGACAACATCTGCAGGGTTTGGAGGAATCTCCCCTTCTCGTCCACACCAAAAGGTCGCCATCCCATAGTAGAAACCAACTCAGGGTCATCCGAAAGCTTAATGTAGCGGCTGATATGGCTGTCATTAAGGGCAACCAGGTAAACTCTGTGACCTGATAGGCACCACTGCTTGTTGTCCAAAGTAATTACTCCTCTAACTAAGGTTTGACGCCATCAACCTATTTTTCTATACTAAAACTACTCGGAGGGGTGTCCGAGTGGTCTATGGTGACGGTCTTGAAAACCGTTGTTCCCGAAAGGGAACCGTGGGTTCGAATCCCACCCCCTCCGCCATTTTGTAGCTAAAATATGATGCAAAGTCCTCGACTGGATAATTCCAAATCGGGGGCATTATTGTTTTTGCTAACATTTTGCTAACCAATTATCTTAGGCAACAGTGTTACGAGAGACTTGCTAACCTGGTCAATTTCTACTAGAACGATATTTGTAAACTTGTAAGCTCGAGAAACCCAACTAGAATAGAAGTTTGTCATACCACCCATCATAGAGCTCACATCATATTCTCCCCGGAAAACTATGTATGGTCCCAAATATTCATCTTGCCCAATTATATTAACAGGCCCACCTGGGTGAGCTAAAGGGTCTCTTAATCTCTTTAGGCGAGTATGGTATTCGTGTAATTTTCGTAGTCTTTTCTTTAGGTCAGTTTCTGAAGAACAAGGAGTAGGGAACTTACGATATGTGTTTTTACAGAGTTTTTCGAATTTAGAGATTAATCCTTGTGTAAGTACAGCCCAATAACTGAATTGATGGTCTAGCCATTCACCTTCGCTGATTGAGGAAGGATTCTTCAAATTCAGCAAATTAAGGCAAACCAATAGTCTATGTTTATGAAATTCGACATCCATTAAATCAACACAAATAGAACGCCATTTTTGAAATTGTGGGTTCCTACTAACAACTGAGGGCAAAGGACAAGAAGGTAATCCACCCCTTGAATCCGCCTCAATAAAACCATAAACATATTTGGGAGATAAACGAATTAAATCAACGGTGGCCAAACCTGTTAAATGTTTCTTCAACTTGGAGAAATCGGGCGTGCTTTTGATTTTCATTTTTTGCTTTCTCCTATTTTACGATTGTTGGCTGCCCATTCAATACTTCATCAAAACGGTTAGCTGCTGCTTCCTGAAGCCCAGGTGCTACATGACTGTAAGTGTCCAAAGTAATGGCTATGGTGGAATGCCCTAGTCTCTCTTGAACAATCTTCGGGTGTATACCCTGTTTCAACATTAATGAAGCGTGAGTGTGCCTTGCATCATGTAAACGGATACCTTCTAAGCCTGTACGCTTCACCAGCCTGAGCCATGCACTGGTTACCGCATTAGGCACAAGAGGGCTACCATCTTCCTTAGAGAATACCAAGTCATTATCTTCTAAACGTAGTCCCTGCATAAGTCGTATCGTTTCCTGTGTACCATGATGTTCTTTAAGAACAAGTGCCGTAGATGGTGAAAGTGATACTAATCTGCGCCCTTTGGCTGTCTTTGGTGGCCTAAAAACAATATCGCCATTCTTTAAGCGATGCATAGCTCTATTAACCGATATCTGGCATAAAAGTAAATCAACATCAGACCAGCGCAAACCCAGCAGTTCAGAACGCCTCATACCAGTAAAAAGCGCCAGATAGAATAATGAGTAATACGGCGTGGGTTTTACGACTTCAAGGAACCTGTTAAGCTCATCCTCATTCATTACTTTCATTTCAGTATGAGTAGCACGTGGTGCGTCAATAGCATCAACCGGATTCCTGACAAGTAAACCCCACTTAACCGCACATTTTAAAGCATTGTGCAAGGTCATGTGATGATGCCTAACTGTTAAAGGATTTAATGCACCCTTTCCATCACATCGACCATTAGCTAACATATCGGCATAGTATCTCTGTATGTGTTCCGGCTTAATCTTGGTTAAAGGGATACTACCGAGTTTAGGTATTAGATGCTGACGTATTATGGTCTCGTGACCTTCAGCTGTCCTAGGAGCAAGGTTAGAATACGCATAGTCTTTCAACCATCGTTCAAGGAACTCTGCCAGAGTAGTTTTCCCAGGCTTCATATAGACGCCATTATCAAGCTGGCTGAGAAGCTCTGAGAGCCTTTTCTCGGCTTCTTTCTTCGTTCCTTTGACACTTACCCATTGTTGCTTGCGTTTTCCTGTTGATGGGTCTCTGCCAACATTCAATACTATGGTATAACTGTCCTTGCCTCTTTTGGTGATATGTCCTCTCATTGTTTACCTCCCTCATATTCAAACCAATCTGGATGTACTTTTCTTAGTTCTGCAAAAAACTCTTCAGAATCCTGCTCAAGTGAGAATCCGGCACGTAAATAAATATCTAATGGGAAAGCCTCACGCGAGCGTAAATCTAATCCTAATAAGGACTTAGGTTTTGGCTTGTTTTCCTTTTCAATCTTATTCTTTATTATTGCGATAATCCAAGCTCGCAAGTCGATAATCAAGCTGTGAATTTCTTCCGGTTTGGCTGTTTTCCAATATGGCAATGTGGAAAGTTTAGCTAGATGCCGTAAATAGACCATTCTGCTTTCAAAATCAGGAAAATATTTACTTGAAGATGGAAGAGAGTGTATCAATGTACTAATTTTGTCTACTCTATCAATGTCATCTGGTAATTTATCGTCAAGCATCATATAAAAACGACTTTGGAGAATATCGGCAAAAGCATAAAGAAACTCTTCAACTATGCCACCATCGCTTCCCTTGGGAGCGATGGTATGATTGATTTTCCAGTTAGCTTTGAATCTAACATCTGTCTCAACAAGAGTCATACGTTCCCATGGCTCCATAATTAGAAGGCTATTTAATTGGTCTGTCCTCATTTGTGTTCCAGATAACAGAGAAAGTTCTTCTTCTCTAGAGTAACGCATTATATGAATCCATTGTTCAGAAATACCTAGGTCTTTTAACAAGTAACATAGCCTGGATGCCCACTTCGCTTGCCTAATGGTTAAATCCGAGCCTAGATTTTTACAGTAACGCCATAATTGTAAAACGAAAGGAATAGTGTCATGTGGTAAAGAGCAATCATTCTCATCAAGTATTTCAAGATTCCAGGCCTTACTTCCGTCCACATCTGGTTTTTCTCTTAGAGTTATCTGACGTTTACGAGCACGCTTTACATACTCTTGAAAAGTTCTTAACTTCGGTATTTCAGATTCTGTGTAGCCTTCCTTTTCTAATTGCCGGACTACTGAAGCGCGAACCTCTTTAGGGAGTGGCTCATAGTCGATAGTCCTCATGTTGTACCAGGTTTCGGCTATTGTACGTTTCATATCCTCTGCTAAGGGTGCTCCCATTTAATCCTCCTCTCTATGTATTTACGCATAGCTAAGGCTGGTAAAACGCATAGGCGCATAGGTTATTGTAATAGATTACATAGCGTATTAACGTATGTTACATAGATTGTAATAATAATACGCAGTGTTGTCAAGTAGGGGGTAAAAATGGAGAAGTTACTACTAAAACCATCTGAGGTTACTAAAATCCTCGGAATCGGTCGTTCCCTGGTGTATGAGCTGATAGCCCGTAGGGAAATACCGTCAATACGGCTCGGTCGATGCATCAGGATACCCAGTGAATCACTAAAACAATGGTTAAAAGACATGGAATACAAGTCAAGCGAAATGCAAAGGCAGGATGGCGTGTAAAGTGGCGGTCTGGCGGTTGACCGCCACCGCCTCACCGGAGTAAACAATGACTGAAATTTTAAGACTTGAGAATGGAGCCGATCCGCAGGGTCGGCGGAATGAACAAGTAGCACAAAGCAAAGCGGAGTGCCAAAAACGAAACAATAAGCATGATGATTACCTTCCCACTACTTAACTTGATATAGGGTTCATTTCTGCACGGTGAGCAAGATGTTTCAATTAAACGAGGAAGACAAGCGAATAAAGAAATCCAAGCGGTGTTACCATCGGGTTATATCTGGATTAGAACGTGGTGGTGACTTGAGGATGTTGACATTAACCTCATCGAGAGAAGCACCAGTTGATATTCAACGTTCTTGGCGTGCGTTACATATGAGATTAAAGCGGCGCCATCTGATTGATGGGTATATTAAAGTGCCAGAATTAACGAAAGAAGGCCGTCTCCATTTGCATATTCTCTTTCGTGGAAGTTATATTAGCCAGCGTCTTATTTCAAAATGGTGGGAAGATATACATAAATCCAGGATAGTAGATATCCGTTTTGTGAAACTTAATCGAGGAAAGCATAAGGTAGCTGGTTACATGGCAAAGTACATGTCAAAAGAATCTGCTGGGCGTTACTCTTGGTCTTGGGGTTGGGTGTGGCGTGGGTTTTGCCGGCACTGGATTATATATAAGCGGTACTGGTGGCGACATTTTGATGTTGAGGGCAAGACAACATTCAGGAATTGTCTTATCGGTTGGAAGATGTGGTTACACGGAGCGTATATTATTGACATAGCTGGTATGGAAGCGGACCTTCCGCCACCTTTGGTAATAAAGCTAAACTATGTGGAAAACAGAGTCTCATACAAAAAGGACTAAACCCAACTAGGTTCTTCTTGCCAGATTTTTTTAATTAATTTTTCAAATGGTTTGATGATCTTTCTTTGCTCATCTTCACCTAAAGACATAATTTTATCAGCAAGCTTTTTTGATACTAATACTTTAGAGAAGTCACCAAGCTCTTTTTCATTAATTTTGAAATATTCCTCATAAAATTTTGAGTGTCCCCATTTCTTCTTCTCATTATTGCCCTTATCAGAGAATTTTCCTTCAACATCAGCCCAGTTCTTGGGAAGACCCTTACATATACCAAGCGATACTAATTCTTGATATGCTTCTAAAACGCAATCATGATAAAAGTCTGGGTCAAATAGGTTTTCAATATCTATTGTTCTCTCACCTATTATTTCATTTATAATAAATATTTGGTCCTTATCAATCTCTGCCTTAATTAGTTTTTTACGAGTTTCAGCACCTCTATCGCCGTCCAGTAGTACTTTCATACCCTGTGTTTCCTGATTACAGAATATGGCCAATGCTACGAGATTTCTATTATCGCCAGCAAACGTAATTGAAACTTTATTAATGTCGAATTTGGTCTTCTTTTCAATCTTATTAATTACTTGAATTACACTAGATAGGATTATCTGATCAGTAATACCTTCAACGATTAAATTAATCCCACCAACAAATAGAGAGTCTCCAAGTAAAATACCAAGCGAACTACGAATGGGTTCCCACGCTCTACATTTAGGAGAGTCATATGGTTTTTGGTTGACGTATGTCCCTTTTATGGTGCCGTTACCGTCGCCTTTCTCGACACATCTAATTCTGAGAGGGAAATTCTTGTTTATCATATAGGGGGAATGAGTAGTGTAAATAATTTGTATTCTCGGGTCCGTTTCTTCAAATCTTTCTAGCAAGTCTTTCTGCGCACCGGCATGCAATATTATCCCCGGTTCATCTAATAGAAGTATGGTGGCATCTTCATCAGATTGATTCACAAGATATTCTACGACAAATGCCATAAACCATTTTGTTCCGGGGCTTTGATCAAATATCCTACTCCTTCTTCCTTCTCCGCCGATAAAATCCAGCTCTACTTTCCTTTTTGAACTCTTAGGGTCTATATCCGCTCTTAGCACAATTTTAAGTTTTTCTTGATTCCAATACCTTGAAAGTCTCATAGCTATGTTATCATTTGCTTCTCTCAATGGGTCTGCAATTTCTCGTCCATCGCCTCTCTCTAAGATGCCAATATCAATTTTTGAAATATCTATTAAACCCTTCATAAAATTGCCGCTATCTGCTTTTCTAATACCATCGACAAATATTTCTTCGGTTATGTCCAGTTCATCATCAACTGAGATGTACAAAACATAAGGTAAAAAATCTTCTAAATTTTCTTCAGTTAATGGCCCATATACGCGCTCGTGATACTTAATGTGAGGAACAAAATCCGTTACATCGTGTACAAGATAAGATAACCTCATTTTTATACCGCGAATATCAAGATTGCTGTATTTCTTTCGTTTTAATTCTTTTCTGACAGACTTAAGTAGTACTAGTAATTCATTGAGAGCAGCTTCCTGCTCATTCTCGTTTTGCTGTGGATTCAATTTCTTATCTGTATCAACAAAAGCATTCAGAGATGAAAAACCTATTTTCACTGGGTCATCTGTCTCTAATGTGTTCATTAGGGTAGAAGATTTCCTTACTGTACTTCTGATCCTTGCTCTGAAATTGCTTAAGTTTTTTATCACTTCATCTGAAGGCTCATGCACTTTTTTAACGGGTATATCTGGTTCAGCATCATACTCCACTTTCCCGTTTACAAATTTGTTCACGATGATGAATTTCAATTTAGCGAAAGAAGTATCTATCGTTTCCAGTTGTGGGATATCTTCCTCTTCAACTTTAAGAAAAACTCTTACGCTAAGAGGTTCATCTTTGCTCCATGAACATATGTGCTCTTTCTTAAGTGGCTCATTGTCAAATGCAAACAATATAGCTTCTAAGATATTAGTTTTCCCAACATTGCTCTTACCTACTAATATCGTAGATTTTTCGTCAAAGTCTATAACACATTTTTCGCCAATACTCTTATAATTGTAAATTTCTACTTTAGCGATTCTCATATTAGCCTCCAAGCAGGTAATTCATCATATACAATCTGTCTTTCTTATAAGCCGATTCTATTATTATGTAAGGCTTAAGTCAAGCTATTAATATAAATGATATATAGATTCTGTCTAATCATAGTACAATAGGGAAACTTTGCTAACATTTTGCTAACGGAAGAAAGATAAACAGATAATACTACATGGTATTTTACGCACGCAACGAAATTATGCAGTTAACGGAATAACACCATTTTGAGAGTGAAAACACGGTGCGGAAATAAGTTGGCAGACTTGAAAACCGTTGTTCCCGAAAGGGGACCGTGGGTTCGAATCCCACCCCCTCCGCCACCTGCACCTGATTTTAAAAAGACCCCCAGCCCTTTGGCAAGCTGGGGGTCTCGTTTGGAACCGACTAACTTGTCAACTGCTTGGTGGAAATCAGGAGGCAGCTGCCTTTTCCTTGCCGACCGCTCTTAGTCTGGTTATGGCCAGGTAGACTAAAACGATAGCCAGGATAAAGAGCACCACGACAACGATTACCTGCACAAAGTTGGCAGCGGCTAATGTTTTGAAGAACATAAACACCAGCGCAGTCATGGTAACGGCAAACATGAAAATCATCGGATAAAGGACAAACTTGTTGTCTTTACCTATCCTGCTCAGCCAGACGGCAACCGCCAGCAGCGCCAAAGAAGCCATAAGCTGGTTAGCCGTACCGAACAGGGGCCAGAGCGTCGACCATCCACCACTCAACGCCAGCCAAACAGCCAAACCCACGCCAATTGCGCCGGCCACCCAGCGATTGGTCACAAGGGTAACAATGGCTGAGGGCTTTCCCTCTTCCTTTTCGGTTAACTCCACAAGCATAAACCGGCACAACCGGGTGCAGGTATCCAAAGTGGTCAGGGCAAAAGCGCTGAGCACCAGGCCGCCGAAGACCACACCAACCGCCAGTGGAATCCCTATGCCGGTCAGGAAATTACCGATACCCTGCGAGAAGACGCCTCCCCAGCCGACTTCTTTGAGGAGGCCGGTGTAGTCACCCAGAAGCAGGTAAGCCACCGTGATAAGCGCAATCACCGACAGCAGGCCCTCCAGGAGCATACCACCGTAACCGATTCTCTTGATATGGGTTTCGCTGCTCAACTGCTTGGAGGTGGTCCCTGAAGAAACCAGGGAGTGAAAGCCGGAAATGGCACCACAGGCAACGGTAACGAAAAGTATCGGGAAGAGATAGCCGAGGTTGGTCTCAAAACCAGTAAAAGCGGGCAGCTTGATTACCGGGTTGGTAACAAAAATAGCGATAACGGCGGCAATCAGAAACCCGTACAGCAGGAACGAGTTCAGGTAGTCACGGGGCTGCAAAATGATCCACACCGGCAGGCTGGCAGCCACAAGGGCATACGCCAACAAAATAGGTATCCATACAGTAAGTGGTAGACTAATAGGAAACAGGACACCTAGCCACACACACAGAGCCAGCAGAGCCACGCCGATTACACTACTCCAGAGGAGGGGAGCCCCCCGCCTTAGGATAGCGTAACCAAAGAGAATGGCGAGCCCAATAAACAGTAGGGAAGTCGTTGCCACTGAAGGAAAAGATTCGAACATCTTGGCGACGACAAAAGAAAAGACAGCCAGGATGAGAATGCAGGTAAGCCAGGCGAAGGCGGCAAAAAGCTTTTTACTGCTGACGCCGACATTCTCCTTGAGGA
>Ga0114920_10001767_pt1 | contig 10110 bp, 20 predicted proteins | sample ChitaG_FD_88683 | JGI IMG/M metagenome (GOLD analysis project Ga0114920, IMG submission 88683) | Deep subsurface microbial communities from South Pacific Ocean to uncover new lineages of life (NeLLi) - Chile_00310 metaG | ecosystem: Environmental > Aquatic > Marine > Oceanic > Sediment ...
AGGTTGCCGATTTCACATTCTTTGCATTTTGGTTTCATATGTTCCCCTTTGGTAACATTGTTATAGATTCAGCTTTACAAGACAATGGAAATTTCGGTTGCTGGCTTATCTCCCCAGGGCTCACAGTTAAATGAATTACCGAAGAGTAGTAACTCAGTGCTTAGTACTGTTTTCAATACTATATCTTCTGTAGCATCATAACCAAATAAAGTATTGAGAGAACCGTAGTAACTTTCCTTCTCAATATCCTTAAACACCGGTCTGTTCCAATCATCGATACCAATGAACTTAACTTCGCATTTTGATTTCACGTGCTCCTTTTTATTTGAAATGGCTTAAAGGTTCTTGAGTAAAATACAGATCCCGCTCGATAGTCAGTCCAAACGGGCGCTTGATGGATTCCAGCTCTTCCAAGGATACATATCCAAGTTCATCTTCCATCAATCCGGTAACATAACAAAAGGCGTGTCGGTGCTCATGGTCATACTCCAAAAGATACCATGTAGCCGATCCACACGGATCAAAAAACTTGGCGACCACCAAGGGATCTTTTACCTTATCTTGTGACCCAAACGGGTAGTTTTTGAAGTCTTTGACTAATTGCGCGGTTATTAACTTCACGTCTCCTTTAGGGGTTTACAGGTTATTTCAAAATTATCCAATACTTTAATTGGATAATGGATGTGGAATGCGTCAAGTGCATACTCTTCGGTATGCACTTGAAGTACACCAACAACAATTGTATCCGATTCCTCCAATTCTGGATACACCTCCTGATCTACAATGTGTAATTTATCAAAATCACAAATGCGCGTCAAAAGTATTTTATATTTCGGCACTATACTCCTTTAGAACGTTTCTCATAGCAGATTTTTAAAACACCTTCGTTATCAATTTGAAAGGCGTTAGTTTTATACTCCCATCCATTAACTTTTATTTTGATGGGAGTGTTCCCGTGAATGCCTTTGACAAAATCAAGTAGTTCCTTTTTAGTAAAGCATCCATCTTTAGGTAGGTATTTTTCCATTTTTAGAACGTTTTAAAAGAATTACCAAATGTTTTTCCATGAGCACAGCTATGTCCGCCGCACAAGTTTTTCTTTCTTCAATGAATTGTGCGTTGTTCCATTTTGTCCATAATCCACCGAGTTTAAAACAAACTTTAGGGCCTTTACCCCTAGCTGGCCATGTAACGGGACAATACCTTTCGCATACATCCCCGTTATTTCCGATAGCATTGATAAATGTCTTATGCTGCCTAGCTACATACTCGCACAGCGGGCATTCATGTCGAAACGCAATCACATCAACGCACTCCACATCAATTTTACGTGCGTCGCCGGTACGAGCTAACTCTGAATAAATATCCCAGGTTAGCTCAATAGCTTTACGCTCAGTCAATTTTTTAATTGCTTTCATAACATATTCTCGTCTACAAAAGAAAACCAGCGATTCCCTCCAAATATAAGGTGATCTAATACCCGAATTCCCAAAATCTCGCCCGCCTCTTTTAGTCTTTTAGTAATTGCCCTGTCCGCGTCCCCTGGAGTGGGATCACCACTAGGATGATTATGCATTAACACAATCGATTCGGCGCGAGAACGAACAGCTGCGCAAAACGTTTCTCGTGGATGTACCAGAGACTTATTCAACGTCCCTTTCGATACGGTAACGGTCTGTATCTCCTTGTGCGCAGTATCTAGCAGCATTACTCGAAATTCTTCAACCTCAAGCCCGGCAAAACTCAGTTTATGCTTTTTTGCAATTTCATGCGCAGAAGTATAAACTATCGTATCTTGCCGAACAGAATCAGCAAGTAAAATCCTTAATTTGTGATTCTCTTCGAGCAATTTCTTTTTAGACTTTTTCATTGCTTTTCTCATTACTCCTGTAATATTGATTTAATGCAAATAATGGAACATTTAACACACCATATCAAAGTGTATCAAATACACTCTCAAAAAGAATGTTAAAAAAAATCCGGGCGCGCAATAAACCTTCCTCATTGTTTTGTCCAGTAAAGGAAGTAGCAGTAATGAGACTAGTAATAGAGCAAGGCAAAGAAGATACGACAAAGGTTTAACCACCCGCTTCTATGCTCACACCTTTGATTCTTCATAATCCACCATCTCACACCTGCCGCTAACGCTCCGCTGCTCTAATGCTTTGCGCCGTTATTACACGGCGCCGATATGTATCGACTTGATACATAGGTCAAAGCCGGTCCTCTAACGGTACGACTCTGAGCTTAGCGGGCACTGTAAAGCAGGTGTAAAGAGTTACTCTTGTAAACTCCTTAACCCATTTTACAGCTTTTTTGTATTTCAGCTGCAAACCTTTTAGATCCGTGGAACTTCGACTGCGCTCCCCGAATTTTGCTACAATTATGTTATCTATAGCAATTGAGCAAGCAGGCATTGAAGTATCAATGCCGTAGATCACTGCCCTCATGGTGTCTTTAGCGGTATCATAGTCAATTTCCGCCTCTTTTTTTTTCTCGTGTAACTCCAGGAATTTTTGAACAAGAATCTTATCCTGTTTTCCAACGTAAAGAACTTTTCCTTGTATACATGAATGACGCATACCCTTCCTTAATTAAGGTTTTTGGTGTTTTACAATAAAATCAAGTGAGTGCCCGGTGTAAAACCCGTGTAAAAATTGGCACCGAACCGCTCTCTTGAAAAATGGAACCGGTGATAGTGGGGCACTATAAAAGCGTACCCCACCGGGGTATCATTGACCTCTCATATTACAGCTTATAACGTAATGGGCAAGAATGTTATCACCCATTTCAGTAATTGGTTCAGGTCGACCCATGCCGGAATCCTCGGGATAGAACCAGACAATATGACCCGCAGGATTCGCACCGGTCGCCTCAATCACGTCGTTGAACCATGATTGAGGCATAGCATAGTCGAACACCCCTTTTTTGTTTAATCTGTCTTCGCGCTCTTCCCGCTCTTTACGAGATAAGATTTCTTGTTCTTGTGACATTTACCTCCTGATTTTTGAAGTTTAAACTATGTTCAAACACGGTTTAAACTCCAGTTTAACAAGACCTGTGGACGTATTCACATTAGGAGAATATGCCCACTTGAGCACTTTAAGTTCTTAAGTTAAACTTGGAGTTAAACTTAAGAACCTAGAGTTAAACATTAATTTCTACCAGGAAAAGCACAATCGAGTTGTGCTTAACCTGCCGGAAACTAATATCCTTGGCGTCCCATTTCCAAGGACTCCCTATGACCGTTCTCAAAATCGGCCACGGTTCTAATCACGTAGGTAACTGCTGGACGTGCGTACTTTCGCACGTCTTCGACAGTCAACTTTTTCCCTCGTAATTCTACAGGAAGATCAAGCGGGATTTCTGTCATACACGTGGTATGGCATGACAGATGGTTGGGAAGCACTCCAACGATGTGCTTCCCTTTCAGGTCTTCAACACTTGCGTGAGTTACCACAGGTGTTGAAGAATTAACGATCCCTTCTTCAATTAAATACTCGACAAGTCCGGGGTGTCGAGTAACGATTAAATCGATTTTAGTCATTTTTCCTTTCAGATTAATTAGCGGCTCCGAAAATTTAAAAATCCCCGCTATAATCAGGTTAATTAAATTTTTCAGAGCCAAAATTTTTTTAAATTGGCTGGCCAAACAAATCCTGTCCGTCGAAGAAATCGACGTCAGAATCAGTTTCCGCCCATCGCTTAAAGCGATGGGCGATCTCTTCGCGTTTTTTATCACGCGCAGCAATTTTCACGCGCCTATCATCGCGGGAATCAGTGCCAAAACTTCCTTTGACACCATTTTTCCCTTTAGAATTTTTCATTTTCTCCTTATATGTATAGGAGTTAACAAAAAGTGAGAATAAATATTCCCTTTCGAGTATATTCAAACGTTACACTTGAATACATTCGAAAAAGCGCACAGGACGAAATACTAATACCCCTGTGCGTTTTCCCGTATCTTAATTATATGAGATGCCAATGCAGTTCTGCTCAATAATTAAGATTGTCTACTGTAAGCAACCACCCATTCAGGTTCTTTTCATACCCTGATGGATACCGCCTCTTTATTACCCTTTCAGCTTATCGAGATTGTCAATCCCATTTTAGCTTATCGGCTACAGTCCCGGCTAGTTAAAATATTTCTGTATAAGATGATATTTTAGTCCCGGTCAAGGAGATTTAGATTCATCGCTTGCCTAGAGTTAGCGACTACTCCCTGTTTATGCTAAGACAACCGACAAACCAAAATAAGATTTTGAGGTGTCACGGAATTGAGCCGTGTCTTACACTCTTGACCTCAAAACCGGTACTATACGAGCTTTCCGGTTTGTCGTTTCTTCACTGATAATCAAAGCAATCTCTATACCAAAGTTGGTACATTCGAACCAACCAAAACCCGGTTCGTGACTGCTTACCTTATATCAAAGCATGTTCCATACCAAACTTGGAACATACCCTAAATAAGGATTTTTCCTTATTTTCTTTCTAACGCTAATCAATGCAGGCTGTATGCCGTTGATTAGAGTTAGACAAATAATAAGTACTAGTTGTAGTACGTTCAAGTCGTCCCGTCCTTAGTACGACTTGATTTGAGAATCTAACGCTGTAAGCGTCGGTACTCATCTTCGGTCAAGCCCACAAATTTTGGCTTGACTGTGGGAGCAGCGTGTGTTTTTTCCCGCTCTTCTTTGCTCTGAAGAGGGAAGACACGTATTTTTTGGTGATAGATATTCCCGCGTGCGTCATTCCGGGCAACGTGCCCACGCACTTTCTTGATTTTGCGCTTACCGCGTAGCCCGACAATTATTTTTTGGTCAATTTTGCCGGCTTTGCCCGGCAATTTCTTCCGTTTGCGTGCAGTTTTTTCCCTTTTTTCCTTAATTACAGGAATTTTTCTGTCTGAAATGGGGACGTGATAGCGAGTAGTTTCTTCGCTGTCAATCGTAGTCTCAAAAAATCGCTTGGTTGTCTCTATATTAAGCGATTTCTTGAGTTTTTTTGGCACAGATAGCTTAACCCCAACTTGCACAGCAATGCTGTTATCAGCATGCTGCACAGTCGTAATCTTGTACGCTGACTCATCGAATGAGTCAACATACTTCATAAGCTGTCCTAATTGCCAGGGCTTGAAAACTTTTTTTATCATGTTGTAATCCTTTTAAGTCTTTTTGAATTTATAGTCCCCTGGTCGGGGACGTGTAGGATAAGTTGTCGTAACGATGATATCGCTACGCTTGTGCTCAAGCGTAACGACATAGCCACTTTTTGAGTATATATTGACATACTCAGTCCATCGCGCGAGTTCTCGCGCTGGAAAAGTTTTTATCATGCTGCACCCCCCACAGACAGGGAGTTTAGACCTAAATAGCCCTCTACCATCCGGTAAATACCGGATGTAAGAGCTTTGTTCCCCTTGCGCTTAAGCGCAAGGGAATTTATCAGGTCTGCAATCTCAAATTCAGCGCCAGTGCATCCAGCGCTAAAGATCCCCTCTATGATGCGCTTTAGTGCTGCGTCATAGCATTTTTTACTCCCCGCGCTGTAGCGATCGCTATTGAGCTTGCTATTGAGCGTAGCTAGCTCAACAGCTAAGGGTTGTATGCTATCATCCGGACACGGAGTAGTGTCCTCAATTACATCTATATTCAGTCTATCATTCATGATATATCTCTCTGATTAGAGCCGTTCAGCTGCTCATACTGTATGCGTGTGGCTCTATATTCTACATACAGTACATATGATTTATCTTATATGAGTATATACTAACACACGTGTGAGAGCTTGTCAAATCAAGTGTACTCGTGCGGGTACATTCAGCAGGGATTCACAGCCTGTTTTTTTATGCTATTTTTTCTTGTTCCCCCCATTATGCCCCGCTATCACAGGACATACATTCTCTATACTCCATGGCTACTACCCATCTATACCTATATTCTATCTACATTTATACCCTATTTACCCTACTATTTAGGGGTGTACATGCTTATATGTATGTATATGCTATATAGATATGGCCCTTCCTGTACTCCCATGCCCACTGCATGTACAGGAGGCATGGATGGCCCCTTCTGAAGCCTTGCTGGTATTGGCCGCAAAGGTGGCCCTTCGTACAGGTCGACCCCCTGGGATTCTACGCGGTCGCTGGCGGGCGGCTGGCAGGTACTCTGATAGAAAAAATTATAAAAATCAGATATTTGCCTTATATGTATTATACATGGAACATAAGGTACTTCTGTAGAAAAAATATAAATTCTCAAAATATCACTATGTATGTACTACGAAGTAGACAGCAGAGCTGCAGTGAAACTGTCAAAGAATTTGAACTACATGTGGAACATAGTTCTTCCAGTAGAAAAAAATATAGAGATCTCAAATATCAATATATTTACTTTATATATTCCATAAATAGAACATATTAAGAAGAAAGGTGTATAGGAGGGAAAAAAAGAAGGACGAGGAAAATGTAATAGGGTAAGAGGCATATTTGAGCTGTTCCCTCCATCCAGAGACAAAGGGAACAGTATTTCTGCGGTTAAGACATTTTCTAATATACTAAACCGTTATCCGGAATTGCCGCAAAACTTTTTTTGTCTTCTTCACTCATCGCCAGATACGCCTCCGCTTCTTTTTCTTTGCCGTACTCTTTAGCCAGGAATCTAACTCCTTTATCCGTGACCATTACTTTGCGCCGAACGATTCCATCGGGAAACATTTTCGGCTCGATTAATACGAAATATCCTTTATTTGCATGCTCCGGAGTAGGGATATGATTATACTCATCCGGGACTTCAAAATCAATACCCGCAACAAGGACACGTGATGTTAATTGAGCTTGTCGTTTTTGCCGCCGTTTTGTTTTTGCTGTTTTTGCTTTTGCTGTTTTTGCTCTTGCTGCTTTTTCATTTATTACCTCCCAAATTTTATTAATTGACATGCAAATTTAAGTTTTTCTCCCACCCAAAGATATGCTCTTGACTGTTTGATCTTCTTAAATCTTACAGAACCCGGAGAAGCAGTACACTCCACCTTATATCTTCCGCGTCCCGTTAAGGCCCATTTTATAACTTCTTTTATTCCAATTGCGCCCAGGTGCTGATACGGTCTAAACATTACACGTGGTTTGTTATTGCACGTAAATCCCATCTTTTTTTCGATAATTGAGATCTTATCTATAAGTTCCGGGTATTTGGATAACCTGATAAAATCAGATTTATCGAAGCACACGCAAGGGAAACATTCATCCGAAGTGTGCTTTAATACCTTCAGGCCGGTCTTTAAGACCAATTCGTTTCTTTCGGCTTCTTTGTGATCGCGAATCGGAAAACATACTCGCCTATTTCCCTGTCGATTTGATTTTTTAATATACGCAGGAAGATTTTTTCTACTTTTGCTTTTTTCTTTTCGTAATCCAACGAAGCAGACTGCCTTTTTCTCAGGATCAATCTGATCCATCCAAATTTTTGCCGGCCTTATTTTTAATTCGCCGGTGCAAAATTGCATTTTATCGGCCGCCATTGGCCAATTCTTTTTTCGCCGAACTAAATGCTCCATGCCTTCAGAATGTATTTCCACAAATTCTATGTCAAAAAGTTCGGCATAATTCTTAACTTCATTAACCCTTTTGTGCCAGTCCGGTTCGGCCCATCCGGTGTTTGAGTAGATTAAATACATTTTTTCGGCTTTATTAAGGTTCTCAATTGCCCACTGCAACAGAGCTACTGAGTCATTTCCGCAGCTGGAAAATACAAAATTCATTGCGCTCCTTTATTGGAATTAATAAGTGTAGCGTATTTCTTTTGTAACCAGATAAGTCCCTTGCCTGTCACAAAAGTTTGCTGATGGGTACATCCATTTATGACTACAATTTTAACTACAAAATATCCCGCGTCGATATACCTCTGATACGGCTCGCAATCAAAAAAGAGGTTATCTTTTCTTAAAATTTCAAAAAATGTGTTTCTTCCGAGACCGAAAGACTTCGCGGTTATTCCAATTGAATACGTTCCTTTTGCATTACCAACTTGATCATAAAAATCGATTTTTGGTTGCGCCTCTTCAAGCTCTCTTGTTTTGTCCGCAGCTAATTGGAGAGCACCGGATAATGTTTTGGGGATCTGAAACGACTGCTCCAAAGTTCGTAATGTATTATCGCGTTCAATGAAATATTTTCTTACTGCATCACCTTTTGAATTATTTTCAAGCATTGAGATCATTTTAACGGTATCGAGTGTTAGATAATATTCAATTCTTGCCTTCGAATCTGATTTCATAAAATTATGAAATTTAGTAAAATCAGTATCTTCTAGGAATCTGCTCTTTTCGATTCGATTTTTAATCCAATCTCCAAACTGTTGTTTGCTTTCCAAAAACTCCCACAAATCCCGGGCATTTACAGTTTCGATTGAATTTCCGTTAATGTCGTGACGATTGATCCTGATTAAATCAGGTCTTTTTAATTCTGCTTTTGAGGATTTATCAGATTTAGCTAACTGTTTCTTTTTATCAAAAGCTATTTTTATGGCAGTCACTTGAATCTCGTTAAGCAACGTTTTTATGCCCGGAGAGGTCTTTTCAGGTATAAATTCTCTAACATAATTTATTATTGTTTCAGGCGTTACATTCAAGGCAACTGCTAGTTCCGCAATTGTCATTATTTCTTCTTTCTGCTTAAATAATTTTTCTTTAAAAATCTGATCGACACGAGTGTATAGCTCAGGACCAAGATATTTTGCGTAGGCAAGAGCTATTTGCCAATAGACAAAAATATCTGGGTTTGGTCCTTCCTGTACAATTTTAAGAATTTGAGTAGAATGTAAATTTTTACTTTGACTAATATATCTGATGAACTCTTTTGTTTCATCAATTTTCAACCATTGAGCAGGTCTCTTTTCCTCTTTTAATTCTGATTGCTGCCAAATATCAATCAGTGAGTACAGACCATCTTTTTCAACCAATGTAATATCTACGCATAAAACCATTTTTATCCTCCAAAAAGAAAAGCCCAACATTAGAAAGCTGTCGAACAATCAACAAATAATAGATTGTACTTTCACTGTTGGGCTTTTTTGCTGATTATTCGACAAGATAAGCCTATCAAACCTGTATCGAATGTCAAGAGGATTTTTCCGCGCTTTTTAAATCTATTCTGGTTCTATGCCGAAACCTTGTGCTAAAAGCCAATCATGAACAATGCATCGCAATACCGAATTATTTTCGCCTTCTTCAATTTTAATATTATGTTTGACAAACTCTTGCAGCATAGCGATTGGAGCAACAGTAACCGTGTGCGTATCAAGATCAAGAAAACTATCATCGAAAGTAGCATGGGGCTGCTGCTCTTCTTTCCATTCTTGGAGATCTGTAATTTTAGGCATGCTTTAATCCTTATTGTTTGGCATGAATAGTCCCTTTACTTGGTGGAAACATGCGAAATTGTTTTGCTGGACGATAACCGGCAGCCAGTTTATCGACTTTTCCGGTCTTAACCAGATACTTCAGGACTTCCAACATGTCTTTCAATGGACAAAATCTGTTAAGGATGACACCGATCGAGGTAGTCTTGCATTTTCGTTCCGATACAAGCCATTTTAGTATAATTTCGTCTCGGGAAACCATATTTAGATCGATGTTAGCAAAGGGACTATTTGCATCATAATAAGGTCTTGTGTTGGTTGTCATATCAGCCACCCCTCCATTTAATGTGAAACAGTATTTTGTTTACCGGCGCAACATCGGCAATCCGCCCCTCAAGCTCCCAACAACGGTCACATCTTTTTGTGCCAGTCATTGTTGTCCCCGCGCCGCAGAGTCCGCAAGCTATGACTTCTTCATCATAACAATTATAGTCTTTACCGTTTTCTGTTTTAACAATCGTGACATCCATCGCTACTCCTATTTTATTTTAGTCCAGACGCAACGGACACAGCAGTTATTAACTTTAGAATAACTACCCACATGACCACTAAGGAAATCAACATAATATGCATTATCACCGTCATCAGTAGTACTTGTCCAATAATTCATAGACCGAAATGGAATTTCCTCATGGTACAATACATCATATTTTATACGGTTAAAAAGATCTATGAGTTCTTGTGCAGTCGG
>Ga0114920_10001769_pt1 | contig 10100 bp, 9 predicted proteins | sample ChitaG_FD_88683 | JGI IMG/M metagenome (GOLD analysis project Ga0114920, IMG submission 88683) | Deep subsurface microbial communities from South Pacific Ocean to uncover new lineages of life (NeLLi) - Chile_00310 metaG | ecosystem: Environmental > Aquatic > Marine > Oceanic > Sediment ...
CATTAGCAGTCGCTGTAACCTATCTTTTAAAAGAGATTTAATTCACACTTGACAAGGTTTTTCTGCGATTTATAATGTTCCTTAAGGTTTCTTTAAAAAGGAAATTAAAGGTCGCGGATAAGCTAATGTTTTTAAATAAGCTATGGCTTACAAAGAGAAATTTTCTACCCTTTTTACTGACGAAGAAGAGACAGAAGAAGAAAACGAAGGAGAGGCAGAAATGTCTGACGATGATGAATCCGACGAAGCGGATAAAGAAAATCTGGATGACGAATTCGACGAAGAATAAAATATATTTCTAAAAACAAAAAAAAACAAAAACCGCGTTTGACGCGGTCTTTGTTTGCAGATTAATTAACTAATCTTTGCGAATTTTCTTTTTCCAACCTTGACCACCATTCCTTTTTTAATTTTAATTATTTCCTTCCAATCATTTTTTAAGCTACCGTCAATTTTAACTGCATTTTGCTCAATTAATCTTTTTGCTTCTAACTTTGATGAAACCAGCTTCAATCCAACTAATAACTCTAAAATATCAATTTCTTTTTTACTCACTTTAACTTCCTTGATTTTTGACGGTAATTTCTTTTTTTTAAACACACGCTCAAACTCTTTTTCAGCGTTATTAGCAGCGCTCTGGCTATGATAAATTTTAACGATTTCTTTTGCTAGCTTAACCTTTAAGTCTTTTGGGTTCACTTTCTTTGCCTTTAAATTCTTCTCCATTTTTTTAATTTCATTCATAGCCACGTCAGTGCATAATTCAAAATAATGAATTATTAACTCGTCTTTCAATGACATTACCTTTCCAAACATATCATTTGGTTTATCAGTTAAATTAATCATATTGCCATAAGTTTGACTCATCTCTTTACCGTCCAAACCAGTGAGCATTGGAATAGTCAAAACAAACTTCTCTTTATTATTAAAAATCTTTTGAAGTTTTCTTCCAACTATCATATTAAATAATTGATCAGTTCCTCCTACTTCTAAATCAACATTCATGGCAACTGAATCATAGCCCTGCATTAGAGGATAAAGCAGTTCATTCAGCCAGACTTCTCCTCCTTTCTTTAATCTATTTTGGAACATACTCCTTTCTAATAACCTTGCAGTAGTAAAATGAGAACCTATTTCTGCCAAGTCACTGAATTTAAGCTTTCCCAACCAATCATTATTTTGTTTAATTTTTATTTTTGATATATTTAAAATCTTTGAAGCCTGTTTTTTATAAGCAGCTATATTTTCTTTAACCTGTTTTAAAGTTAAAGGTTCTCTTTTCTTATCTCGCCCTGATGGATCGCCGATCTGAGCAGTAAAAGTCCCGAACAATAAAATCACTTCGTGACCTAAATCCTGAAACTGTTTTAATTTATGCAAGACAACAGCATGGCCAATATGAATATTGGAGCCTGTTGGATCAATGCCAAGATAAACCCTTATTTTTCGCTTTCGCATTAATTTTGCCAATGCCTGTTTTTTCGGCAAAACCTGAACCACTCCCTTAGTTAATACTTCTTCAATTTTTTCATCTTTGTTCATATATTTAAATTTATAATGATTTTAGGACTTTGACAATACAAAAATCTTTGTCAATATACTTAAAATTTAGTAAAAAGAAACTAATGTATGCCAAAAAGAAAATACTACAGGAAAACATATAAAAAGCAAAAGGAGAGAAAAAAGCAAAAACAAATAAAAATTAGCTTAATAGCCAGATTTCTGTTTTTTGGATTTATCCTGTCTGTTTTTTGCGCAACACTTTTATTCTTTTATTACGTTAAGGATTTTCCGAGACCAGAAATATTTAATGAGAGACAGCTTGCCCAATCCACTAAAATTTATGACAAGACTGGTCAAACCCTTCTATATGAAATTTATGGTGAGGAAAAAAGAACTTGGATTTCTTTAGAATTTATTCCCGACCAATTAAAACAAGCTGTAATTGCAGCAGAAGATGCTAATTTTTACAATCATTTTGGGATTGACATAAAAGCAATTATAAGATCAATCTTAGCTGATTTAAAAATTAGACAACCAATTTACGGAGGATCAACTATTCCCCAACAATTAATCAGGTCAACCTTTTTGACAACTGAAAAAACAGCTGAAAGAAAGATTAGAGAAATTGTTTTAGCTTTGGAGTTAAACAGGCGTTACTCAAAAGATCAGATTATTGAATGGTATTTAAATCAAGTACCTTTTGGACAAAATACTTACGGAGTTGAAGCTGCCAGTCAAACTTATTTCAATAAGTCTGTTTCTGAAATTTCTTTGTCTGAATCAGCGGTGCTGGCTGCATTAATTCAAGCTCCATCCCGTCTATCGCCTTACGGAGAAAACAAAGATCAGCTTCTTGGCAGAAAAGATTATGTTCTGAATAGAATGACCAGTGAAGGTTTTATAGATAAAGAAACAGCAAGCACAACAAAAGCCCAAAAAATTAGCTTTGTTGAAAAACCTATTCAAATAAAAGCTCCTTATTTTACTCTCTGGGTGAAACAACAATTAGAGGAAAAATACGGAGAAGATTATTTAAGAAGAATGGGGCTTAAAGTTTATACTTCTTTGGACTGGGAACTACAGCAAGAGACAGAAGAAATAACCAAACAAGGGATTGAAATGAATAAAGCATATAATGCTCATAATGCAGGGGTAATAGTAATCAATCCTAAAAATGGAGAAGTATTAGCCATGACAGTGGGAACAGGCAACTATTATGATATGCCATATCCTGAAGGATGCATACCAGGAAAGGATTGCTCATTTGATCCAAGATTTAATGTAGTTGTAGGAACACAAAGAAACCCTGGCAGACAGCCAGGTTCAGCTTTTAAGCCGTTTGTTTATGTTACTGCCTTCCAACAGGGATATGATGATAAATATATTGTTATTGATGAGCCAACTGATTTTGGCCCTTGGGGAGAAGAGGAAGAATATTCACCTCAAAACTATGACGAATTTTTCCGGGGTCCAGTGACTTTAAGACAGGCTTTAGCTCAATCCTTAAATGTCCCCTCAGTGAAGGTTCTTCTTGATTTAGCTGGATTAAAGGAAAGTGTTGAAACTGCCAAAGATCTGGGAATTACCACCCTAAAACCTCATTATGGACCTTCAATTGTACTTGGAGGATGGGAAGTAAAATTACTGGAGATGGCTTCTGCTTATGGAGTTTTTGCAAATGATGGTTTAAAAATTCCTCCAGTTTCAATTTTAAAAATAGAAAATTCAAGAGGAAATATTATTGAGCAAAACAAAAAAACTCCTCAAAGAGTTTTAGAAACAAATGCAGTTAGATTAGTTAACAGCATTCTGTCAGACAATGACGCAAGGGCTCCAATGTTTGGCTCTTCATCTTTACTTTATTTCAGGAATTTTGACGTGGCTGCTAAAACTGGTACAACTCAGGATTATCGTGATGCCTGGACAATAGGATACACACCTTCTGTTGTAATTGGTGTCTGGGTAGGAAACAATAATAATGAATCAATGAAGGAAGAACCAGGGGTTGTTCTTGCAGGTCCTATTTTCAATAGAATTATGAACAAGGTTATATGGAAATTCCCAAAACAGGATTTCCCAGAACCAGAAATAAACTCAAGCCAATCTAAGTAGATTTAATTGGCATTATTATATAGAGATAACTCTCATCTCCTAATGGTTTAAGTGCAGCTGGACCATCTTCACTCGTTAACTCAAAACTTATCTTATCTTTTTTGATTTCAGAAACTCCATCAATTAAAAATCTATGATTAAAAGAAATTGAAAGTTCACCTCCTTCAATATCTCCAGAGAAAAAACTTTTGTATTCACCTAAATCTGGACTTTGACTTAAAACTTCAATTTTCTTGTTTTTAGGGTCAATTTTCAATTTAACCTCATTTACTTTGCCGCTGAAAAGACTTGCACTTTTAATCTGATTCAAAAACTCTTTTCTTTGCACTTGAATCCTGATTTTATACTTTTTAGGAATAATTTCCTCATAATTAGGATACTCTCCACTAATCAATCTTGAAATAAATTGAACTTGGGGATGATCTGTCTCGCTCATCATGTGTTCAAATAAAATTTGATTTGGTGAAAAACGAATTTTCAAATTTCCCTGTCTCTCGCCAAAAATACTAACAATTTCTTTAGCAGCAGATTGAGGTAATATCAAAGAATGCTTTTTTGAAAGTTTAGTATTAACAAATAATTTTTTCTCAGCCAATCTAAAACTATCAGTAGCTACCATCTTAATTAAATTACTTTCAAAAACAAAATATATACCAGAAATCTCAGGCCTGGCAGTAGAAAGAGAGGGAATATTTAATATTTGAGACAAAGATTGACAAAAACTAATATTATCAACACTAACCATTTCTCCCTCTTTCACCTGAGGAATAATAGGAAATTCTTCAGGATTAATGCCTTTAATTTTTGTTTTGTAATTTCCGCAGGCCAAATTCATAATAAAATTCTCAACACTTAAATCAATAGGCTTATCAGGTAAAAAACTTAAAAAATTAGAAAGAAATCTTGTTGGCACACAGACGTCTCCTTGTTCTTCTATTTTAGCTAAACCCCACCAATGAACAGCTGACTCTAAATTAGTAGTTGATAACTTTAAAAAGTTTTTTTCAGCTTTAAAGAGAATATTTTGTAAAACAGGTAAAGTTAAAGATTTTTGTGAAATTCTTTCAACAATTCCAACGCCTTCTCTTAATTTTTCTTTTAATATAATTATTTTCATTGTTGTTGTTGGGTTAAGAATTTATTATTATTTTTAAGAATAAATGATTTGGGGAAAAGCTTGGGGATTTACTTTGGAATTTATTAAGGAAAACCTGTGGGTTTTTAAGCTGTTATTTTGGAGTAGTCATTTTTACAGAACTTTTCCACTGTTTAAGCACATAAAAGACGCTGCTTTATTAACTCGATTTCCTCATCTAAACTCTCATTTTTATTAAGTTCTTTTGCGATTTTTTCATAGGCGTAAATAGCTGTAGTGTGATCCTTACCGCCAAATTTCCTACCAATAAATGGGAAAGAAGCTTTTAATTCTTTTCTCAATAAAAACATGGCAATTTGTCTGGGTTTAACAATTTCTTTCTTCCTAGAAATTGATATGATGTCCTTTTCCTTTAAATCATAGAAATCAGCTACAATCTGAATAATTTTTTTCGCATTAATGGTGTGGGAAGATGGGGAAGTCAAATTCTTTAATAAAGACTTAGCTACTTTAATATCAGGAGAGGTGTTATTCAGTTTTTGGTAAGCAATTAAAATATTCAGAGCTCCCTCTAATTCTCTAATATTCCTTTGAACCTTTGAACCAATATAGTTTAAAATTTCGTCTGAGAATTCAGTTTTTCTTTCCTGGCACTTAGATTTTAATATTGCCATTCGCGTTTCTATATCTGGAAATGATATGTCAGCCATCATCCCTCCTTCAAAACGTGATCTTAATCTTTCAGCTAAAGCCGGAATGGCTTTTGGTGGCTTGTCAGAAGAAATAATAATCTGTTTGTTTTTTTCGTAAAGACTATTGAAGGCATAGAAGAATTCTTCTTGAGTTTTTTCTTTGCCTGTTAGAAATTGAACATCATCTATTATTAGAACATCGATCTTTCGATATTTTAATTTCAGTTTTTCTGTTTCTCTGTTTCTGATTGATGATATCACTTCAGAGACAAATTTCTCTGTTGGAACATACCTTACTTTTTTATCTTTGAAATTTTTAATAATCTCATTACCGATTGCCTGAAGCAAATGAGTTTTTCCTAGTCCTACTCCTCCATATATAAAAAATGGATTATATGCCTGACCTGGTTTTTTTGTTACTGCCCAGCCAGCTGCTTGAGCTAATTCATTAAACGGACCAACAATAAAATTATCAAAAGTATATCTTGGGTTAAGGTTTGTATCTTTATCAACTTTAAATTCTTGAAATTCTAACTGTCTGTCTTCAATGGAGAACGGCGCTGTTTTTTTTATCACTTCTGTTTTTGGCTTCCCAACTTCATATTTCACTTCTTTCACTTTGTCGTTTAATCCACGCAATACTTTGAAAATAGTTTTATTGTACTTTTGCTCGAGCCACTCCCTGGCAAATGAGTTGGGGACAGATACAAGCACACAGCTTTCTTTTTGAGAAACAACCCGTGTGTTTTTAAACCAAGTAGCAAAGCTAGCCGGGGAGATTTGGAGCTGGATTTGAGCTAGTACTGCCTGCCAAAGTTCTTCATCATTCATAATATTAAAATAAGTTTTTAATAGGTTATTATATCTGTAAGTCAAGAGAATGTAAAATGAATACAAATTTCACTTTTCTGTTAAAAATATGGGTAAAAACTGTGGATTTCACCTTGACTTATAGTTTATTTCAAGCTTTGATAAACAATCAAATTTTTAATAAAAACATTGACTTAAGTCATTTTAAAAGATAAAATAAATGCAAAATATGTCCATTACTTATAAGCCAAAAAAAAGAAAAAGAAAAAGAAAACACGGTTTTTTCAAAAGGAATAGTACTAAAGCAGGTAAGAGAGTTTTAAAGAGAAGAAAGCAAAAAGGTCGCAAAAAGCTTGTTGTTTAGTTTGATGTTATCTAAATTAAACCGCTTGAAAAAGAAAAAAGACTTTGAAAAAGTTTTTAAAATGGGGAAAGGTTTCAAACAAGATTTTCTGGCATTAAAATTTAATAAGAATGGATTGAAGAATTCTCGCTTTGGTTTTATTGTTTCATTAAAAGTTTCCAAAAAAGCTGTTGTACGCAACAAAGTTAAAAGAAGACTTAGAGAAGCAGTAAGAGCGAGAATTAAAAGTTTTAAAAAAGGATTTGATGTTGCATTAATTGCTTTACCTGATTCATCAACAAAGGATTTTGAAGAAATTGATAGAGCAGTGGAAAAATTATTTAAAAAGACAAAGATTTTAAATTAAATTTATGAATTTACTTATTGAAATTTTTAATAAAGTACTTTTTCAGCCGTTGTTTAACGCGCTGATTTTGCTTTACAATTTTTTACCCGGTAATGATTTTGGAATAGCAGTAATTGCGTTAACAGTTTTAATCAGACTGGCACTTTATCCTTTAATGGCTAAATCATTGAAATCACAGAAAGTTTTTTCTGAACTTCAGCCAAAGATAAAGGAAATTCAACAGAAATTTAAAGACGATAAGTCAAAACAAGCAGAAGAAATGGTTAAGCTTTATAAAGAGGCAAAAATGAATCCTTTGAGCGGGTTTTTGCCTTTATTAATACAGTTACCGCTTTTAATTGCCTTGTACCAGGTTTTTTGGAAAGGACTTCAGCCTGAGGCAATGAACAATCTCTACGCTTTTATTCCAAACATGGGGCAAGTAGACCCTAGCTTTTTAGGCATTATAAATCTTTCTCAGGCCAGTATGTTTTTAGCGGTTTTAGCAGGCACTTTTCAATTTATCCAGACAAAAACAATGAATCCTAAGTCGAAAAAGAAAGGGAAAACAAATAAGATGGCAGATATGATGCAGAAACAGATGCTTTATTTCTTTCCGTTTTTCACTGTTGTAATTCTTTTGCGCTTACCAGCAGCTATTGCTCTGTATTGGATAGTTACCTCTTTGTTTTCAATAGGTCAACAACGTTCTATTAATAAAAACCATGTTAAACCCAGCTGATTTAGAAACAATAAGACAAATTACAAAAGAGTTTTTTCAAAAAACTAATTTTGATGTTGATATTGAATTTTTATCTCAAAAAGATTTAATTGTTCCGATTAATTTAAAAACCGACGAACCCAAAATCTTAATTGGTGAAAAGGGTCAGACCTTAGTTGAAATTCAGAGACTTTTAAAAGCAATTTCAAGAAGAAGGATTGACCAGGAATTCTATATTGATTTAGACATTAATGATTATAAAAAAAAGAAAATTGAATATTTAAAGGAATTAGCAAAATCAATTGCTGATGATGTTGTTTTGCTAAAGCAAGAAAAAGAGCTTCCCTCTATGTCAGCTTATGAAAGAAGAGTTATTCATATGGAGTTAGCAAGTAGAGAAGATATTATGACTGATAGCGTAGGCAGAGAACCAGAAAGAAAGGTAGTAATTAGGCCGCATCCTTGATAAAATGCTCAGATTTATCATTAATGATTTCTAATCTTTCTTTATTCTATCAAAGGAAGTCCTAAAAAGGCCTTCCTGTTTTTTTTATTTCTGACACAAAATATTAACCTACAACTCTTTTTCTTTTTTTATCCTCAACACTTCTTTTGGAGAAGTTGTAATAATTTGGTCTTCAGTGTATGAGGCCACTGATTTTATAGCAACGTGTTTTTGACCGGCAAAGAATATTCCTTCACCCACTTCTGCTTCCAAAAGCAGATATTTTTCTCCCTCTGTTAGATTAAATATTTTCTGCACAACATCAATTGTTGCTGATGATTGTTTCATTAAAACCTGTAAAGATGAGTTTGTAATGATCGGTTGACCATAGGAAGATTTCATAAAGTCATTAACATCCTGTGTGATAGTGGTTACCCCCAGCCAGTATTTTCTGGCACGCTTGCAGATTCCATAAAGAAATGAAGCGCCGTCTTCATTTTGCATTATCCACCAAGCCTCATCAACCAGTAAAATTCTCTTTTTCAAATCTGTTCTAACTTTATTCCATATATATCTCATAATAATGAATAGTGCTATTGGCCGCAGCTCGTCTTCCATATCTCTTATTCCAAAAACCACAAGCGGTTTATCCATAGAAATGTTTGTTTGTTGGTTAAAGAATTGAGAAAAAGTTCCTTTTGTGAATTTCCTTACTCTTCTAACCAGTGATTCAGCGCCTTCCATTCCTTTTAAAATTTCTTCAAAGTCCTGCATTAAAGGTATTCTTTCTCTCCATGTAGACGAATCGCTTTCAGGCGTTATATCTTTTGCGGCATAAGTTTCAGTTAAGGCCTGGTCAATTATTGAATCCTCCTCAGGACTTAATCCTCCCAGCATGAGCCTTAAAAGCCCAACCATATTGATAACGTTTGAACGTAAAACATCAGCTGGTTTTTCCCCTTCTCTTGGTGAGGGTAAATCAAATGGATTGATATGGTTTGGTGAAGCTAATGAGATATTGAAAAAAGAACCACCTGCTGCATCAGCCAAATACTTATATTCATTTTCCGGGTCTAATATCATAACTTCAATTCCTGTCATTAAAGACCTTAAAATTTCTGTTTTAACAAAATATGACTTTCCGCTTCCCGATTTACCAAAAACTATCTCATTCGCGTTCTCCAAACCAAACCTATCAAACAAAATCAAAGAATTATTATGTCTATTGATCCCATAAAGTATTCCTTCATTAGAACTCAGATCAAAAGAAACAAAAGGAAAGATTGAAGACAGGGGACCTGTGTTCAATGTTGTGTGAACTTGAAGCTGGTCCAGTCCATAAGGAGCTGTGGTGTTAAAACCTTCTCTCTGCTGATAAAGAGAGGGTTTAATATAAATTAAGCGTGACTCTAAGATTGACCTTAACTTAGTCTCAACATCTCTTAATTGTTGTTCAGTGTCTCCATAAGCTGTTAAATAAACGCCGAATTTAAACATTCTTTCCTGAGCAGTCTGCAGTTTATCCCTTAAACCTTCCAGATCCTGATAAGCAATTTCTAGTGTTGGATCTCTAATTAAACCCTTTTCTTCTCTTTCGCCAAGTTCAGCTGCGACTTCTGTCACTTTTCTCCTTAATTGCTTTAGAACTGTTCCAGTATCAATCGGATGAATATGAATAGCAATATCCATTGGGGTGTCCATGTTAATAATCGGGGAAAACCAGCCAGTGCTTAAATATCTTGGATAAGAGAAAATGAAAAATGACCTAGCCAGTTTTTTGCCTAATTTCAGATGATCTGAACTTGTAGCAGTAAGAGAAGACGGCGCAATAATATCCTTAATGTCCATTGTTGGAGCTTCAAAAATCTGTGCTGGCAGTTCTTCTTTTTTCTTTTTAAAAAATGGGAATTTCATTTAAGATTTTTAATTTAGCTAATTAGTTCTGGCGGTATATCTGGGTAATAACCGACCTCAGATTCTTCTGGATGATACAAACTCCAGAAAAGTTCAATTAATTCAGAAGTGTTTAAGG
>Ga0114920_10001770_pt1 | contig 10097 bp, 9 predicted proteins | sample ChitaG_FD_88683 | JGI IMG/M metagenome (GOLD analysis project Ga0114920, IMG submission 88683) | Deep subsurface microbial communities from South Pacific Ocean to uncover new lineages of life (NeLLi) - Chile_00310 metaG | ecosystem: Environmental > Aquatic > Marine > Oceanic > Sediment ...
GCAGGTAACGGGAATCTAGAGATATCTGGATAAGAGTCTTTCATATTTCTGGTTTCCCGCTTCCGCGGGAACAAGCCTGGATTCCTGCTTTCGCAGGAATGACAAAAAGGGGCACTGATAACAGCTTAATTATATGTCTATTATATTATTTTTCAACTTCTTGGGAGATGATCAAATGATTTTAATTGTCATTGGGAGCAGCATCAATATCATTACGAACAGCATTAATGTCATTGCGAGCGTTAGCGAAGCAATCTCCACCAGCCCTATATTTTATTTTTAATTTATTATAAAATTAAGAAAGGCTAAAATGAAAAAATTAATTTTTTATATCTTAATCATCAATCTAATTATGATAGGACATTATACTTTATCCCAGGAAACAAAAAAGAACTTTGAACAGCAAAAAAAAGAACAAATACCCCAGCCCACCTATGAAGTTGAAGTCATCGTTACCAATGTTGATGTTGTTGTAACAGATAAGTCGGGAAAGCGAATCACAGGTCTTAAGCCCGAAAATTTTAAAATCTACGAAGATGGTTTGCTCCAGAGGATGACAAATTTTTATGAAGTCAAGGGAATGGAAGTTTATATCTCTGCATTTGATAAAGAAAAGAAGAAACTTATAGTTCCAGCCCAGCCTTTACCCGAAAAATCTTCAAGGTTCAGGAATAAAATTATTATCTATTTCGATAACTGGCATCTCCATCCTCTAAACAGAAATTGGAGTATAAAGAAAATAGAATCGTTCATTCGAAATAATTTTTCTGCTGAAAATAATGATAACCAAGGGATGGTTGTTTGTCTCGATCAAAAACTTGAAATCCTGCAGGAATTCAGCTCGAATCAAAGGCAGCTTCTTCAGGCTATAAATGAGGTAAAAAAACGCTCAGGGCAATCTCTTTTGCGTTTAAGAGCCAAAGAAGATTTGAGAAAAGAGCTAAACAGAATGGTTACAGAAACAACAAGTTTTGGTAGTAAATTTGATAATTATGAGAGAGCTCTGGGCCATGCACGAAATTATGTTGAAGCTGAGCAAAACGATCTTGTATACTCTCTGAAATCCATGAATGCTTTTATAGATTATTTGAGTGGAATCGAGGGTAAAAAAATACTGATTTATGTCAGCGACGGATTACCTATAAATCCAGGTGAGGAAATTTTTACTTTTCTCGATCAAGCTTTCCCTATGGGAAATGCCCGGTCCGAAGCCATGAACTATGATGCGACTGATTTTTTCAAGGAATTAACAGCAAAATGCAATTCTAATGAAATCGTCCTTTACCCCATCAATGCTCAGGGACTCGAGAGCATGATTCTCTCAGCAGATAAGGAGGCTGGATGGAACATTTATTCTCGTGGTTCTGGCATGGTGAAGCCTGGATCAAGAGTGAAGAACGATGCTCTTAAACTCATGGCCCGTGAGACAGGAGGCCTTGCCGTTTTGAATACCAATGATATCGAATCCGGCCTGGAGCGAATCGAGCAAGATCTTCAGTTTTACTATTCCCTTGGATATGTATCTCCCCATCGAGAGGATAACAAATACCATTCTATCGAGGTTAAGCTGGTTGGAATTAAGAAAAAATACAATCTTCGTGTTCGGCATGGATATCTACGAATTTCTCAAGAAGAAAAGATTAAGGAGAGTGTTTACTCGCGGCTTTTCCTTAAGCGTCAGTACAATCCCATGAACATTATGGTACAAATTTTGCCTTTGGAGCCAATCCCAGGGTCGAACAAGCTTCTTCTAAATCTAAAGATTCTTATACCGATAAAAAACTTAACATTATTTCCTCAAAACGATGATTATATCGGACAAATTAAAGTCTACATTGCCCTAATGGATTCAGAAGGGCGCCTATCTTCTGGCCATGAATTGACTGAACAGATAAAAATACCTGCCAAAGATTATGAAATGGCTATTAAGAGTAGTTACCCATATTATGCTGAAATGTATGTTGACCCGAGTCGTTATATCATCTCTCTTGCTGTAAAAGATGTTCCTGGTGCCACCACAAACTATCTCCAATTAGAAAGAGTGATTAAATAACAACATCTTTTCTAGACCCATCTTTCGGATGTTGTGTTCTTGACAATACCCTTGCCAAGCTTTATATTAGAGAAATAAACGAGGAGAGAGTTATGGAAATTAAAATGAAAATAAAAGGCTTGGTGGTTGACCCTATATCCAAAATGCCTATTGTTGTCCTCGAAGATCTCAATAGACAGAGAATGCTTCCAATTTGGATTGGAGTCTTCGAAGCTAATGCCATCGCTCTTAAAATTGAAAACATATCAACTCCTCGACCGATGACTCACGACCTTTTAAAAATCTTTCTGGATAAGCTCAACATTTCTATCGAAAAAATCGTAGTCAATGATGTCAGGGATAATACTTTCTATGCCCTGATTCACTGTCGCTATCATGACCAAAGCCTAATCATAGACTCTCGCCCCTCTGATGCCATCGCTTTGGCCCTGCGGGTGGACTCTCCTATATTTGTCGAAGAAGAAGTGGTCAAAAAAGCTCACAGCTTAAAATTTGACGAAAATTTAGAAGATTCTGAAAAGCTCAAGAAGTGGTTAGAAAATTTAAAGCCCGAAGATTTCGGCAAATACAAAATGTAAATTCTCTCTATTCCGTGCTTTCTGTCTACTCATTGTTTATATTTTATGCTTTTCTTCTGTTTTTTCTGGCTTAAATAAATCAAGTCCCACAACGGCCCGATGAGGGCATCGGGCACTACATTTATTTAATCTCCATGGCAGTTTAGCTAGTCCAGCCAGCTTAGTGTCGTGTCATGCGTGAAATATCGTATCAGGCACTCGTCATTCCCACGAATGTGGGAATCCAGTATTTCTGGCTCCTTCGGTGCTTCTGGATTCCCGCTTCCGCGGGAATGACGGTCATCTTTGCGACATTACATAGATGACAGGACACTAGCTATTTTCATGTCTTCAAAGTGAAAATCAGATAGAGAGCGATCAGGCCAAAAATTAAATTAGGCCCCCAGGCAGCCAGATAAGCATTCAAATAATTTACATCGCCAAGGCTTTTAAAAAGTCCAATCGCTCCCCAGTAGATCATTGCGATACCCATGCTTAAACCGATGCCCACCAAAGTCCCTCTTTTTCCCATGGAAAAAGCAAAAGGAATTCCAAGCAGAGTCATGATTAAACTGGCTAGGGGAAAAGATAATTTATAATTCAAAGCAACCTTAAACTTCACGGTTTCAAAGCCCCTCTCTTCAATCTCTTCTGTGTAGTTTTTGAGTTCTCCATAGCTCATCTGATCTGGCTCTTTCCACTCTTTCAAGAAATAGCTCTTTTCTTCAACCGGAGCGATATCCATTTCCTCTTTTCTTTCGAATTTTACTGGCCTGCCATTTTCGAATTCTCTATACCAACAATTTATCAAGGAAAGGTTTTCTCCTCTTAAATTTCCCTTTTCAGAATAGATTCTTCTTTTAAATGACCACGAAGAGAGGTCGATATCATAAATAGAAAGCTTGCTAAAAACAGAGTCTTTTGGATCAAAATAATTATAATAATAAATTCTGTCTTTATTCCGACTCAGAACCCAGCGCCGATCCAAATAACCGTAGCTCCGGGGAGGAACATCATTAATCTTATTCCAAGTCTCTTCGGCTTTTTTGTTAGCATAGGGAAGCACATTCTCCTGAAGATAGAAAGAAAAAAAACTGGCCATACAGGCCAAAAGGATCACAGGAAGGACAATCCGATAAAGGCTGATGCCGCAGGCTTTCATAGCCGTTATCTCATTGGATTTGGTTAAAAGGCCCAAGCTCAAAAGAGTTGCGGTCAGTGCAGTGACAGGAAGAATATAATGAACAAATTCTGGGATGCTGTAATGAATATATTCAAAAAGGAGAAAAATTGGCTTGTCGTGCTCATAGATATTATCAATCCGTTCAAAAAATGTGATAATCACAGAAATGGATACAAGAGCCAAAAAGACAAGCAAGAAAATGACCAAATATTTTCTAACGATGTAGCGGTCCAAAATGTTTGGGAACCGAAGGGAAAGGCGAGGCCATCTCAAGAGGCGTCTCCTTTTCTTCGGAGAAGAAATGCCTTTGTTCTTTTTCTTAAAAAAACGGGAAAGACCAGAAAAAAACGGAGATTCTTTTAATGACTTGCTGAAAAGGTAGAGTCCCACAAGTGCCAGGAGTATATCAGGACCCCACATCCCGATTAAAATAGAAATTTTGCCGTCCATAGCCATCTTTTCCCCTGCAGTAATCAAAACATAATAAATCAAGATTATTCCCAAGCTTATAGTGAAACCGCTTGTTCTTCCCCCCTTTTTTGTTGAAGCTCCTAAAGGAAGCCCCAAAAAAGCAAAAACCAAACAAGCAAAAGGAAGAGCAAATTTTTTATGAATCTCTACCCCGTGAGAAATATAGTCCTTGTTCTTTTGCCAAAGAACATGATTTCTTTCTGAGGCTTTTTCAATATTTGCTAACTCCTTTTTTATGATACGACGATCCGTGAATAACTCTTGGATATCTTTTTCTCTTACGCGCTTCTTTTTGGAAAGAGAATATAAAAAGCTCTCCACATTTATTTCCTCCTCAAGCTGTTTAAAAGAAGTCACTCTGTATTTCTCTGAATCAGAAAGAGGGTAGGAATGGAGGGATCCATCAAAAAGCTCAAGAATAGCTCTTTTTTTCTCTTGATAGAAACTCAGTCTTCCCTTTTTAGCTAAAATGACCCTGGGTTCCTCTGGAGGATCAGAAAAATAAATAAAGATGTTTTCCCAATTCTTATCTTGAGAGATATCTTGGATAAAGATGACAGTTTGAGGAAGTGTTTCATTAAATTCGCGTGGGTTTATCTCAAACTGGACTTTGGCCAGGACTGATTGAGAAAGTGTTTGAACCCATTTGTAGTTTGAGCGAGGAGCAAGATAGAGAGTTAAGAAAGAAGCCAGAAGCCATCCGCCAAGTGAAAAAATAAATACAGGTCGGAGAAGCCTTTTATAACTGATGCCTAAGGTTTTAAAGGCCATAATCTCTGAGTCAGAAGACAAGCGGCTCAGTCCAGCAAGAATGCCCATGAGCACAGCCATAGGCAAGGTAAAAGCAACGATGGAGGGAATAAGATAAACAAGAATGTTAAGAGTTGTTTTGAAAGAGACGCCTTTGGTGATGAAAATTTCTGAAAGAAGAAGAATTTCATTCATCAAAAAAACAAAGGTGGTGACAAGAAGGCCTATAAAGAAAGGAGGGATGAGTTCTTTAAAGACGTAGCGATCAAAAAACTTGAACACTTTGATATTTATATCATAGAAAAGGGGCAAAAAAAAGAAAGGCCCTAAGCTCAAGCTCAGGGCCTTCTGGATTCAAGCCTTAAAACTTAGTACAAACGCATTAATTAAAATGTCATTGCGACGTAGCAATCCTATCCTTTTTTTCTATGAGATACGCTCCTTTCAGTCGCCCGCAATGACAATGCATCAGTATTAATTGCGTTTGCGTTAGTACATATCGCCTGGTGGTGGGGGATATTTGGGACCTTTCTCTTCTTCAGGAATCTCAGAAACCAATCCTTCTGTTGTCAGGAGCAAGCCTGCGATACTAGATGCATTTTGGAGGGCGGCTCGCACAACCTTGGTCGGGTCAATGATGCCGGATTTAACTAGATCTTCATATTTTTCTGTTAGAGCATTGAATCCCTTATCTTGCTCCATATCTTTGACCTTCTCAACCACAATTGAGCCCTCTTGACCAGCATTGTTCGCGATCTGTCTGAGAGGTTCTTCAATAGCTCTGTTGATAATACTGACGCCGATCTGCATATCATCATCAAACTTTAGCTCCTTAAGAACTCTCTGGCATCTTAGAAGAGCTACTCCTCCACCGGGAACAATTCCCTCCTCGACTGCGGCCTTAGTAGCATGCATGGCATCTTCAACTCTTGCCTTCTTTTCTTTTAGCTCAGTTTCAGTGGCAGCACCAACTCTAATCAAGGCAACTCCGCCTACTATTTTGGCCAATCTTTCCTGGAGTTTCTCTATATCATAATCGGAAGTTGTTTCTTCGATCTGAGTTCTTATCTGCTTGATCCGAGCCTGGACATCTTCTTGCTTTCCTTTTCCCTCGACGATAGTGGTATTATCTTTGTCGATAACCACTTTCTTTGCTTCACCCAACCAGTCAATTCCAACATTTTCAAGTTTAACTCCAATATCCTCAGTAATCACCCTTCCTCCAGTTAAAGTGGCAATGTCCTCGAGCATGGCTTTCCGTCTATCCCCAAACCCTGGTGCTTTAACAGCAGAACAGTGAAAAGTTCCTTTGAGCTTGTTGACAACCAATGTCGCCAGAGCTTCCCCTTCGACTTCCTCAGCAATGACCAATAAAGGCTTTCCCATCTTGGCTATATTCTCGAGCAGAGGCAGAAGCTCTTTCAAATTGCTGATTTTCTTTTCATGGAGAAGGAGAAGGGGGTTTTCTAGGACACATTCCATTCTATCGGGGTCAGTAATGAAATAAGGAGATAGATAGCCACGGTCAAACTGCATTCCTTCAACGATTTCCATCGTTGTCTCCAGGCCTTGGGCTTCTTCTACAGTTATAACACCGTCCTTTCCGACTTTGTCCATTGCCTCGGCAATGATTTTTCCTATGGATTCATCGTTGTTGGCCGAGATAGTTCCTACCTGAGTAATCGTTTCTCCGCTCACTTGTCGGCTTATTTTCTTCAGCTCTTCTACAACTTTCTCCACAGCTTTGTCGATTCCTTTTTTAATCAAATTGGGATTAGCACCGGCCGTTACATACTTCAACCCTCCAGAATAAATGCTCTGAGCTAAGATTGTTGCTGTGGTTGTCCCATCTCCAGCTACATCTGAAGTCTTGGAAGCCACTTCTTTAACAAGTTGAGCACCAATGTTCTCCAAGGGCTCTTTGAGTTCAATTTCCTTAGCCACAGTCACACCATCTTTGGTGCTGGTGGGAGATCCGAATTTTTTCTCTAGAATGACATTCTTTCCCCTTGGCCCCAAAGTCTCTTTAACCACATCGCTTAAGGTATTTATACCTTTTAGTAGGGACTGTCTTGCTTCTTCACCAAGTGTGATTTTTTTTGCCATTTTTTCCTCCTTTTTTCAAAATTAGGTGATTTTGGCTAAGATTTCTTCTTCACGAACAATAATGTGCTCAATCCCATCAATTTCCACTTCTGTACCACTGAATTTACCGATAAGAACCTTATCACCCTTCTTTACTTCAAGAGGAACAACCTTCCCATCTTCGTTAACGCGACCTTTTCCTACTTCTATAACTTCTGCTTCTTGAGGTTTTTCCTTTGCGGTGTCGGGAATAATTATTCCTCCTTTCTTGATTTCTTTTTCTTCCAATCTTTTTAGAAGAACTCTGTCATATAAAGGTGTTATCTTCATTTGAACCTCCTTACTGAGAATTAATTTTTAGCAGCTTAAATGGAAGATTGCCAATATAGTTTAAATTCTGCTATCTGTCAAGAGAAAAATGGAAAAAATTAGCACTCTCTTCTTGAGATTGCTAAATTCTTTTTGTGATTTTTAAAGATTTTGTGATATTATGGAGAGTGTTGCGGTGAATTCCAAGGGCTTTGGCTATTTTGGTCTTATTTCCTTTGTATTTTTTTATGGCTATCTCTATGTAAATTTTCTCGAATTCTCTTAGAGAATCCTTGAATGGCAGTTCCTTTTCCACTATCTCATGGATCAGAAACTCCATTTTTTGATGAATGTTTAGGTCTTCAAATTTTTTTTCCATCTTTTTCCCCTCTACCAAGGATATCATTATAAGCCTCTTTAAAATCCTGTTTAAGGCTTTCAGGTATCATATAATAAATGGCTTTTGTTATTTTCAAACAATAAGGTGAAAGCTGTGACTCCTTTAGCGCTGTTTTATCAACAGGAAAGATCAACAAGGCAAAAACAACAACCCCGGATATAAGAATTCCTTTTAAAAATCCTAAAACTCCTCCCAAAACGTGATTCAAAAATTTTAAGGGCCCTTTCGCAAGCTTTGAAAGCAAATAAGCGATAAGCCATCCTAAGCACAATACAGCAATAAATACAGTAAAAAATCCTAGCAAATTAGAGACGGTTTGATTAGAAATCAGGCGCATATAAAACTGGGAAACATAGGGATAATTAAAAACAGCTAATATCAAACCTATAATCACAGCTGCGATGCCAATGATTTGCCGTATGAGCCCTTTCACAATTCCCAGGATAAATGTAATGATTAAAATAGCCATTAAAGTAATATCCAGCCAATTGAAGCTCATTTAAATTCTCCTTTTTCGCAGCTCCTCTACCATCCAGTATTCGCCCATCTTTATAGAACCAAATGGAATGTGGGGCTTTATTGTTCCGTGAAAATCAGAACCAGCGGTAGGAACCAGGTCGAGCTCTTTCGCTGTTTCCTTGTAGAAATCTGTCTGGGCAGGGTTATGGTAAGAAGAATAAACTTCCAAGCCGACAAGACCTTTTTCTTTTAATACAGCAAGATCTTTCTTTTTCGTCTGTTGAAAATAAGCGCCAGGATGAGCAAGCACTGGAACGCCTTCTGTTTGGGGAGAGGTTTGGATAATATCCAATAAACTTACGTTTCTGCGGGGAACAAAAGCGGGCTTCCCATCCATGAAATAGTCTTTATAAAATAGGTAGGGAGCAAATAGGCGATTTTTGCCTTCTAAGTATTTTTGAAAGAGAGGGTCTTTGGTTTTTTCTGCCTTATCCAGAAGAATCTGAGCAATTGTCACTCCTAATGGAGGATGAGGCCTCGACTTTTTAAGAACCTCTTTCCAGGTAATATCAATCCCCATTTTTTGAAGTTTACCCACTCTCTCTTCTGCTTCCTCAAATCTTCTCTTGGAAACTTTCTTAATAATCTCCTTAACAACTTTCTTCTTCCAGCTTAAAAAAGGAAGCAGGAGATGAAACTCGCGGTTATCGAAAAGAGTTGTAATCTCAATGCTTGGAATAACCTCGACTCCAGCTTTATGGCCGAGTTGTAAGGCTTCTGGATAGGCTGATACTGTATCATGATCGGAAATAGAAATAGCTCTCAGTTTGTTTTCTTTTGCCAGTTGAATAATATGAAAAGGAGAGAAGTCTCCATCACTGCTATTATTAGAATGAATGTGCAAATCGACTGAACCTGCATTACAATTCATGCTTTCCTGTTAAGCGATGGTAGATTTCCAGATATTTTTTGGATGTCTCTTCGATAATAGACTGTGGCAAATGAGAGGGCAGAACAAAATCAAAGGCAGATATTCGATCAGAAGCCTTTATAAGATGGTTGTCTTCCACTTCATAGATATATCTCACTTTCCCCTTCTTGTGGAAGGGAAGTTCTGGAATGGATATTTGTGAGTATGCCTTTTCCATGTTGGCTAAAGAATAAAAAAAAAAAATCTAAAAAGCAACTAAAATGACATTCCTATAAAACTCAGCATCCGGCCCGCCCTTTCTCCATCACGACGGAAAGAAGGAAACATTTTTTGGCAGTGAGTACAGATATCTAAAGAATAAACATTTTTCTTTTGCACACCTAGGCTGAGCAGTTGTGAATAGTTGGCCTCTTTCAAATCAAGAAAATATTTTTTCCTTCGGCTGGAATGAGGAAGGAAAAATTCTGGATGAAATCCTTGTTCTTCATAACTTTCCCTGACATCCTCTCCTACCTCATAGCACTCATTTCCAATACAAGGGCCCATAGCGACTAAAAGGGAAGAGGGGAAACATCCATAACGGTTTTCTAAATCTTGTATAACACGCTGAATCACTCTTTTTTGAGTTCCCCTCCAGCCACAATGGACAGCTGCAATCGCTTTTCTCATCTCATCCACAATGAGAACCGGAAGACAATCAGCTGTCTTTATGATGAGAAATAGTGAAGGAAGGTTTGTTATCATGCCATCGCCTTTTAGATTTTTATCGGGAACTTTATCGACAAAATGTATAACATTGGAGTGGACCTGATCGAGAAAGATCAATTTAAAGTTTTTCCACTCTGTCCTTTCCTTAAAATTTTTCTCTCTCCAGTTTCTTGTTCCGAAACCATGAAAAA
>Ga0114920_10001771_pt1 | contig 10096 bp, 11 predicted proteins | sample ChitaG_FD_88683 | JGI IMG/M metagenome (GOLD analysis project Ga0114920, IMG submission 88683) | Deep subsurface microbial communities from South Pacific Ocean to uncover new lineages of life (NeLLi) - Chile_00310 metaG | ecosystem: Environmental > Aquatic > Marine > Oceanic > Sediment ...
AAACAGGCGCTTGAGGCCTCACAAACTAAAGTGATAACTGTTAATGAAAATATCACATTACACAGAATTGTGCCAATTACACATTTTGACAGTCTATTGAGTTCATCATGACACATTTCGATGATTTGTTTGCCTCGGACTAGGCTGTGGGAAAGGCCGTTGCCACTGAGTGATGACCCCGCTGACGAAGCCAACTGCTACTAGGCTAAGATTTTAGCCAACCACATATAAGCTACGTTGATTTAAGCCCCAGCATATCATGAGAAGTGAGTGACCTTGTGTTGACTACTCCCCACGTTTTTATTCGTTCGTGGTGGACAGCTATGACCAGAAGATTTATACTTGTTCTAAAACGGCTGAGGAAACTAGTGCCGAAATTCTATCACGGTGAGCAAGTGGGGCTTAAATATAAAGCAAGACCGGTAGGTTTCTGGAGAAGGTTTCCCTTTTTCTTTTTGCCATACTTAACGGGAGACGTAATCTGGATTAAACTCTCGGTAAAACCGTCATTTGAAAATGTAAGCTGGCGAGACGGAATTTTGCAAATAGACCCACCGGTTATGTCCGATGAGCCTGGTTGGGAAGGCGGACCACTAATTCCATTATCTGATTATGTTTTTAAGGTTAGAAGATATGGAGAATGGTCTGTAGGTAAGTGGTGGTCAGCGAACTTACCCTTAAAAGGGGGAGAGAATTTTCACCAACCTTGTAATATAAAGTGCACTTTAGTCTTTCAAAATATTATTGATGACAAAATTGAGCAAACTGTGCCTATACCAATAGCTGACATTGAAGTTGTATCCAGAGGACCATTCCTTACACAAGTCTATATGTGGGTTTTTGGCCTCATCAGTGCTGGACTGATAGGATACTTCATAAATGCCTTAACCTAGGTAGCCAACCACAAATGAGGAGAACCCTTCCCACAGAGCAGGCATAATTAGGAACAAGGATAGACGAACCTGATATGGTAGGAAGAGGTAGCTTGTCTCGTCAAAGGTTTGAGCGTCTGGTGAGAAGGGCGCTGGCAACCCTGCCAGAGGAATTCCAGATGAGACTGGAGAATGTGGCGGTGGTGATAGAGGACGAGCCCCCTGAAGACATGCCCGACACTATGGGTCTCTATGAGGGAGTGCCCCTCATAGAGCGCTCACTGGAGGGTATGACCTTGCCCGACCGGATAACGCTATTTAAGGGGCCCATTGAGCGCTCCTGCCGCGCTGGGGAGGAGATTGAGGCTGAGGTGCGCCTCACAGTGCTCCACGAGGTGGGGCACTTGTTTGGGCTAGAAGAGGCACAACTGGAATAGGCAGGGGAACGGCACTGCGACCAATGTGTTATACTTGTGCTTGATAGAAGTTCGAATTCTAGCCGGGGATCAATTCTGCTGTTTGCGAACCGGAACTGATACAAAGTGATTCGAACTAATAGGAATCAAAACGCGCAGAAACTAGCAATTATGGAACGTTAGCCGGTGTGTACTTTGATAGTAGTGAGTGCCTACATATCCTTATTAGGTATCAGCATCTAAATAATCAGGAGTCGAAGACATGAAGTATAGTCATCTCATGCCACTAGCTCTAGTTCTTACCCTTACGCTTACGCTCAGCTGTGCTCCACCTAGGCCTGCGGAATTTTCCCTCAGCTCTTTGGTCGTCCCACCGATGATACTGGAGGCTGGAAATCCGATTGCGGTGAAGGTGAATGTTACAAATGTGGGGGAAGTTGAGGGCAGTTATGATGTAAGGCTGAAAGTCGACAATGTGGTAGTAAGTACCAGGGAGGTCACACTGGGAGGTGGAGATACAACGACGGTCTTCTTTACCTATTCCACGGATGATATTGGTACCCATTACGTTGAAGTAGACGGATTAACAGACACATTTATCGTGTCCTCTCCTGAGCCGATACGGCCTGTCGCGATTGTATCTCCTAAGGACGAATTTGAAGTCCCTTGGCGCCACACTATTCAGGGTATGGCACAGGAAGAGATCACCAGCTTAGGGTTAAATGTCTATATACTCATTTATCCTGTCGAATCAGATGGACCATGGTGGGTTCAACCACCGGTTGTTGTTACTCCGGAGGGGTATTGGCAGGCAGATGCTTACTTTGGAAGGGACCCGGCAGCGTATCCCGAAGATATAGGGGATTTCTTCTACGTCATTGCTATAGCTACAGGACTAACGCTGGAGCCTGGACAACAATGGCATTCTCTTCCTGCCTTCGCCTATACGTCCAATGCCGTTCTAGTAAGCCGACGGTAACGCAAGATGCAGAGGAACTCAGGGCAGAGCCGACTCACAGAAATCATGGTCATAGTTGCCTCTATATTCACCATAATAGGCACTCTGGGGTTCTTTGCGTTTACTATTCGTGCCGCTTTTGATAAGCCGGCTCTAACCTATGAGGATAATAGTTACCCAGTTAACACTCAAAGCCGTCTGGTTCATATCGCCGTTAGAAACGAAGGCCAGCGTTCAGCCGAGGAAGTTGTAATAGATATCACGGTGGATGGAGAAATTGGCAATATATGGACTCGGAAGGGACGCATAGTTGGAGAAATTGAAGAGGTTGAGCTTTTCCAGGACCAGGCGGTGATCCGCAGGAACAAATCATGGTGTAAGGTAGAAGTTCGCTATATAGCAGAGGAAATCAAATACGAGGTTGGTTTGCTAGTCAAGCCCAAGGGTGATAAAGCAAGCTATAAGCTACTCATAACTTCGAAGAATGGTGGAGTAGCGGAGAAATACGTCAAAAAGGGCCCAGGATCATTGGTAAAGGGTTTTATTGCTGGAGCGATCTTTGGGGTGGCAGCAGTCTTTCTAGTTCTAGGGGTAAGGTGGTTTCGACGCAAAGGAGAAGAGGCCCGACGCAGCAAGGTATGAGATAGGTCTTTGAGCGTGGACTACGATGGAGAATTCCATGGGTGGGCTCAGATGTGACTCATGCACGATAAAGCCCGCTTCCACAGAGTTTGGATTTTCCCTAGCTCAACGTAAAGCATTCCAAGCTGCTCAAGGCCGTCCAAGATGCCTCTTACTTGCTGGCTTTGTATTCCATCGACCAACCTAACTGCCTGTTGTGCTCTGGCACTTCGTTCTACTTCATAGCATTTAACAAAAGGGCGAGTTGTGTAGCCTTTGATTTATATAAACTGCTCGCTTGCTCTAGAAGGGCACCTCTATACTCACCTTGGTGCCCTTATCAAGTTCAGATTCTACCTTCAAGCTTCCACCCAGCAACCGTGCCCTCTCCTGCATTCCGGTAAGCCCAAGCTTACCCAAGCGAGACAGGTCACCTAAGTTTTTGGGTGGGGCAAAGCCTTTGCCATTATCCTCAACGGTCACCTTGGTCGTCCGCTCATTGAACGTGACTGTAACCTGAGCCTCGGAGGCTGAGGAATGTCTGGCCATGTTCCTTAACGCCTCTTGAATGACGCGGAATAGCATCAGCTCCACCTCAGCGGAGAAGCGCCGCTCAGAACCCACTACCTGCAGCTTGGCATCAATCCCGCTTTCCTTGCCCGTCTCGCTGGCCAGCCACTCCAGAGCTGGAATTAGCCCTAGGTCATCTAGAATTGATGGCCGCAGGTCCCGACCAAATTGGCGCACCTCCTGTAGCACTGTCCTAATCTCCTCATGCAACCTCCACAAGAACCTAGTGTCACCCATGCGAAGGCTCGCCTTGCTTTGCAGAAAGTGCTCCAGTTGATGAAGCATAGCGATAAGGGTCTGGGCAGTGCTATCATGAAGCTCGCGAGACATGCGCTTCCGCTCTTCTTCCTGAGCATTGGTGATGTGCTGCAGGTAGAAGCGCAGGTTCTCCTCCATGCGCCTCTCTTCGCTCACATCCCTGGCGATATGTTGGAAGCCGACAGGCTTCCCGTTAACAGTAACTAGATTGGTGGTCAGGTGCAAGATGGACTCAGTCCCTTGCTTTGTGATTAGCCTCTGTTCATAAGGTTGAACAATAGGCTGTGCATTAAGTAGCGTGGTTCGGATCTCTTTTGCTAGGTGTAGGCTTTCTTCGGAAAGGAAAGCTCTAACATTCATATGGGATAGCTCTTCCGCTTTGTATCCGGTAAGCCTGGCAGTCGCCTCATTAGCTGAGGTTATGTTTCCATCCATGTCGTGAACCCAGATGGCATCGTGAGCCCTTTCAAACAGCTCCTTGTATCGCTTCTGTGAAATCTCCAATTGTTTGGCTGTTGTTAGCTGCTCTTGATAAAGACGTGCATTCTCAATGGCGATACCAATTTCGTCGGCGATAGCTGTCAGCAATTCTATTTCCCCAACAGCAAATTTCCTGTGCCGATGCATAGCTACGCAAAGCGTACCTACAACCCTACCCTTGGATTTCATGGGCACAATGAGCTGTGCCTGGAGCTTCTCCTGCCTTACTGCCTCTCGGGTCAATCTAGGATCGCGCGAGGCGTCTTCTACCAGCAACGGCTCCCCGGTCTCTGCCACTCGCCCATTAAAGCCTTCACCCATCCTCATCCTGTCTACGCTCTGGGCAAATTCTGAAGGTATACCTTCGTAGACCACGAGTACCAACTCTTTCGTCTCTTCCTCAAGAGTATATATGAGGACAATTTCCACACCCATTACTTCCATAACCATACCAATAGCAGAGGACAGGAGCGGTCCCATTTCTAAAGACTCGGCGAGCGAGCTGGATAATCTGCTCAAAGCGGTTAGCTCTTTCTCGCGTTTCATTGTGGTTCGAATTTGGGAGCGCAGCTTCTCCTGAGCTGTGACCATTGCCATTATGGCCTGCTCCCGTTGTTCTATGACCTCCATTTGCTTGGCTCGTGCTCTAAACCACAAGCATGCCAGAACACCAACTAGAGTTATGCCAGCAGTCTCGAGCAATGCATCTAGAGGGCTGGGCGAAATAATAAGGGCACGAGGCAGCATCAAAAATAGCGCAATCAGGGAAGCGATTAGCCCTCCTGCAAGCCCAAAGACGAAGCCAGAGTATACTACGGGCACTAGAAACAGTATGCGGTCAAAAGCATGGCGAGCCAAACCGAAATGGAAGCTAGGAGGAACTGTGCCCACGATTCCGATTTGCTCAACATAGTGGAGGACGCCACAGCCTGTCAGCAAAGCGAATATCAGCCATAAATGTGGGCTACGGAGAGCCCTTTTTATTTGTGTCAAGTGTCTCAGTGAAACCTTTACCATATCTTCTCTGCATGGCCGTGCCAGTTTTAAGGGATGTCCTCTAATACTAACCAGCCACTCTTTAAGGCATGGATTACTGCCTCGGTGCGAGAGCCTACGCCCAGTTTATTGAAGATGGTTCCCAGATGAGCCTCCACGGTGCGTACGCTTAAGCATAACTCCTCGGCAATATCCTTATTGCTCATGCCCTTGGCTGCTGCTTTGAGTACGGCCATCTCCCGCTCGGTGAGCAGGTCAAAAGCTTTGCCCTCGGGCTTGCCCAAGCGCCTAAACCGCTCTATTACCTTACGGGCCACAGCCGGGTGAAGCACGGACTCTCCCTTGTGCACAGCACGGATAGCTTCGATGAGCTCTCGGCCACTCACATCTTTCAGCAGGTAGCCACAAGCGCCTGCCTCAAGCAGAGGAAAAATATACTGCTCGTAATCATAGGCAGTCAGAATAAGTATTGCCGTTGATGGACTGTGGGTCTTTATCAGCCTAGTGGCATCAATACCACTTAGTTTGGGCATGGCTATATCCATAACCACAACATCAGGTTTCAGTTGTCGTGTTAGCTCTACGGCCTCCTCACCATCTCCGGCTTGCCCGACTACTGTCAGGTCACTCTCGCGGTCTAAAAACTGACAGATGCTCTCCCGCACTACCACGTGATCCTCAGCCAGCAGCACCCGCACCTTTTTCATGATATCTCCCCAATTCAATTGTAAACCCTCCTAGCCAACTTACGCAACTGAGGTAATTACGGCAAAGAGGGTTAGTGAAAACCCTACCTCATCCCTAGGAGAAACCATCAACGGAGTCTGATTTGAGGCAGGTTTTCCCTAGCTCAGAAGCAAGCACATCCACCGATGTATTGATAAAGCAAAGGTGGTTAACTGAAAGTAGAAGGACTTTAGAATGAAAACTGATAGGAGGAGATGGTTATGGGTCTGAGAGCTTATTTCATGGTGACTACAAACGATGGTCTAACGCAGCGCGAGTTCGTCAAAGCAGTGCGCGAGGTAGAGGATACACCGGGTGTGGACTTTGTTGACCCTGTCATTGGCTCTAGGGATATGGTGATTATGGTGGACGCTCCAATCACTGTTGAGGCTTTAGCCAAAAAGATAGGGGCTAAGCAATGGGTCAAGGAGATGGAGGTTCTGAGAATAGTGAGTATCTTCGAGCGACATAAGACCGCCAGGATGCCACTAGCTGAGAGCGTTGAGAGAAAGCCAGTACCTGAGCTGTTAACTGCGTAAGCCGTTCCAGAGTCAAACCCTTACCGTCGGCTCGAAGACGACTGGGTTTAAGTGGTCAAATCTTACGTAAAGCGAGGGCACGATGTGGAAACTGTAACTGAACAAAGGTGGCAGCCGGCAGCCAAGGACAAGCTCAGTCTAGCAACACTCGTAGCACATGATGGATACAGGATATTGGAGCGGCAGAACTTAGCCCCTAAGATTCACCTCCTCAAGATTGCAGCGCCGGCTATTGCCAGGAAGGCCAAGGCAGGACAATTTGTTATCATCCGTGTGGATGAAAGGGGGGAGCGTATCCCCCTAACCATTGCCGGCTGGGATCAAGACAACGGAGACATTACCATCGTTTTTATGGAAGTGGGCGCTTCGACGATGATGTTGGCCACAGCGGACGCCGGGGATTGTGTCAAAGATGTTGTCGGTCCCCTAGGTGTGCCTAGCCACATCGAAAACTTTGGTAGTGTGGTGTGCGTCGGTGGCGGAGTGGGGGCGGCACCGATAGTGCCTATCGCTCAGGCTCTAAAGCAAGCCGGCAACAGGGTGATTTCTATAATAGGCGCTCGTAGCCACAGCCTGCTTTTCTGGGAGGAGCGTTTGGGAAACTTCAGCGACAGACTAATAGTGACCACGGATGACGGCTCCTATGGCAGAAAAGGCTTGGTTACCGAGCCATTAAAGGACCTTTTGCAAAGCGAGACGGTGGACAGAGTCATTGCTATAGGCCCGGCTATCATGATGAAGTTTTGTGCCAAGACCACGGAGCCCTTCGAGATTAAGACCATTGTTAGTCTGAACCCCATCATGGTTGATGGCACTGGCATGTGCGGCTGCTGCCGTGTTAGCATCGGCGGTATGACTAAATTCACCTGCGTTGACGGGCCTGAGTTTGATGCTCACCAAGTTAACTGGGAGCTACTATTTGCTCGCCAGCGGACCTATCTAGAAAAGGAAAACCACGCCTTAAAGGATTGCAAGTGGCGCGCTTTCCAGAAGACCTTAGTAAGTGCCGCAGGTTAGGTTAATGACTACCAAGGTAAATTTGAACCGAGTGGCTATGCCCAAGCAAAGCCCCCTATTAAGGGTGCTGGATTTCCAAGAGGTGGCACTAGGCTACACTAAAGAGCAAGCAATAGCGGAAGCAAGCCGCTGTCTGCAATGCCCTAAAAGATCTTGTGTAGATGGTTGTCCGGTGGGAATAGATATACCGGGGTTTCTCAAAGAAGTTCGGGAGGGCAATCTGGCTAAGGCAGCGAAGATACTCAAAGTTAAGAATAGTCTGCCTGCTATCTGCGGCAGGGTATGCCCTCAAGAGACCCAGTGTGAGGAAAAATGTAGCCTTGCCAAGAAGGGAGCGCCCATAGCCATTGGCCGATTAGAGCGCTATGTGGCTGATTGGGAGCTGGCAGACATCGCTCAGCGCCGACCGCAATTCATAGCCCCAGAACCGTCAGGCAAAAGCGTGGCTGTAGTTGGTGCCGGACCAGCCGGGCTTACTGTGGCCGCAGACCTAGCCAAACTGGGCCATAGAGCTGTCATTTTTGAAGCCTTACATGTGGGCGGCGGGGTGCTTGTGTATGGTATCCCGGAGTTTAGATTGCCCAAGGCCATTGTACAAGCAGAAGTGGAATATGTGAAGTCCCTGGGGGTGGAGCTGGCACTAAATTGCGTCGTTGGTAAAACGCTCAGCGTCGATGAACTGATCCGAGATGGCTTTCAGGCTGTGTTCCTGGGTACGGGGGCTGGTCTCCCCATGTTCCTGAACATTCCAGGAGAGAATCTGAGCGGTATCTATTCTGCCAATGAGTTTCTCACCCGGGTGAATCTAATGAAGGCTTACCTTTTTCCTGACCACTTGACGCCGGTTAATGTCGGTGAGCGAGTAGTAGTAATCGGGGGCGGAAATGTGGCTATGGACTCTGCCAGATGTGCCCTCAGGCTGGGTGCTCACCAGGTGCGCGTGGTATACCGACGCTCCCAAGCTGAAATGCCAGCCCGACGCGAGGAGGTAGAAAATGCTGAGGAAGAGGGGGTCATCTTCCAGTTCCTGACAAACCCCAAGAGGTTCCTTGCTGATGACCAAGCGCAGGTAAAGGCGATGGAATGCTCAGAGATGGAGCTAGGGGAGCCTGACGCCAGTGGCAGGCCACGCCCAATTCCCAAACCTAATAGTGAGTTTATCATAAAGACGGATACCGTAATCGTTGCCCTAGGCACAACCCCCAACCCTCTAATCCCAGCTACAACTGAAGGGCTGGAAATCACAGGAAAGGGCATTGTTATCGCTGATAAGGAAACTGGACTTACGACTAGGCCAGCGGTGTGGGCTGGGGGTGACCTGACCACAGGTGCAGCCACAGTCATTAGTGCCATGGGTGCTGGTAAGCGCGCTGCCGCCTCTATACACGCCTATCTGACAGCTGAAGCAGCAAGCTAAAACAAAGCAGGCGAAGTTTGAGTTTAAAGTAACAATTGTCCAGAATGTGCACTCAACAACAAAGAGGCTGGATATTCTTTGCATACAAATATCCACCTCTTCGGTAATCTAAATACCCGCGATACTAGCTTTAGCTCTTCCCTATCCTGAACATCTTGGTCCCACATACTGGGCATACACCCTGAGTCGCCGGCTTACCATTCTTCATGATTATGCTCTTGGCATCCTTCATTTCTCTTTTGGCTCGGCACTTCATACAATATGCTTGCATTTATCAACCTCCTTTTTGATTATGAACGATAAACAATTCCTTCCGTGATGTCAATAGCCTAATAGTCATACAAATCCAATTTAGGGGGTAACAGAAGCTTGATTTGTGCAATCAGCTACTACCTATGCTGGCAGTCTCTACTTTACAACGAGAGATGCCCTGTAATCAAAATCTGGGCGGTTTTCCGGGGTGGTCAAGTTTATACCTTGTCCCTCTCCTTCAAAGGAGAGGGGGACAGCCGCGGTGAGGTTGATAAACAACCCCTTCCCCTTGATAAGGGGAAGGGGATAAAGGGGATGCGGAGAGGATGCGGAGATGATAAGAGAGGCTTCGCCTCTTTTTGAAGGGGCGAAGCCCCTTCAATACCAAGGTGCAGCTGTTGAACATATTCAACAAAAAGGGGCTGAATTTGTAGAATTAAAAAGACAAAAAAGGGGGTCGAGGATTTGAACCCCTGACCCCCTGATTATCGGTAGAGCACAAGAAACGAGGTTTGCATCGGTTACAGTAATACGAAGCCCCACCCATGGTTTTACCGTTCCGTTTCTTCCAGCCGTGACCTAATGGGCAGGGCTGTTTCTTGGGCATGTTTGGTCCACCATGGCTGGTACTGATAAACTTATGGGTAGGTTACTCTTTGGGCGGCAGCCGGGTCACGGTCTGCAGCTCCTGCGGGCTTTTCGCCGTTTTTGAGCGGAATAACCCTTTCAACTTCTCCCAACACATGGCTACCTCCTTTCCTTATTTTACCATGTTAAAGTCAAATAGTGCCGGTTGCTCGGCTTTTCTCCTAGCTGCCACTCCCTCTCTCTTCTGTCGCCTCTCAGGTCTGTCTTTATCCTGCCTTGCCGTAGTTCTCTTCTGATAGAGCCCCTCTTTGAGCCGATTGAGGTCGCTCACCAGGTCATCCCTTAGCGACTCTACCTGGATATCCTCTGGTATCTCGGTCTTGTTA
>Ga0114920_10001772_pt1 | contig 10094 bp, 7 predicted proteins | sample ChitaG_FD_88683 | JGI IMG/M metagenome (GOLD analysis project Ga0114920, IMG submission 88683) | Deep subsurface microbial communities from South Pacific Ocean to uncover new lineages of life (NeLLi) - Chile_00310 metaG | ecosystem: Environmental > Aquatic > Marine > Oceanic > Sediment ...
AGAACTCCGGCACAAAATGGGTACTACAGGTAGAAAATAAGTTTTCAATTATAGTTGGCAGCATATTGCTGAAAGGTATTTCAAAACCTATGAAGCAATCATCAAAAAATAGACTGATCATAATGGCACATCCAGATGATCCTGAGTTGGCGTGCGGCGGTACGATAGCACAGTGGACAGAGTGTGATAATGTCCACTACATAATCATTTCGAGCGGGGATAAAGGAACATGGCAAAAAGATGACTCTCCAAATAAAACTGCATACAGACGAGAACAAGAAGCAAAACGTGGAGCAAAATATCTAGGTGTGAAGAAGGTTATCTTTTTACGACATCCTGATGGTGATATCGCCAGTGCTGATACGCTCAAGCTCGAATTGGCGGCTCTCATTCGACACATCAAACCTTATACCATCGTGACCCATGATCCCTGGCGCAGGCAATTCCATCCTGATCATCGTGCAACCGCCTTCGCAGTGATCAATGCTATTATGATTGCGCGGGATTGGCATTTCTACCCTTTTCTTCATGAGATCGGACTCTTTCCGCACCGTCCCCAGGAATTATTCCTTACTCCGACTGATAAACCTACTTTTATAAATGATATTTCCGCTACTATTAAAAAGAAAATCAGGGCAATAAGAATTCACAAAAGTCAGCTGGCACAGCTTCCTAACTGGGAAGAACGAATTAAAAAACACGCAGAGATTGATGGTAAAGCCGCTGGATATAAATATGGCGAGGGTTTTTACAAAATGCACCTGTAGTTCCTGAACCACTAATCAAGCAAGAAAAGAATGAATGGTTAAAAAAATTAAATAATGTAGCATTAAGTTCAGATGCCTTTTTCCCATTCTGAGACAATATTGATAGGGCGAGCCGCAGCGGGGTAAAATATATTGTGCAGCCTGGTGGTTCAATCAAAGACGAAGACATAATAAAGGCAGCAAATAATTATGGAATGGTAATGGCTATTTCAGAAGTAAGACTTTTCTATCATTAATTACGGTCAGATTATCAAGGATGTCCAATGTACCACAAAGAATGCAAAGGCTACCCAGCAACAAAATATTATACCAACACCTTGTAATATACTAATTTTTAAATATAATACGTGATGGACGCATCCATTCCATATCTTGGTGAAGGTTTTTCTCTTTTTACTGCTGTGGTCTGGGCATTAGCAGTCATTCTGTTCAGAAAAAGCGGGCAAACAGTTCACCCCCTTGCCCTTAATACTTTTAAAAATTTGCTGGCATTTGTTTTATTCATCCCAACTATATGGTTTTTTGGGGAAACATTACTTCGTCCGGTCCCTGCACATATCTATATACTTTTGCTGTTAAGTGGTGTTATTGGTATAGGTATTGGTGATTCACTTTTTTTTAAAAGCTTAAACCTGCTCGGCGCCGGACTGACCGCTATTGTCGATTGCCTGTATAGTCCTTTCATAATCGGACTATCTATTATCTGGCTCAGGGAAAGCCTGACCTTTGTGCAAATTATAGGTGCGCTTTTAATTGTATCTGCAATATTGATTGGAACCGGCATAACAAAAAGCGAAGGAATCAGTCGAAAAAACCTGGTCTTGGGAATCTTTTATGGAGTACTGGCGCTTGCCTCCATGGCAGTGGGCATTGTTATGATAAAACCCCTGCTTGCTCAATCTCCTCTATTGTGGGTAATAGAAATTCGTCTATTTGGTGGTCTTATAGCCCTGGGAATAATTCTTTTATTCCATCCGAAACGGCGCAAAATCATCTCTTCACTCTTTGCAACCCATAGCTGGTCCTGTACAATATCAGGTTCATTTCTCGGTGCGTATGTAGCAATGTTTGTCTGGCTGGCTGGAATGAAATATACCCAGGCATCAATTGCATCGGCATTAAATCAAACAAGTACCATTTTTATATTTATCTTTGCCGCTATCTTTTTAAAAGAACCGATAAATCTGAAACGCACAATAGGAATTATCCTTGCTTTTATTGGTTCTTTCCTTGTGTTATTTGGACGATAAGTTTTGATGTAGCGTGAGGTTTTCTAAAAAAAGTTAAAAATCTGTATATTATCTATTCGAACAACGCCTCAACAAAGGTATGGGGATCGAATTCTATAATGTCCTCTATATCCTCACCAATTCCAAGGTAAAGGACAGGTAATTTCAATTCATTGCAGATTGGGATTATTGCCCCACCTTTTGCAGTCCCATCAAATTTAGTTAAGATTAGACTATTAACGCCAGTTTCCTGGGTAAAGACACGCGCTTGCTGAATAGAATTCTGCCCCAAATTAGCATCAATAGTTAAAATATTCAGGTCAGGACCTGTTGGCTTCAATTTTATAATGACGCGCCTTATCTTTTTCAATTCATCCATCAAATCGCTTCTAGTATGTAATCTTCCGGCAGTATCGATCAAAATGGTATCAATCGATTTTGCCCGCGCCTTAGAGATTGCATCAAATACCACGGCTGCTGCATCCTGACCTTTTTGCGAAGCAACAATCTCCACACCTGCTCTTTTTGCCCAGATTTCTAACTGTTCACTTGCCGCATCGCGATATGTATCAGCACAAACAAGAATTACTTTTTCTTTTTTGCTATAAAGATTTGCCAATTTCGCAACAGTAGTTGTTTTTCCCGAACCATTTACACCACTTACTATAATTATTAAAGGTTTGTTATTTTCAATTAAAGGTTTGGGCAAATCTAAAAGATTGATAATTTCATTCTTCAATGCTCCGGTTAAATCACCACTCTGCTTTATCTTTTTTAGTATAACCTCAGTATATTTAGCACCAACGTCTGCTCGCAGTAAGATTTCTTCAATATCGCTGACACACGCACCTTTGGTGTGTGAAAATAATTCTGTTGCCTTACTGAGTGCTTTCTTGAATCTATTAAACATCATTAAATCTGAATACGGAGATTACTCTAATGAACCAATCTTTTCAAGGTCAGCGAGTTTTGCTGAAATGATCTTGCTCTGCCCGGGTTTTTCCATGGTCAAACCATAAAGGTAATCTGTATATTCCATGGTTGCCCGATTATGGGTAATGATAACAACCTGCGTTCTTTGCGAAAGGTCTCGCAAAAATTTATTGAAACTGATGACATTCACATCGTCGAGAGGTGCATCAATTTCATCAAGTATGCAAAAAGGCGCTGGTTTAACAAGATAAAATGCCAGAAGCAAACTTATTGCCAAAAGCGTTCTTTCCCCACCTGAGAGTTGATTAATAGTTTTTAGCCGCTTGCCTTTCATACGAACAACAATATCAACCTTTGAAGTCAAAGGATTGTCAGTATCGCTCAAAACCAAATCTGCGGCACCACCTTCAAAGAAATTTGAGAAAACAAAATTGAATTCCTTTTTTACCTGTCCGAAAATATCGACAAATCTTTCACGAGCACGCGTATCGAGTTCTTCAATTGAGTTTAACAGACTTCTTCTTGCCGTAATAATATCGTCACGCTGTTCAAGGAATTCATCGAGTCTTTTCTTCTCATTTTCATAAAGTTCTAAACTCAATGGGTTAACCTCTCCCAGTTTTTCTAATTTTCCCTTTATCTGTAATAGTTTTGCCTCAGGCTCAGGAATTTCTTCCTCTGGAATATAATCCTTAAGATTAACTTTAAAGTCCTCTTGTGCTCTTTTTGCCTTTTCTTCCTCCTTATGGCTAAGTTGAAACGATTCATATTTAAGTTGGAGCACCGTATTTTGTATCTCCTCATGGATTTTCTGCTTCTCTGCGAGTTGGTCAAAAATATTATTTATGCTTTGCGTGATCTCCTCAATGACCTTCTCGGGCAAAAGTGCTTCAATATCAGCTTTCTTTTTTATTTCTGAATCCAATTTCTCTTTCAACGATACTATTTGGGCTTGAAATACATCAAAAGCTTTTGCTGCAGTATCCTGTTTAAGAGTGCCAATTTCCAATTCAACAGTTCTGACTTCGTTCTTTAGCTGATCAATGGCTGACACAATACTGCTTCGCCGTTCTTTGATTGCAACTAATTCCATCCTTCTTTCATTGAGAATAGAATTATATTCTTCAACCTCTTTTTCTGTATTTTGGCTCTTTTCAATCAAATCATTTTTTTCATCTTCTATCTCTCTACTTTTATTCTTTGTCTTCCCAGTTTCTTTCTCAATCTCTTTTATCTGTGTTACGAGTATCTCGTTTTCTTTTATTAAAGAGTTCCTGTCCGTTTTAATATTTTCATATTCCTGTACTATCTTTTCTAAATTTCGTATCAATTCGTTCAATTTTAACGAGCACTCTGATTTTTTAACATTTGCCGTAAAAAGTTGATTTCTCTCTTCTTCGATATTTTTTTTAATTACATCTATTTCCGACAGCAATCTTTTCTTTTCTTCATTGATGAATAGTATTTCATTATTTAAAGTTTCGAGCTTTTTCTTGTATTCTTCAAGACTTTGATTTATCTTAAAATATCCGATTTCGCCTTTTTCAATAATTATCATTCCATTCTTAAAAAGAATACCGTTTCGCGTAACAAATCCACATTCAGGATATTTTTCTGTAAGGTCATTAGCCTGGCTAAAATCATCAACCAGGAAATAATTGTTTATGTACTTCTGAAGTATCTTTTGTGACGACTTAATTTGCACAAATTGCGACACTGAAGAAAGCCCTTCAGCAAACTCCATAGAATCTTTGTCTTTTACAACAACCCTGGTATTAATAAATCCAAATCTACCCTCTGGTAGTTTATCAAAATCCTGTGAATTATAATCATCGAGAAGATAGAAACTTAATATATCACCAAGACAAATATCAACAACAGATTCATAGCCCGCAACCACCTTAATATTATCTCTGAACAATCCCTGACACCTTTTGTCAAATCTCTCTTCAATTTCACGGACACCACCCTTTTCCTTAAGACGACGGGTCAACGTATCAATAACCAGTTTACAGTCTGTTAATACCTCCTGTCTATTGTTTAAATCAACTTTTAAATCCGCAAGTTTTTTTTCACTTTTCACCAGGCTGTCATTAGCCTCGTCTAATCTTTTAGCCATTTCCTCTCGATGACTAACTATTCCATTCAATTCTTCTTCTAATTGTTTTCTCGTCCTCTGTTTCTTTTCGATCTCTTCTTTTTGGACATTATATTCCCTTTTAATCCGGGTTAACAATGTTTCTTTATTATCTTTTTCAAATTGCAGCTTCGTAATATTTTGTTTATATTCTCGAATTTCAGTTAAAAAATCTGTTATTATCTTGGTTTTTTCTTGCAAGCCATTTTTCAAAGTAAAATACATATTATTCTTAATTTCAAGTTGTTCCTGCTCCTCACGCACACTGGCTTCCATTGTTTCTATTGAACTTACAATCTCCATTTTTCTACATTCGTATTCAGCGAGTCTTTTTTCATTATTCTTCAATATTTCCTCTTTCTCTTTAATACTTGTAATCGTTCTCTCATTAGACAGAATAATCTGCTTTGCCTCTTCTTCTCTTTCTGTAATATCTTTCCGCAGCCGCTCAACTACTTCGTCGATAGCAACTACCTGGTCGAGTGTTTCTTTTTTCTTAGCTTCAATCTGCGCCATCTCATTCTTTAACCTTTCCCTCTCCTTTTCCAACCTCTTTATCTCCTGTAATATTGATTGTCCATGTGTATCTTTACAGTTAATCTGTTCCTGAATCTTATTAAATTCTTCCAATGTTTTATCATGTTCTTTCTTCAACGTGAAAAGGGATAAAAGCTTGTACTCTTCCTTTAATTCCTTATATAATTTTGTTTGCCGAACCTGTCTCTTTAACCTTCGCGATGACCTCTGCATTTCGTGAATGATATCCTCAAGTCGTAGCACATCCTGTTCTGTAGACTCCAGACGTCTCCTGGTCTGCTCCCTACGCTCCTGGTACTTAAGAATACCTGAAACATCACTAAACATCTCCTTTGTATCACCATGAATTATCTTTTCTATCTCAGAAAGTTCCAGAAAAGAATAGGTTAGTGTTCCGGAGTTTAAAAATAATGCCTGTATATCTTGCAGCCGGCATTTGACTCGGTTCAAAAAAAATTCACTTTCGCCCGATTTATAAAAACGCCGTTTAATCTCAAACTCCCCACCAAATTGAGGAAAGTAATCCGCATTATCAATAGTAACGGAGACTTCAGTAAAATTTGCATCATCTTTTGTATCTGGAGAGACGTATATAAGATCCTCAATTCTCTCACACCGCAATGCCTTCATACTTTGTTCACCAAAGACCCATCTAAGTGCATCAAAGATATTAGATTTTCCACTACCATTAGGACCAACAAAAGCGGTTATACCTGCATTTAAAGCAATCTTTGTGTCCTTAGGGAATGATTTGAAACCGTATAACTTTATTTCTTTTATCTTCATAACATCAAATATTTCATGGGTGATTATCCTGCGTAAATACTATATTTCTTCTCGTAAATATATCTCTCGTTCTAAATATGGATGGTAATCGCTCCACTCCTTACCCATCCCCTTATTCTTTCTTAATTCCTCATACATCATCTCAACCTTAGAATCAAGATTATCAATAAAATGCAGAATTAGTGCCTCTAAGAACATTGGTTGTTTTGGTGAACCCCATTCAACTTCGCCATGGTGAGATACAATCATATGAAGGAGCTTTGCTCTAAGACCTTGAGAGAATCGAGGAATTCTGTCAATCTTTTCTGCAACCATTTCATAGCCGATTATAATATGACCAAGCATCTTTCCTCTGGTAGAAAAATCAATTTTTTTTGTATAAGTATATTCATAAATTTTGCCGACATCATGTAGTATACCGGCTGTTATTAGTAAATCAAAGTCAAGAGATTTGTAAACAGACGGAATATTCGCCATCAATTTTAAAATATGGAGTGTGTGGACTGCCAGACCACCAAGATAAGCATGGTGTGCTCTTTTTGCCGCAGGCGCAAGCCGAAATTTTTCTGCAAATACCTTGTCGTCAAAAAAAGAATCTAACAAATTTTTAAGGTAAGAATTGCTAACCCCGGATCGAAACTTATTAATTTCAGTCATTACTTTATCAATATCTTCATCGCTCTGACGAAGGAAATCTTTTGGATCAATTTCATCTTCAGAAATACGTTCTGCTGAATTTACGGTTATTTGCAACCTGTCGTTATATTCAGTTACAGTACCGGCGATAAAAACAAAATCGCCAACCGACAGCACATTTAAACTTTCAACAACATTGTCCCAGGCAATCCCTTCAATACTTCCACTTCGATCAGTAAATTCAAGTATCGCAAAAGAACCGCCATCTCTTTTCTCCTTTAGTATCTTCTTGGATATTATAAATTTCTCTTTAACTATTTGGCCAGACTTTAATTCGTCTACATACTGACTTTTCATTTAATTTAAATATCCTGCCTTAGATTTTGCCTTCTTTATCGTTGTAGTCAATTTGTTACTTTATTTCTTTGGTGTCTCTAAGTGTAAAATCTTCTTCTTAATCAAATCCAACTTATCGTGTAAGGTACTTTCTTCCTTCTTCTCTGCTTCTAACGCACTTCTCACTTCTTCTCTTTTCTGAGACAGTAAGGATGTTTCTTTGTTCAATCTCTGTTCTTCTTCTTTTAATTTTTTAAGACGATCGATTATTTCGGCTTCGGTTTCCTTCAATTTCTCTATCGATTGCATTACAGGACTCAATTCCATCTCTTTCTTTTTCGCCTTATAATCACTATCCAATTTCTGAAGATTTTGTTTAGCCTTCGCTATTTTATCTTTCAGTTCATTAACTTCTTGCTGTGCTTGTTCTTGTGCTTTTCTCAACGATTCAATTTTCGGCGAGAAGACCTCTTCCTGTCGTTTGTTAATATTTTCTATTATCTTTGCTTCCAGATTCCGTTGCATTGCAAACATAATAAAGAATACGATGATTCCAAACGCAACACCAACACCCAAAATCATAGGGTTAGATTCGCTTGAAACTCTTAAGGAAGGAATTTCTGGTTTAGCTCCAAAGTATAATGTTCCGACTGTAGTGTTACCTATCTTAATGCTAAACCCACCTTCAAAAATACCTTTTTTTTCTACTACCACACTTGAGCCCGATTTCAGAAGCGTTGAATTATAGATTTTACCTATAATATTAGAGTCGCTTGATGCAATAATCTTATTTTTAGCGTCAGTGAAATGAATATAAGTCAACTCTGGCTCATCGCGACGGAATCGAACAATAATCTCATTGAGATTTGCGCTTTCGTCCATAATAATGGCATCTTCAACAAATGTTGCATGTGCGATTAAATTACCAACACTGGTAAATCTTTTTACCAATATATCCTTAAGTGCTTCACTACTGCTGGCTGTTTCGCTAGCGAAAAACTTTGGACTGAGAAAGAAGAAAACTGAAAGAAGAATGATTAAAATCAGTGGAACTATAGAGAAAGTTACTTTCGACATTTATCCTCCTATGCTTACAGATATTCTATGACAGCCCCCAAGATCAAAATAAGGGGAATAGCTGTAGTTAACACAAATCGCATCTTTATTTACTGCAAATCCTACAGTTAATCCCGCGAGAAAATCAAAACCACTACTTCCTGTTTGTATCGAAGAAAGCAATGTATTATATGAAGCTTTCAAATCAAAACTTGAGATAATGGAATATGAACCGCCAATCCTTAAACCAAAATCCATCAAGGCAGGCTTTACTATATCTAAACCAACCCAACTATCAGTAAATCGTTTAATTACTCCAATATTAATCTCGTAAGGAAATGATTCATTCGATTCAATATAAGGTTTTATACCAAAACCAATGTTTTTCACTGCTAAGCCAATTTGAATTTCAGGTTCTGGGAATATATATATAGCGCCTATATCCACACCTGCGCCAATGGAATTGAGCGTATCAATATTTGCGTACACTCCTTTAACTGAAATACCAAATCCAATATCTTTGTAAAAAAATCCTTTTCCCACATTTAAATCTATGAAGTGAACACCAAAACTGCCCTCTTCTATTCCCAGCTCATCTGTCTTTTTCATTGTCCCACCATAGAAATACCGAATACCTATGCCTATCTGATCATATTCATATCCCAGATATCCGAAATGAGTGTCACAAATATAGTTAAGATATGAAGCAGAGTAATACGAACCTAACCCATATGCTAAACCTGCGGGATTATAGTGTATACTGTAACCGTCACCAAATTGGGCATACCCCATCCCAACCCGATGTGCAACTGGGTCAACAGACAAATGCTCAAATCCTATATTGGCAACCAAAAGAAATATAATTATTGACATTAAACCTCCAACGCAAATATTATATTAATTATAATAGGAATGTCAAGGACTTTTTGGGTTTATAATCTCAATAATGTGCGGTAACAGTTTATGTCTATTATTAAAAATATTATTGACTATTTTTGCAATTATTAGTCCTAAAGCAAAACCAATTAATCCTAAAATTATCGAATGGATTTCACTGTATCGAGTTCCAATCAATAGCCCTATCAAACCTAATATGACTGGTAAGCCAAATAATAAAAATATGGCTATCAATTCAGACTTTGCAGAAATTCCAATATATACCTCATCGTTGACCTCTGCACCAATGCTATTTTTAACCTTGATAATTCTAATGTCGCCTGTTGGCCGACACATATTGCCATAAGGACAATCCTTGCATGCCTCACCCGGTTCAAGGCTGACTTTTGCCACTGAACCTGTTATTTTAACAATTCTTCCTTTTTCTTTCATGAAAAAGTTTTTATTAAATCCACCCCCACACCAATCTATCGTTGTGGGGCAGTATCACTAAGAAATCAATCTTTTAAAATTTAAAACTGCACTATTTAACTAAATCTCGTAATTCAGTAATACCTCCTCATTGTATTATTTCTTAAAAGGTTTAATCTTTATTATAAATAAAAGTTAAACCCGGCACAAATTTTCTTTTTATCTCAATGCGTAAGCCTTGTGCCAGCCCAATTCCCTGACTGAAAGAATTCCGCTATTAAAAAGGCGCAATTTTTGTACAGGCGATCTCTGTCTTAATTTGAGCACGATTTTTTGGGTATCTTTATATGCTATTTCACCACAGTATTG
>Ga0114920_10001773_pt1 | contig 10094 bp, 5 predicted proteins | sample ChitaG_FD_88683 | JGI IMG/M metagenome (GOLD analysis project Ga0114920, IMG submission 88683) | Deep subsurface microbial communities from South Pacific Ocean to uncover new lineages of life (NeLLi) - Chile_00310 metaG | ecosystem: Environmental > Aquatic > Marine > Oceanic > Sediment ...
GCGTTTTATCGCCACCTTCCCAAGGGAGAACTTGCAATACTTCCAGGCTGTGGTCACAATACCTATGAGGAACAACCTAAGGAATATACCTGGCTTGCCTTGGATTTTCTTAAGAGACACCATTAGAACTTTGGGGCTTCGCCCCAATTGGGGTATTGGAATACTGGAGTTCTGGAATAATGGGTGAGCAGGTGCAGGAGGATCTGTTTGCCACTGTCCCTTGCTTACGACCCCATCTCATCCACTATCACGATTGCATTTCCCGCCGTTGGTATCTTTTTATCGGTCTTGCACACCATATTTCAACAGATACCCCCATATCTTGTGGTTTCTTTTCCTTTGACACACAATCAACTTTAGCTTATATTTACTAAATAAGAAATCAAGCCTGTATCGGTTTTGACAGGTCAAGAAACGCCACATAGTCTCGCATCCTCATACAGGGTAAAAGATGAAAGATAAAGATAAGACAAAAGAGCAACTCATAGATGAATTGATTGCCCTGCGCCAGCGGGTTACCGACTTGGAAGCAGGGGCCCCCGAGCACACGCAGGCAGAAGAAATGTTGAGAGAATCAGAGGAGAAATTCAGGACCCTTGCAGAACATTCACCTAACATGATTTTTATCAACATGAAGGGCAAGGTCGTGTATGCCAATGACAAAGCTGCAGAGATTACGGGGTATACCAAGGAGGAGTTTTACTCCCCTGATTTCGACTTCCTTGCCTTGATCGCACCGGAATATAGAGACCTACTAAAGGCAAATTTCAACAGGCACATGAGAGGCGAAGAGCTCCCTGCATATGAATATGCACTTATCACGAAAGAGGGCAAGAGAGTTGAGGTACTGCTTACCTCAAGATTGATAACATACCGTGGAGAGCATACTATCCTCGGGACTGTAGCGGACGTCACCATGCGCAAGCGCGCGGAAAGTGCCTTGCGCGAGAGCGAAGAACGTTACCGAAATCTCTTTGAGCAGTCCAAAGATGCGATCTATATCACCACCCGAGAAGGCAAACATGTTGAAGTCAATCAATCTTTCTTGGATCTTTTTGGCTGTAGTAGAGAAGAGTTAGTAAAATTGAAAGCCCAAGACATATATGTTAATCCCACCGACCGAGCCAGGTTCCAGCAAGAGATAGAAAAAAACGGTTCGGTGAAAGATTTTGAGGTTAAACTTCGCAAGAAAGATGGAACAGAGATGGATTGTGTGCTCACTGCGACTGTGCGGCAAGCGGATGATGGGAGTATTCTCGGATACCAGGGTATCATCCGCAATATTAGCGAGCGGAAGACCTTGCTGGAAATGTTGCGCAAATATGAGTTTATTGTGAATACCTCCAAACAATTTATGACCCTCCTCAACAGAGACTATACCTACGAGGCTGTGAATGAAGCATATTGCCTCGCCCATAACAAATCGCGAGAGCAAGTCCTTGGTAAAACCGTGGCACAAATCTGGGGAGAAAAAAGGTTCAAAAGAGTCATTAAGCCCTATTTGGACAAGTGCTTTGCCGGCCACGAGACCCATGACCAGAAGTGGTTTGAATTTGCCGGGAAAAAGCAAAAATATTATGACGTGAGCTATTACCCATACTACGGGAACAAATCAGAGGTGACCCACACTGTAGTCATTACTCACGATATGACAGAGCGCAAACACGCAGAGGAGGCGCTTCAGGAAAGTGAGGTCAAATTCCGAAATCTGTTCGACCTTTCTCCTCAGGCTATTGCTGTTACCGACGGGAAGACGGGCAGATTAATTGAGGTCAACGACAAGTTCTGTGAACTGACCCAATACGCTCGAAAGAAGGTCCTCGGAAAAAGCCTTTCGGAATTGCGCTTTTTCTCTGAGGGCGAGAGGGACGCGTTTCTAAGAGAGCTTCAGGCATCAGAGGAAATTGACGGATTGGAGATCCACCCCGAAGCCAAGGACGGCTCTGTTCTCAACGTAATCATGTTCGCTAAACTCATTCGGATCACAGGCGAAGAATTTGTACTTACGGCATTCCTCGATATGTCTGACCAAAAGCGGCTCGAAGCACAACTTCAACAGGCGCAAAAAATGGAAGCTCTTGGCACTTTGGCCGGCGGCATTGCCCATAACTTCAACAACCTTCTCATGGGTATACAGGCAAATGCCTCCTTGATCCTGCTGGACATTGACCCTAATGATCCGAATTATGATAGGCTTATGAATATTGAAAAAATGGTTCAAAACGGGTCCAAACTCACCAAGCAACTCCTTGGGTATGCCAGGGAGGGAAGATATGAGATCAGGCCCACGAGTCTGAATCGATTGGTGAAAGAAACCTCTGACACATTTGGCCTGACCAAAAAGGAGATTAAAGTTCATCAGAAGCTTGCCAAAGACCTATTTGCAATTGAGGCAGACCAGGGGCAGATTGTGCAGATTCTGTGGAACCTGTATGTAAATGCCGCAGATGCCATGCCCGCAGGTGGAGACCTCTTCCTGGAAACCATGAATGTCACCCATAAGGATATTACCGGTAAACCCTCCAAGGTAAAACCTGGGGACTATGTGCTGCTAACCCTTACTGATACAGGCACAGGTATGGATAAAAAGACCGTAAGACGCATCTTTGATCCCTTTTTTACCACTAAGGGGATGAGCAGAGGCACCGGCCTCGGATTGGCCTCTGTCTACGGGATCGTAAAAAACCATGGTGGTATCATTTCTGTCTCGAGCAAAAAGGGTGAGGGTACTACCTTTAGTCTTTATCTGCCAGCCTCAAAAAGGCAAGCAATGAAAGAAGGCAGGGGGTTTGATAAGTTTGTACCGGGCAAAGAAACTGTTCTTCTCGTGGATGATGAAGGTATGATTCTCGATGTTGGCACACAGATTCTGGAAAAAATGGGACACAAGGTCATAAAAGCCAAGAGTGGACAAGAGGCAATAGAAATTTACGAAAAGCATAAGGATCTGATCGAGCTTGTGATCCTTGATATGATTATGCCGGGTGTAGGTGGCGGTGAAGCCTATGACAGGATAAAAGCAATCAACCCCGAGGTAAAAGTCCTTCTTTCAACTGGTTACAGCATTAACGGACAGGCAACCGAGATTCTGGAACGCGGTTGCAACGGCTTTATCCAGAAACCTTTTAGAATGAAAGAGCTGTCTCATAAGATAAGAGAGGTTCTGGACAAAGAGTAGGTAGCACTTCTACAAATCTCGCACGAGCATTTTGGCCCCATATGGCCTGTTCTGCCTGAGAAACCCGAATCCACAAAACCCAATGCACATACTATGCTATACTGAATGTCTTAGTAGCCCGTTTTTAGGAAATCCAAACCTAGCCCTTTGGTGGTAGGCTATCGCTAAAAAAATCGAAAAAGATTAAAGTTTTCCTCGAGAGATGCCGATATGCAATATGGATTGTTGTAAAATGTTGCAATTTTGCTGAAGGGCAAACCTTCCGAAAGGTTGGGACGCAAAGCCTCCGACTTAGATCAGCTTGAGGTGATAAGGTAGCGGGGTTGCTAAGCAAATGAAACAAATAGACCCGCTTCTTGCCCTCAGAAGCGGGTTTATTTATGCAACTTCTCCAAATGATCAGCATCTCGCAACAATGGTGAGATCACATGAAAATTACAGAAAACGCCAGCTACATTAGGCAACAACAGCCTGGGCAATTCAGGAGACCAGAAGACGCTGAGGCACCATTTACTCATGTGAACGACCAAAAGCTGGTTACCATAAAGGAACAGAAAGGATACTCTGTTTACGTCAGTAACGAGAAGCTTGTAGCTCTAGACAGGGTGATAGAATCTGACTTCCCCAAGCTCTTTGATTTTGATGCCGGGGTGCAATTCAGTCTTGAAAAACTGAGCCGGACTCACAGGGATGAAGAGATTCACCCACAATATGACAAGACCGCAAAAACAGAGATGATGACCAAAAAGGAATGGACCATTGATCAGTGGGCCTGAAACACTGGGAGGCGCAAGATCTTGAGTATGAAAAGCGGTATTGAGTCCAGAGGAGACCAACAGCCCAGGGAAATTATTGGTGTCTCTATACAACGCTGTTTGAACCTGAAAGTGACTCTCATAACATCACTCATATAGATTGATGAAAAGGAGAACATATTCATGAAAAGCAAAACATACAAACCCGGAGAAATCATAATCCAAGAAGGGGAGATGGGAAGAGACCTCTATGTTTTAAATGACGGTGTTGTTGAAATATCAACTAAGGAAGACAATGGAAGTGTTATTCTAAACGAAATTGAGCCCCCGCAAATTCTTGGAGAACTTTCCTTTTTGACCGGTCTTCCGAGGACAGCGACAGCAAAAGCGAAGACAAATGCAGAGGTATATATCTTCAGATACGAGAATTTAGAAGGGCAAATTGCGGAATTACCCAAAAGTATTAAGCCAATCATGAATACACTTATTAACCGTGTTAGGGCTCAGGATAGAAGGATTGTAGAGTTGGAAGAAGAGATGTTAACGTTAAAGAGAAAATTACTAGAATTATAATCTCCCACTTTCATGAACAACTGTTCTGCCGCTCACACTCATCCTTCACGTAATACAGTGACTGTTTCCACACCTTTTCAGCACGACCAGAAAATCCACCTTCGTAATCAGATCACAGGCGGTGAAACTATATCACTATCGCGGCTCCCCGCTCAAAACTCTTAAAGGTTTTGGGGCCTCAGACTCTCACATTGAGATCAAACGTGAAACAGAACCGGTGTTTTTTGCTCAGCACCGATAAGGCTGGTTTCGCAAAATCCCTTGCACCGCCTTTCGAAAATGATCCCTCACTCCAGGGCAACCTTTCACATTTACACAAAGAACGGTGAAAGTGAGGTACCCACGATAGAGAAAATACACAAAGAACCGGTACAGTCATAGGAGACGCCTAAAGTGGTGTGCTCGGATCTCGTTGACCGCCGAACTTTAAGATCAACACCCTCATCGATGCATATCGATTGCGCACAATCAAGAAACGTGGTATAAGCAATAGCGTGGTGTATCTAGTTATTGCCCCTAAGGAGGAAGCGGTAGTCAGAGGATTGACCATCCTCAGGGAGGGCATACACCTTTCTGACCGCAAACTCCTGGGCCATTGAAGAATTACGGATTGATTGGAGAAATCGGATGGTCGAAAAGTCCCTCATTGAGCTCATTGAGGAAACGCTTGATCGTGAAGAGATTGAACTCCCTATCTTTAATCAAGTCGCCCTGAAACTCCAGCAGCAGCTTACAAGGGGCGATTACAGTCTAGCTGATATTGCCAAAATCATACATAAGGATCAGGGACTTGCCTCTGACGTCCTAAAAATGGCCAACTCCGTTTTTTACGCTGGCGTGAAACCTGTCAAAACCATTCAGGAGGCTACCGTGCGCCTGGGGGGAAAGACTATTTTTAATCTGGTCACCGCAGTAACCCAAAAGCAGCTCTACCGCGCTCACAAAAAGAAATATGATTACTGGGCTACACCGCTTTGGAGCCATGCCCTTGGTGCTGCCTACGCGGCCCGGTGGCTTTCACGTCACCTGGGTATGGATCAGTTTGTTGACGAAGCATTTATGGCAGGTCTGTTTCATGACATTGGAAAGCTGCTTCTCCTCAAGGTCATCGAGGATCTGGATGGATCTGAAGTAACCCAAGAAGATATCTCAAAAAATCTCGTTGATGATATCTTGGAGACCATGCACACATATCACGGAGAACGGCTCATGAGACGCATGAATATCCCGAATGTGTATTGCGATGTAGCCGGGATGCACCATGATCCAGAGGTTAGTGCTGAAGATAGCATCCTAAATCTAGTAAGACTGGGAAATCTCGCTTGTCGTAAGGTTGGCATTGGCCTTAAACATGATCCTGGGCTCCTCCTTGAGACTACATCAGAGGTGATAAACCTCAATGTCACGGATCGTGCATTGGATGGCTTGCACGTGAGGTTGGAAGAATATAATGAATGGCTGGGGAACTTTTTAGCTTAACAGTGATTGAGAGCTCACCTGAGCCATCTCGGTCGAATATCAGTTTTGGGTTCTTTTGGCCTCTATCCCTTTCCTTTGAGTTGGTTTTTCCCATATCGCCAATCATCCAAACAGGGATTATCCCCAACAAGGTGAAGTCAAGATGCGCTCCGACCGAGCAATATGAACGTCCCTTGGTAGAACCTTTTCTAAACGTTACAAGAATGGGAGGCAAATCTTGAACACGGTATACATCATTGACGGGCCCAATAAGGGCACATACTTTAACCTGAATGATGGTATCACTACCATCGGGAGAGCCACTGACAACGATATCTGTCTCTCAGATAGAGGGGTTTCCCGACATCATGGTAAGTTTCTCAAAAAGGATGGTGGGCTCTTTGTTGTAGATCTGAACAGCTTGCACGGCGTTTTTGTTGATGGTGAGAAGATAGAGCCAGGCCAAGAGGTGGCGATCACAAAAGAGAGCAGTGTGCTTATTGGAAAAACGCTTCTCTCATTTCAAAAGAAACTGTCTAGGGAAAAAGCTAATCAACCATATCCCGTCTATGTGCAGAGAAAGCTCTTTGATACAACCACGCCCCTGTTGGTAAAGGATAGCACCAGGAGCTATGTCCGCAATTTGGAGTTATTGCTCAAGGTGTCAAATATCTTTGCTCAATCCCTTAATATCGATGAGCTTCTCGGTGAGGTAGTAGATCAGATTTTTAGTCATTTGAAGAGAATCGATCGTGGAGCCATATTACTGCTAAACCAGGAAACCGGCATCTTGAAAGAGGCGGTTTCAAGGACCAGAATGGAGGACAAAGAAGGCCTCTTTTCTAAAATCAACTATAGCAGGACGATCGTTAACAGAACTATACAGCAAGGTAAGCCTGTAATGATGTCTGATACCAGCAGTGTGGACAAGGCTAACCTCTCCAACAGCATGGAAAAAATGCATATCATGTCAGTTATGTGTGTGCCTCTCAAGTACAAAGAAAAGGTTGGGGGAGTTATTTATGTGGATTCTCTTGGGCTGCCTGAAGGACTCGGAAAGAATGACCTTCAGTTGCTTACAGGCTTGGCCAATACCGCGGCTATTGCCATAGAGAATGCCCGGCTCTATGAGGCGCTGAAGCAAGAGCTAGCTGAGCGCAAGCGCGCAGAAGAAGAAAAAGAAAAACTGGAGGCCCAATTCCAGCATGCCCAAAAGATGGAAGCCCTGGGTACCCTGGCGAGTGGCATCGCCCATAATTTCAATAACATCCTCATGGGTATACAGGGCTACGCTTCGTTAATGCTCATGGACATTGACTCCGGTCATCCCCACTACAAAAGACTAAAGGGCATTGAGCAGCAGGTTCAGAGCGGGTCTACCCTGACCAAGCAGCTCCTCGGATATGCACGGGAGGGAAAGTATGAGGTCAAACCCATTACCCTGAACCAGATGGTGAAAGAAGTCTCTGACACCTTTGCGATGACCAAGAAGGATATCACAGTCCATCTAGACCTTTTTGAAGACCTGCATATAATAAAGGCAGATCAAGGGCAGATCAGACAGACGCTGATGAATCTGTATGTAAACGCTGCAGATGCCATGCCTCGTGGTGGAGATATTTTCCTGAAGACTGTGAATGTTGCGGATAGGGCTATAAAAGGTAAGCCCTATACACCGAAGCCAGGAGACTATGTCCTGTTAACCATTACTGACACGGGCATGGGCATGGACAAAAACACCATGGAGCGTATCTTCGATCCTTTCTTTACCACCAAGGGTATGAGCGAAGGAACCGGTCTCGGATTGGCCTCGGTGTACGGCATTATCAAGGCCCATGGCGGATACATTGATGTAGACTCCGAGAAGGGACGGGGAACAACCTTCAGTATCTATCTGCCAGTCTCAGAAACGGAAGGAGGAAAACAGAAGGAAATCGCCACAGAAGTACTCAAGGGTAGAGAAGGTGTCCTTCTGGTAGACGATGAGGATGTGATTATTGATGTCAGCCAGGAGCTTCTTCAGACACTCGGCTACGAGGTTTACGCGGCCAGAAATGGGAGAGAAGCTATTGACACCTATAAGGCAAACAAAGACAAGATTGATATTGTCATCCTGGATATGGTTATGCCAGATATGGGCGGCGGGGAGGCGTATGATATAATGAAGGACCTAGACCCTAACATTAAAGTCCTCCTCTCAAGTGGGTACAGCATAGATGGCCAGGCAGCCGAGATACTAGATCGGGGGTGCAATGGTTTTATCCAGAAGCCCTTTAATATTACGCAGTTATCTCAGAAGTTAAGGGAGATTCTGGAAAAGCAATAGGTTTTACCTTCCCTGCTTTAGAAAGGTCACTAGAGATGTGAACCCACGTATGGGTGCATGTGAATCACTGAGCCAAGAATCCCAGATAGTCTTCCTCTATCTATAATCCAGATTCAGCCTTCCAAGATTTATCCAGGCCCGTGTTCCCGTTGGGCTGCATGTTATGCCCTCGACCCCAGAATGGCCTGACGGCTTCTTACCGCTCTATCAATCTCTTCGATGAGAGTATCCCATCTCCTATTATCAATCGCATCATCTATGATGATTTCTCCCCTGGAATCTCTGTTCACCTTGGTAATGCCAGGATATTGCTTCTCCAGCGTCTTGATGAATACAGACTGCCGCTTTTCCGCGCTGATTCAAAAAATCGCTCAGACATTATAGATGCAAGGCGGATGCCAGAGCTAATAGCTTGCTGGAAATGAGGTCAAGGGATACAAGAAGCCCCAGCCCTATACTTGAGCAACTCTCAAAATTATTCTAAAACCTCCTGATATCCTTCAAAAGTGGTGGCATAGAAAGATGAACTTAGGCATACCTTTTCTACCCAATATACCATTATGCCAACACTTTTGAGCGATACGAGATTTTTGCATACCATTATATCGCAACGATTCAGGCTTGTTTTTTGCTGAACTTGTAGTATCTTGGGTAACGAACTCCCACTGGAAACTAAGGGTGAAGGGATATTATGAAACCTGTTAATACTTTCACACTGCTTTGTTTTGCCGTGTTTGGATCACTTGCACTGCTCAGCACAGCATACGCACAGGACAGAGTAAGGTGTGCCATTCATACCATTAATCTCAATATGGCGAATGATGTGATAGATTCGGAGGATTTTGCAGGAAGACTCGACACCATAGCCAAATTACTCCTGTGGGACCTTGATTCCGGCAATAGATCCTGGGACTTAATAGGTCTCAGCGGGGCCTATAGCAAACGTCAGGGCACTTTTTTTGTAACCCTTAAGGAGATGTCCCATCCCTGTGGCTGTTACAATGCTGGTCATCCGGGCTGGGCCGCAGGGAAAAAGCTTACCACCCGCTGCCTTGCAAGCTACCTACAAAAGAAAAAAGGCTGGACAGATGAGGTAGTGCCTAAGATTGACATTAATCATCAGAAGGGAGAGATCGGGCTTATCGCGAGACAAGAGAAGTTCGAAGTCCTCGATGGACTGGTGTACAAAAAACTATTGGGAAGAACGTGGTTTGGTATAGCAAGAAAGAGGGTCTTGGGCACTCGATTACGTATCAAAGACACGGGACACATTCTTCCCTTTTATGCAACCCACATCAGTTCCGGAGTGCAACCCTTTCGTCCGGGAACATCAGCCAACAACACAACCAAACAGGTAAGGGATCTTGTGTCCGCTATAAAGAACTGGTGGCACCCAGGTGATCTGACTCCTATCGTGGTGGGCACCTTCAACTTCAAAAGGGGTACCGGATGTTATGACATCATGAGTAAGGATTTTGATGAAGTAGGCCATAATTATGGCTACGACAGGATTGAACAGGTGTGGATTGGGAAAGAAACCAGCTTCCCAGGAGCACGGGGTAGGATGGAGGCAGTGCGTTATGAAGACTCAGGGGTATTTGACAGTGACAGCACTGGATTGTCGGATTATTCTGTCTGTTATGTTGAGCTCCTAACGCCGGGGCCCGATGTTCGTGACTTGACCATTGATCACTGTAATTTCCAGAGCAGATTTGCCCTCGGTTCCCAATCTAAAGTGAGATGTGATCGCTATGACCTCAAATTTTCCTGGGCATGTAACTACATACCGCGCTTTACGGTATTA